>JAABUV010003908.1_pt1 | contig 18433 bp, 17 predicted proteins | sample 5559971 | NCBI WGS metagenome assembly JAABUV01 (sample SAMN10711881, study PRJNA513362) | rock metagenome | isolation source: Antarctica rocks | place: Antarctica: Victoria Land, Knobhead nord | collected 2015-12-19
AGGTGCATGGAGACTACTCGTAATGGATGGCTACGGATCTCATCATACACGCGAATTTCTATCCTACTGTGAGGATCACAAGATCATACCTTTCGGCTTACCTTCGCATACTACTCATCTGCTTCAGCCGCTGGATGTATGTGTTTTTCAGCCTCTGAAACACTGGCATTCGGAAGCCGTTAACGAAGCGATTCAAACGGGTGACGAGACCTTCACCAAAATCGAATTTCTGGCTGCTTTCAACGGGTTCAGAAGTAAAGCCTTCAAGGAAACTACTATACGTTCGGCTTGAAAGCAAACTGGTCTAATTCCCTTCGATCCTAATGCGGTTCTGGATAAGGTGCGAGAAACTCGATCCTCAGCTCGTCCTATTACACCATCTACGACGGAATCACCCGATGTCTGGAAGACTACCCCTACTACTAGATTACAGCTGAGAAGACAACAAGTCAGTCTACTTTGCGCCGGCTATGAACCCGAGCTTCATCAGAAGCTATTCAAATATACGAAAGGAGTCAATGCGATGGCTCGTAGGATTGAGCTACTGAAGAATAAGCTAGGCCGAACACAGTCGGCCCAGAATGCTCGAAATGCACGCAAAAAGCAGTCTGGTAAGGTTCTCCAATCAGGAGACCTACTTTATGCCAAAGATGTTCGAACTATGACTCAAGATAGGGTACAAGTAGAAGAATCAAGGCAACGGACTCGCGACGAGCGTGGAGAAAAACGCTATATCAATGATCTAAAGAAGGTCTACAAGGCTACTAAACCTCATAGAATGAAGCTTCTAAAGCAGCGCGAAGCTATGCGGAAGCGTTGGAAGCGTGTAATGGGCGAATTGCTCACTATATATATGAATGTAGAAGATATATGAATTTTCGGGTTGTATGGCTGGTCGGGTTACATGGCTGACTAGTACTAAGCGAAGGATGAGTGAAAGTGCGGGGTACGGATAAATGATCTATATAGAAATGAAGCCCTGAAAGAATACAACCACACAAGAGGTGCCCCAGATTGCCGTCGGCCTTTTTGGGGATGCGCCTGCGCCCACATCAGACGGACGTGCCACCAAAGAACAGCCAAAGTAGCGACGGTTGAATTTTCCCTAATCTTTGAGTATTCGACAGAGTTGCAAGTAGTGAGGAATTTGGACATGTGTGGTCTATCCCAAGGATGGGAGATTGAAAAGGCTCCAGTGCAGCCACAGAGCGAGACGCCGCGCATGGCCCTGTGGAATATCGGTGTCCCACAGCGTCACAGACTTCGCGATCTGTCGGGGTCATAGAATGATACTTGTTGTCGTATTGAAGTGAAATACTACCAAGACCGCGGCGTTAGCTCTACCTGCTATCGTACAAGGTGTGAGGATTTAGCGTACAATGAAGCATAGCTCGATGCTAGCGCGCAAAAAACAAAGACGTTCATGCGCAAGAAGGTGAAGGACGAAGGGAAAGGGGGGGAATCCAGCACCACGTACAGGTGGATCCCATCGCTGGCCTCCAGAAGTTGTTCAACAATAGTACATCAATCATCATGATAGCGTTAACTAGATAACGTTTGTTCTGCGCTGATCATAACTGACCATAGTAAGCGCGAGCTACTCGCGTCACTTTCGTATCAGTCTCAATGAATCATCACTGATTTCTAGAGAGCATCTCATAGGCTATCTAATTTTCTGGTGAGCACCTCTTTCATCTAGTTCTGTTCTTTAGATCTGTGATCTGTGATCTAGTTCTGTCATGTTCTGTCATCCAGTTCTGCCAGTCATCTAGTTCTTTCATCTAGCTCTGTCATGATCTGTCATCTGTTCTTTAGATCTGTCACTAGTTCTGTCATCTAGTTCTGCCATCTACCTAGTCCTGTGGTTTATGAGTGGTCCTGTCATCTAGCGGCATTCTCTACACAAATGTTGGTAGCATCATGAACATTGAGCACCAACGCTTCCCCATTTGCTGAAGCGTTGGTACAAGGCTCAGAATGCTTTGGGACTACTGTGATGCAACTACCATACCTGTGTATTAGGCCGGCTTCAGCCCCTTCAGGAATCGATGTCTGAGCAAGCAACAAAGCCGTAAACAGTTCGTTTCATTATCTTTTCGTACATTTTCGCAGTCCCAGTCCACTATATATATACTAATCGTTCCAGTAATACTTGTTTACCATGAACATGAACTCAGACACAAAGTCCGTTGAGCAGAGCCTCAACGCTTTGACAACACGCGTCGCAGGCAGTGATTCCCTCGATCTTCAGACTCGCCGAGCCGTGCTCAAAGCCGCTCAAAAACTTATCAATACTGTAGAGACGTCTGAAGATACTTTCCAACGAATTGCGTTTTTGGTAAAGCTCTGCTTTTTTTGTCACCTCTTTGCCACTTCTTCCACATACTAAAACCTCGAGTGCCTTAGCCCCTTCAAGCTACAGTAATTCGTATTGCACTAGACCTTGACTTGTTCGAAATACTAGAACAGGCGGAGCCCAGCGGCAAGAGCATGAAAGAACTCGAGAAAGACACGAGCGCTGATTCAGCATTTCTGAGTTTGTCTTTCTTCCCTTAACATGACATATCGTGAAATGTTGATATTCATTGACATACGTCAGCTCGTCTTCTGAGACACCTCGCAACCACAGGAGTCATTGATCAAGTGAATCAAGTTCGCTTTAAAGCAACATCTATCTCAAAGACTTTGTCGAACCCAGTAGCACAAGCTGGAGTAAAACACAAGTAAGCATTGTCATTTCTGATAAAAGAACGACATGTTAATTGTCACAGTTATGACTTTGTCGCACCAGCATTTTACAAATTGCCAGCGTACTTTGCAAAAACCAAATATCGAAATCTCACAGATGTCATGAACGGTTCCTTTCAATACGCTTATGATACTCAACTCAACGGCTTTGCGTGGATCATGCAGCCAGAAAATTCACCTCTTCTTCGCAACTTCAACATCTGGATGACTGGTACTCACGCGACTCACTGGCTTGATTGGTTTCCTGTGGAAGAAGAGGTGATTAAAGGCTTGAAGCAAGATGAGAAGGCCGTTACTATGGTAGACGTTGGAGGAAGCTTGGGACATGAGCTTCTAGAACTGAAGAAGAGATATTCGGAAATACCAGGACGTCTGATTCTTCAAGATTTACTCGAGACCATCATGAGACCAAAGTGTTTGAGCCCGTCGTGCATGACTTCTTCACTCCACAACCCGTTGAGGGTAAGTGTATTCTCTTACTATTTAGTCACTCATTCAGTTCTACCTTCTAACATTCTGATCTACAGGCGCTCGTGTATATTACCTTCGTCAGGTCTTGCATGATTGGCCCGACGATAAAGCTCGGCTCATACTGAAGAACATCATTCCTGCTATGCACACGGGATATTCTAAGATCTTCATCAACGAAATAGTCATCCCTGATGTTGGTACCGGGTTGAGAGAGACGAATTGGGACTGGACCATGCTCGCTTGTCTATCTGCGATGGAAAGAAACGAGCAACAATGGCGCGACATTCTGACTTCTGTCGGCTTGAAGGTAATTAAGATACGCAGTCATGCTGACTTGACGAAAAGCATCATTGAGGCGGTGCCTGCTTGAAAACAGGTATTGGCCACCCAGAGAATATTCATATCCGGCGATAGCGAGATGTCGTGCATATTCACCACTGAATTTATCTCTTGGTCAATGGTTTTGGCGTCGCTAAGGTATTAAAGCCAAACAGCCTTCGGCGAAAGAGGCGGTCGTTGGCAAGGCGGTGGTGCTGGCTGGCTGCAGAAGTCCTCTTCTGGAGGTGAATTTTGGAACTAGTAGTAGGAGCAACCTCATAAGATAGTGCAGATTCTCCATGTTTCCAGGGATGAGTCCGCAAGCGCATTTCAAGTTCATCTACTCCTGACAATGCTGGTTCCCGTACATCTGAGAAGGGGAGAATGGTGTGTCTCGCAGAAGAGTATAACGGTTTCATGATCGCGCGAAGGCGCAGCGCCGATGGCCTAGGCCGTAGCATACAATAGTCGTGGATTTTCTACGAATCTTCAGCCGGAATGTAAGATTTCTTTAGGACGGCGATATTATTATAATCTTCACCGTCAATCGCACCATACGCAACAGAATTTGAATTTTCTGTATAGGTGAGGGCTAGAGCTGTTAGAGGAAAGCTTTGGGTTATATTAGCGGACTTACTACTGCGGAAGCCGAAGCCGAGGTGGAGGAGGGTAGCGGAGGGATGTTTTGGGGCGGAGTGATTCATACCACACGCACGGCGACGGCTCGAAGAGATGGGTACAGATATTGACTCAGCGTCGCTTAATTGACCCATAGGAAGATTGAGGGGCAAGTTGAGATTCTCAAGTGCGGAGTAGCAAGAAAAAGGGGGTTGCTTCTCAGCCTTCTCACGGGTCAGATAAGCGACGCTGACTCAATATCCGTACTACATATGGTTATTAGCGTATTAGCGTATGCAGAAAGGTTTAGAATCCTTGGCATTCATTTTCGCTCTGCCCCACGGTGATCCGTTTATATGAGGAATTCGAAATTCAACCCCACCGCCCCCCCAATTGCCCAAAATTGAAGCTATTCAGACCTCTTTGTTTGTTGACGTTCCTGACGTTCTTGTAACCGTTTTTATTCGAAATATCTCAACGCCGAAGTCAAAATCTACCTCTAGATGATCCCCTCTAGATGACCCCCTCACCCCCTCTAGAGCATCCGAAAGACTCTATTAGAACTGAGTCGTTAAATAGAGTCAAATTCCTGATTTCCTACCTCCAATTCTCGTTCCAAAGCTCTGATATCTGCCTCAAAGATGTAGTCTGAATGCTTGAAGTGCTGCCTCGAATATCTATCACATCTGCTTCGTTCAACAGCGTAATGAAGAGAGTCATCAAAGATGCCTTCAAAACGGAGTCATATCTCGTCAAAATGCCTACGAACCCAGGTCTTTAATGTTGGAAACGGGGTACGTATGCACATACGTATGAACATACGTATGCTCATACATATACCCCGGCGGTTAGTTATTTCCGCTCCGGCCGAAGCGGCTTGGCGCTAGGGGTATTTATCCGTCCTCCCACTTCTTCCTTCATCTATATGCTCTACCATATATGCTCTACCTACTAGATAGTTCAACCAATATATCTACATGCACATATTCGCTCTGACCCTCATATACCAATATTTAATATGCTGAAGATGAGTTCTATGAGGTTGTAATTCGACGAGTAGAGAGGCAAATATTGCATCTGACATTCATATCAGTGATAGATCGTCAATTCAACGAGGCAAATAGCTTATCTGACATCCGTGTGAGGTGATGAGCTCTTCAATTCGACTATTGCAATGAACACTCACTTTATTCATGATGATTACACTCCTCGGGGCCGGAAAGGGACTGCATAGAGGTAGCAATTCATCTGCTAGCCATCGAAAGAAAGCCTCGCCGTTGAAAACCCTCGCGAATACCGGTGCAGGATAGATATCCGTCTTTCGTATAGACCGGAAGAACACTCCAGCAATGCCCTCTCGTTCTAGAGGCTTGATAGCGAGCTGGTTGACCAACGGGGGCATAGGCTTGATGACGCCAGCCTGTGGTCTCATTGAATAAGGACTCATCCACGAACACGAGCTGTTCGGCCGTCAAACGAAGCATGTCTGCTACCCAATTCAAACGAAGCTCATCGTTTTGTCTGACTCCTACACGCTGTCCTTTTTTATTACTTCAGCCTCTCCTCTTCAGAATTCTTGATATCGTGGATTGATGCACGTTAATGCCCCACTCCTCTCATATGTACCAGACCATCTCTTTCTGCATGGCCCACGGCTGTTCTTCGAGGTAGGCTATGAGGCTATTTTCAGCTGCCTTAAACACCTTGCGGGGGGCCCCTTTGGGCCGAAACTGAAAGAGGTTCTCTTGAATATTATATACAGTGGCAGGGCAACAGTGAACCTCTTCAGCGATTGTCGAAGGAGTCCAATGAAGTGTTAGAAATGGGGTATGTTCGTACGTAATGCATACGTATGACCTCGGTGTTTAGTTATCTCCGCTCCGGCTTGGCGCTAGGGGTATCTAGCTCACCTCCCACTTCTTCCTTCCTCCGATAGTTCATACCCTACTAGATAGTCAATATAAGGTATCTACATGCACATATTCGCTCTGACCCTCATATAACAATATGAAGTAGCAGAAGACGTAGTATTCTGGAGCGAAGGCTTGCAGGAAGTGGTCCCGGCATAGCTATAAAAGCGATCAGTAAGCGAGGAGGTCTGTATAGCTTCAAAATCACCTGTTTGAATGCGATAATAGGTGGTGCGGTTGGATTTTCGAATTCCTCATATAAAGAATCACAGTCGGATTTCACTTGTCCCCAATACCCAACCACGTCAGACGAGTGTGGGGGGGCGAATTATTAGAACTTTTGACAAGCACAAGATATAAAAGCCGGGATGAGAACAAATCCCAGAATGCCAAGAACAGATGAGACAAGATAAATCAAGACATCAGAAGAAGGGGCTTGGTTGCCTCAGGACCTCAGACGTGTTCCCGTAGCTAAGCCCCTTCGGGTTAGGGACCCTCTGGATGACTTCGCAGCCTACTCGTACGGGTAACACGACATTCAGATAGCGACAACTGCAATCAATACTAGTATATCTAGATACATGTCTCGCGATCAATTGTCGATCGACTGTCCGAGTATAGTTTGAAGATTTTTCAACGGTTGGAATATGGTTCGGTAACGACTCGATCGTTTATTAGGTAGGTAAGCCCTCAGTACCCTCAGCACGCAGGTAGGTAGATTCTCAAGACTGCTGTCATGTCATTTGTCAGGTCAGATCCATGTCACGATTTGACGTCATATGACTTGTCATACGATCGAAATGACGACCGATCCCTCGAGCGAACAAAATGTAATTAATTCAATAATACGCTCATACTTTACCGCATCAGGTAAGGCGACCGGCAGAATTCGGTATTATTCCAGATTTAAGGGAAATTCTGACTGTAATCCGGGTTCGTGCCCTCAGACTTAGTAGTTGGAACTTCCGTAGTAAGCAAGACAGAACCCAAAGGGGCTAGGTTCCAACTACTTCGTCTGAGGTTCTGGACTCCTGAGGTAAGCGGCAACGAGCAAACCCGTGGCATCAAGGTATGATTTTTGTGGTGGATAGTCATCTAATAGAAGTATTCTATGGTAGCGTGTAAAGCTATGGTGCAAAATGCAGCGGAAGTCAAATTAAAGTACAGTAGCGGCGCACTAGTGCGCCGCTATCCGAACGCTAGCCCAAATTGGTAACAAATAAACTATAATCCATAACAACATGCCCCCATTGAAAAAGCTCTGTCAGGGACTGGGCTAGGCTAGAGGTACTATCAATATAGAAGACTGGTATTATTATTATTACTTTGATAGGATCTAGGTACAAGACAATACACCAGGTAATGTACAAGACGAAAGACAAAGAGCGAAAGGAAAGAACGAGGGCCCGGCTTCTATATACATGAACCGGGCAGAACCAAGGCTAGACAGTAGTCCTATTGACTTAAGATTGCAGGAGTCCGCGCACACGGCTGAGGTGGCCGAAACAGGATTGCTGAGGCTAGATTGGTGGCTAGGTTGGTGGCTTGGTTCATTGAACTGCGATACAGGTTCAATGAACCTAGGGTACCTAAGGTATCAACCCTAATCATTACGCAACTTAAGCGAGTTGGTTGTGAATTGATTAGGGTAGGCCCTGATCTATGCCCTAGGCTTGGGTGGTGACCTGGCACCATGACAGGTTGATTCGAAAGGTATTAGATTTTCTCGCTCTTGTTGGAATACGAGGTCATATGAAGGCATATTGACAATTTGGTTGTTGCTGTCAGGAAGCTATCTAGGAGGAAGGTGAAAACTATACTAGCGGTACCCTGCTATTCACAGCTAATACGAAGATGGCGTATGATATCGTCGCAAAATGCTGGCGTAAGCCTTTCACTAAAGCAGCCGGAAAATTCATTCATGACAGGGGCATCAACTATACGCCTTAATTTCGCTGACCGTAAAATAAATAATCGACATACACAGGCAGGTCATATATTTAAAGCTGCTCTCTTCTTTTTCCGAGTTAAACCGCTTAAAAATGGACGGTAAAAGTTCTAAAAATAGTCGGATTAAGGATTGGTTAAACACCATAGATACTCGTACATCACTTGATGAAAACAATAACAAGATGGAAATATTTTCTCCACGCAATACAGAATCATTTCCAAAGGGCAGTGACCCGATAGACCCTCTCTTATCTGATAAACCGTGTAACGCGTTGAACACACTGCACCATGAGACAGAGAGAAGATAAGCTCAGATTAGCGATAATAAGGTACTTCGCTTAATGACGTGTGAAGTGAGAAAGGGTCATAATTCTACTTACACGAAGCAATCAAACAATCCATCGAGTTCTTTTCCATCAGCTACGATGAACTTATCGCCTTCACGACTGTTATTCAACTCACTATGTCCCTGGTGCTAAATGCGTGGTATTAATGCGGCTTTAGGTTAAGGTTCTCAATAAGCTACTCTCTAAGTCGAGCCAATATATTCGTAAAAATTCAAGTCTAATAGCCAGTCTTTTACTCTCCCATTCTATGCTTTGATTTAGAGTGTAGAGACAACGTGGTTTGTAGATTCAATAGTAATTTTGGTGAGAATTTAATTTTCGGTAGGGCTTTATTTGGTTATGTTGGATAGAAGTCTATCTGTTGGAAATGGGGTATGTTCGTAGCACTCGGCTAAACCTAGCAGTCGGACAGCCCTATAGGGCTGAATATCCACATTTCATTTTTTATTGCTTCAACGATTCGTTTTAGGTGAACTACGTACTGATAGAACCTCTTTGGGGCCCTTCTGATACGCATGCCTCGCCCTGATTGGTCAGTTGTAGATATCACGTTATTTCTTTGCTTCTGCTTCTGCTTCTGCTCTTGCTTCAGCTGTCTAACCCGTAGGCTTCCGACTGGCTTATCGTCACCCTTTTTTATTAGTAGTTCTTTGGCTATTGAACGTACTTGCTTCACACGAGGAGGCCAGCCCCAAGTCTGAAGACGTAGGATTCAGGCACATATAGCTTCTTCTTCTTCTTGACTAAGTCTTTGAAATTGCTGATTGCGTGCAGCAGCAGTCTTTCGACCATTGATCCGATCCCAAAGAGTACTAGTTGATATTCCATATTGACGAGCGATTTTTGCTTGGGAAGGATTTTCGTTGGCTGCTGAAGCCTCGTTCCAACGGGCGTGAGCAAGCGTTATACGCTCTTCCTGTGAAAGTTCTATATCTTCAGAAGGTATAAAGGACATAGAGGGGGTGGGGGGGGTGGCTGCCATCGTTTTGCTGATATGTTGAAGGATTATACCAATAAAAAATGAAATGTGGATATCCAGCCCTATAGGGCTGTCCGACTGCTAGGTTTAGCCGAGTGCTAGGTGAACCCTTCTACGGATAAAACCCGGTGTTTAGTTATTTCCGCTCCGGCTCTAGCCGGCTCTAGCCGGCTTGGCTCTAGGGGTATATAGCTCACCTCCGAAGCCCTTCTATCTTCCTTTGTAAGAATCTACCAATCTACTGGATATATGCCTCTACTACATAGTCAATATATATCTACATGCACATGTTCGCTCTGACCCTCATATACCAATACTATCTACCTAGGTAGGAGCGAGTGGCAGGTGCCTATTTGCTGGTTGGACAATTGAAGGTAAGTTACGCTCAATGATATTATCTGTAGCTAAGTACGTCTTTTGAACTCCTACGAGATAAATAAAGATATCAACAAAAGAATCGGCCTTGAGATCCGAGGTACTCGAGCATGGACACCAACCCAGATTTCCAACAATATGATACCGTGTATGCCTTTGTGTCCCGAACCAAGGAGTATTGGCTTGACTGTTAAACTAGCACACAGAAGACCAAGTCAGCGTCTCTATTTTCCAACGTGCTACATAGGTATTGCCCTATGCATCCTTGACTTTTTGAATACCACTCCCTGGCGCCAACACCACTCTTTAATTATTTTCTCCTATCAGTAACACTAAGGCCTACGCATTGTCATACAGCAAAACTCTATTTGGCCTTTTTTTCGATTGAATCAGTTCCTGATGGAGTAACAACGAGTTATGTCTATAGAGCGTAGCAAAAGTAAATGACAAGAGATACACGCGAGATACTAAGACGGAAAGAGCTTTGCATTCATTTAAATGTAATTATTGGTATTGCATTATTCATTTCCTATCCTTGATTATTTAACTTACTGCATCATCATGGGCCTCACAGGCCAAGCACGTACCTGTCGCTAGGAAGTGCAGAGACAAGTGCTCTGGGGATATGAGGAAGTGGGGCCAGAAGGACCTCCGGCAAGGGCGGGCCCACCCGAAGCCGCCATAGCCTGCCCGTTCCTGGGCGGGGGAGCGGTAGTTGATGAAGCGCCTCCTCCAGGAGCAGAAGCGTTCTGAGTAACAGCTATTGAAGATGAACCTGGACTTGCCGAGCTTCCCCCCGAAGGACTAGAGCCAGTTGGAGTCGCTCCCGCAGGTTGTACTTGGCTCAGAGGCTGCGAGCCAGAGTCGGTCGGACTGGCTACCGCAGGGACTCCTGAGTTCAGAGGCTGACCCAGGCTTCCCGCCGAAGGGCTGGAGCCGGTTGCAGTCGCTCCCGCAGCAAGACCCGAGTCTTGTGTGTTTGGAGGCATGGCTTGAGCTTGGCCCAGCGAGCTTGAGTTCGTGCGTACTGTTGCATTGTTAAGTGAACAAACCTCGCGCAACGAATAGTCGTGTTTTTGGGTACTCTGATTCGGTGCCTCGACCCTAAACGAATAACAGACAGGGGCTACATTCTGGCAGAAGATGGTCAAATTGAGAGATCCTTGCGGCGCAGTGTCACTCAAGTAAAGTTGCAGGTCTGTCTGCGTCGCTGTTGAAGCACAGTCGGTGGCCCCAGTTGGAAGCGATATAATGCTTCCGTTGGAGAGCTGAATATCTGCGCTAACATATTTGGCACATGGTATTGTGAGATTGTACTCCTGGCCTGGAGGGAGGTCAACGACCTGCGTCGAGCATTGATTCGGAGTTTCGTTGACAAAACCTCGTACATAAGTGCCAAGGGCGAGGATCACGTAAGGAACAAGGTGATGGTAATTGCGATGTTTTAGTAGCATACTATGGTTTGGGAACAAACATTGTTGAAATAGCACAGACTTATATAAATCCAGTCTACATTTGTCATTACTAGTAAGCCTAACCCATTTTCCCATGATAAGCAAGTTCGCTGATATACTGGTGAAGTATGCATTCGCTATGAATATGCCGAATGTCAAGAGCTTTCTTCTATGCATGGCTCGACCTTTACGGCTTGTCAGCATTGACGGCGAGGGCCACCAGTATTTTAGATCTTTTCATCGGTGCATACAGCGCTAGCGAGCGAAGGTGAGCATATTCTAATCTAATTTACTGCCATCTCTAACAAAAATTACTTCGTTAATGGCGCCTTCCATGCCTACCTTAAGATTTAAAGAACTTCTTCCTTCCTCCGATAATTCACCTACATATTCGCTCTGACCCTCATATACCAATATAGGGTTGGTAGTGCTGGGGCCCGCTAGTAGAGTTTTTACCTGCTCGCTCCTAGATAGACTCCTATCAAGCAACAACCAATATACCAAAATGCCCCATGTTGGAAATGGGGTATGTTACAACCCGGTGTTTAGTTATCTCCGCTCCGGCCAAAGCCGGCTTTATCTACATGCACATATTCGCTCTGACCCTCATCTATCGGGCATCGCCTCCGTTTGAACGAATATATATTATGTGTTTGGGCAAACCCGGCGGCCCCTGGCGGTCTCCAGGGCTAAAATTTGCCCCGGAAGCCGCCCTGAGGTGCCAAGCACTCCCTCTATCTAAGCGACTGAGTCTATGGAGTGGGTTGGTGGGGCAAAAGCGCTTTTCTGGCTGAATCCTAAGGGATGGAGAAACAGGAAGAGATGATGGGGGAAACAGAAGGGGGCACGGCCTATTTGTTCCCCTTTTCCCTGCTTAATCTCCTTGTTCTCTAGCGGCCGACATTGGCCGAGCCAATGCCGGGTAGCAGCCACCTTCGCTTGCCGATAGCCTCCAGTCAAGCTGGACCTTATACCAATACCCCATATGACCTCGTAATCCAACACGGTCGTTCAAATGTTAGGGAGGATCTAGGGGCTATGTACGAGTACATATCGAGCCAGGATGACTGGGGGCTTAGCGGGGCAAGGGACCCCATGAGCAGGGGAGCGTGTATAATGTTGGAGTACGAGGTCATATGGGGGCATATTGATAGGTAGGTTGTAGAAGTCTATCTAGGAGCGAGCAGGTAAAAACTCTACTAGCGGGCCCCAGCCCTATCAGCCCTGTGAAGGCGGCATCTCCTCTATTTCCAACATATAAGGCTAATTGCCCTCTTGTTTCTACACCATCCCACGGAAATAGGGAACAGTACTGTTACCCCTGTGGGTTAGTAATCTCCGCATTGATCCGGCGCTAGTGAATGGGTATTTACCCTTCGCCCACTTCTTTCTTCCTCTATAGTTCACCTACTAGATAGTCAATATATGCACATATTTGCTCTGAGTCTGACCCTCATATAACAACACCACTCATACCTGTTTTTCTTCTCAGTTGCTCAGATAGAGCGAGTTTTTTGGTGCTTCTGAGCAGCCTTCAAAGCATGGGCAGCCTGAAATGCTTGGAGCACTATACCTCATCATACGAATATCACAATCTATGGTAAATCAAGTCAAATTTGAAGTCACTATGATGAAGGTGTTATTCGTAATACTTTGTCTAATCTATCATCTTTGAAGACGTTTGCGATCAAGTGTTTCTCCATTAACAACTATTATCGTAGAGAGGATTGGAATCAGGCTTTTCCGAGTTTGTAGAGGACAGGCAAGTGTTCATCATCGCCAGTGAATTGTATGTACTCAAAAGGGCGGGATAAGACCCCACATAGGTGAAACTCCAACTTGCTGCTTCAATCTTCATCTCTACCGTCCCACTCACATCCCATCTATTATTCTGTATCATTTTGGCTGCTGGCTGCTGCGGGTTCCCAAAACCCGTGGTTTGTTCGGTCTCTTTGTCTCTCACACTGTTATCAAAGAAGTCGTTACCTAAATGACGACGCTTAGGCCAGTTTTCGCCTCCTATTGGGGTCGGCAAGCGCTTGCGCGGATTTGGAAGGTCTCCCAGCGACATTTTTGGTGATAATTTGACTGGTTGGGCAAACGATGCGGACTGTTCTTAGTTCATATACTTGCACTCGTGGTCATAAGATTACCATAAGACAAAGCCATTGATTGGGTGGCTGACACGATTTCTGGTAAGCTATTGGGGCACCATATTCGTTGGCCTTCGACGGCACTCTTGTCGTAGCTGTTGAAATATGTCTCCATCTCATTAGCCAAAAAGCCCCCTTAAAAAATTTAAGCGAGCCCAAAGCTTCTTCTTTTCAACGGGCCTCACTTCCGTGCCTAAGTATGATATAGCTTTGGGTCTATTCAGTGCAGGTTTCATAGCATACTTCTCTTGACCATTATTGAGCTTTACTACCTGCAATAACTGCAAGGGCTCTTGATCAAATTCTTCTCCATACAGCGTGTCGTCATCGGATGGCCATTCAATCTCGGGGTTCTTGACGTTGATTTCTTTCGCAGTTATCCTTCTCTTGGTAGTGATCATTGGATCCCTTTTTTCTGGCTGGCTTTGATCATTTCCGCTAATTACTTTCAATGCCTTCAGCTTACTCTGTTCATGTGATTTTATGTCGTTCACACTCTGAAGCGTCTCTTCCACAATTGACAGGTAGCCCGAAATGTCAGCGTTTGTTCCTGTATTACCAGATAAGCTTATGCTAGGGACGATTGCGCCCTGTTCCATGGCCCAATCTTCGTAGACTGAGCTGGCCGTCTCGCTATCGTGGGACTTATCCCTTGTGGCGCTTGTGGATCCGTGATGAATTTGTCCTGCTTCAATTGTTTGCACTGAATATTCTCTCGTTATAAATTCGTCATTTCCTGAATTACTAATAGACGTGTAGACTGACTGCACTGGTGTGGCAACAGCTAGTTTTCCTCGCCGTCTAACATCGCCTTCAGTAGTGTCGTCGATCACAACATCATGCAGTACACCCCATAGGATATCGTCAGCATTGCTTTCCTTCAGTGATACGTCGAGTATGAACGGGATATATTGGACAACCTTCTTGTTTCGCCAGCTGGCGTTCGATGGCTTGTTCCGAAACTGCGAATTCAACCAGTTGACCTTGAAGAATGAATGGAGAAAGTCTTGTAATAGCAAGATCATAGGAAGCTCAGGCTGGGTGACACAAGTACTTGGTCCTATACTGAGCGTTTTTTCGTCGAATAAAAGGGCTAGGATAACGGCTGATGACCAAATTCCATGAGGATATGCCGACACTCTCCTGAATTCACTTGTTTCCTGAAGTGCTGCTGCACTGATTCGCGGAGGTGACACAGGCTCAACAGCTTCAAAGATGCGTCTGAGATCATCGATTAACATTTCGTGGCTTCCATTGCATTGCGCTCGGGCAGCTGCAAGGAAGCATTGCCAATACTGATATTTATCCGCACGCCGACCTTTCCACCCGAGTTTGCTGTGCTTCAAGAAAGATCGTTCACCCATCGCATTCAAATTTTTCTTCAATAAGAATGCTAATTGCCGCAGAGCCGACGACTCTGAGATGACTAAAGGCAAAGTGGGCACACGATAATTGAGTGTGGCGATTTTATTCACAATGCTTTGCCTGATATCTGAGTCCGTCACCAAAGCGAAGAAGTATCTGCTATTCTCTAGTGTGCGAAGTTTTCCCATGTCAGATTCGCACTTCAATGGCCATAAACCAGACAGCTTTGATGATGTATCTTCGTCGCAATAAATATCCTCTGAGGACTCTGTCAAGAGAGATAGCTCTTCCCAGAACATCGCCAAGTGGTCAAGCTTTTGTTCCAGCTCTTGGGGAACTAGATAGGAAAGTTCGTAGAAGACAGTTAAAGAATTCCAAGTACAACATTTAGCCAAGCCACGGAATCTAAAGATTCTGAGCAGCTTGTCGTTCAGTGATCTATTCTCGAAGAGCCCCATCAGGACTCTGCGAGATCCATGTGGTGCACATGGTGGCTTGACATGGCTCGCAAATCTTTCTTTATCGTTCCGATAGAAATCCAACAAATCCGCGTAGCGAATTGGCTGCCTAGTGTTCTTTATTTCAAAGGTCTGAAGCTGCGAGATTTCGTGACGGTCCAAAGCTTGCGTGATCTTGTAATGTTTTTTTGGATCTAAACGATGATCCTCTTTGGGTAGCATTCACGATGGCTTGGAAAAAGGGACGGACAGTGTTGACATTACAAAATATCCAATGGACCAGAGCTGTTCCCTGACCCCATTATACAAGCTTATACGAGTGTCATCAGGATCTACCAAAGAATCCTGGTGAACCATCGGGCGTAGTAAGAGTATATAATCCAGCTTACTTAACTCAGTAAATATGTCTTTGACCATCATACCAGAAATGTCATGCTACTACAATTCTCAATGCTAGAGTACGGCCGATCAGATTAGCGAAATCAGGTTAGGGAGCAGTGTAATACCACCACTGTTGTTCCTACGTTAGCTACTATAACAGCAAGTTGACCAAATCATCATGCGCGGGTGGAATGCTATATTACTCGATGCTATTGATCATCAACACTGCCCTCGAAGCTTCCCGTGGTGACCATTGGGTTTCACTCCAATCAAGGAGGGCTCTGTGAGGGTTGGAGTTTTGCACCGCCAGATAGTAAGCACAATCCACGCCCTGCATTTTATAGATGGATTGTTGCTGAATAGAAGTCTATCTAGGAGGAGGAAGGTGAAAACTCTACTAGCGGGCCCCAGCCCTACCAGCCCTATGAAGGCGACCATCTCCCCTATTTCCAACACCTTCTCCTTCCTACATGCAACATCGATATCCTTCAAATTCTAACAGTTCTAAAGAGCACAAGCCCGAGAGAGCACAGTATCGAGCCAAGCTAAACAACGAAGCTGAGCCCGAGCCTGCCAGGTTCGAACCCCATCATAGAGATGATATGCTGCCTTCGTTGGGTATACTTTACCTACGGGGCCCTAATGGTCCGGCGTCTTATAGTAGCCCGTTCGCTTGGTATTAGCATGAGCTGAAAATCACACAAGATTCCGCTAAGTCTTTCAAACCATATTGTCAACTGCCGGCAAAGTTCCGTCGTACTGCTTTCATTCAAGATCGAGTCTTGACTGCTCAACGAGTTCCCCCTTCCATCATCCTGTGAGGCAGTCTATTTGTCGGTTTTCGATACACGAAGCGCTTTGTTCCGAGACTCCCACCCTCCGCGAGAAAACAAATCACCCTATCTCCGGTCCTCCTCCTCCTCCCCCTACTACCACCACTACCATCCACTGCGAGAATACGATAAATTTAAGTCGATCCACTGGGGCTGGTGAGGCCTCCTGTGACCCGTGTCTAGGCCCTTCCGCTGGAAAGAATGACAGCGTAACAGCCGACGAATCTGGCTCTTTCATCGTATCCTTCACCTCCGAAGCTGTGTAGACAAGCCACGTCACTGTCGCGCTGGCAAGTAACAAAAGGGCTATTCAAAGTCAGTGACTGGAACTTTGCGGGAGATGAGCAGCTACTTACGTCGTGAGACTCAAAGGCATTCTAGCCGCAGGTGCTCGGCAGATCCCTCGACTTTATCGAGGGATTCATAATCCGGGTACAGGAGTCGACATTTGATAGCCAAGAGACGTATCTGCCTTTGAACGTCTTTTTCCTTTTCTTTCCAGTCACAGAGCGTCCTTTTCAACAAGAAAGTTCACTCGATCCTCTGGGAATGAATCATGAAGTTGCCATGGTCCTGAGGTAGTCATTGCGACGGCTCAATGAGCGAAAGGGTTTTATTGTTGATACACGCGCATGTTCGGTTGCGGGTTCAACACTATTCACCTTGTGGTAAGTATCAAAGTCTTCACAGGCCTCAATGTGCTTTTGAATTCAATCGCGGAGGGCGAAGTGCTGACGGCGGAAAAGTTTCGTAGGATATTGACTCGGCCCATTGCTCGATTGATCCAGGCTGCAAACGGATCTGTCATCTTAGAGGAGTCGGAGGTGATTGTCTACAGGCTGCGCCGCACAATGTGTCAACGAGACACCTTGAGAACCTGTGTCTTCGAAGTCGAAACTACGACTGGGGACGAAGGCAAGGAGATCATTGAGACTTCTTCTTTTGCCGTGGCTTGTCTTCTGCATGGCTTCAGGCGAGGGAGCGCTTCTCGCATGATTCGAGCGACTAAATTCGTCACTGCATTCGCATCTGAGAGCACTTATTCACCTTGGAATCAAGAGACACAAATAGAGGACGAATCGTTGGTACTTGACAGCTGGTCTTCGCAGTGGGACGATGGGGAACAGGTTGAAGACAAATAAGAATATTCCTGGTTCAAGTACTCGTCATTTGAAGGCATTAGGTGGCGATTTTGCCTCTTGATAGCGCTCAATCAACCTGTCAACATTCACCACCGCGATCCATCACCGCAATCCACTACTGCAGTTTACAAACGCTTTACGCCCACAACTCAAATTCATGGCAGCAGCCATTTTATTTATACACGCAGCGCATCCTTCATATGTTTTCACTTACTTCTCTTCCCGTCCGAGCTATTCCCTCGAATCCTGCTGGCACACCGGAGGGAAGTCTTCATTGGCAATTACTAACGATAATTTTCCGGCAGCGCACCCTCTGCAGGATCATTTGGAAAGAGAAAGTCTCTCTTCCACTGACACGAATGATTATAGACTCCTCGGCATATCCAGTATCGCGCCTCTGCGAGACCGTGGTAACGTAGCATCTGAAAAGCAATGACTTGAATACCACAGAAACCTTGGACTTCCCCACAGAGCCAGACGAGCTACGCTATCAATGGACATATTCACCCGAGACTTCCCGAGGCCACCCACAGCTGTGCTAGGGTAGGCGAGCTCTGATATTCCATCCGTTCAGTCCGTTTCATGATGAATGTGGCCCCGCTCAATTGGGTGCGATAACCCATCGGCAGTGTGCAAGACGTATCGATAGCCACAATCTCAGCGAAATTCTTCGGTCTCGAGGGAGAAGCATTTGAAGAAGCCACAAAACGAGGGACATAGGGAGCGAGATGAGCAGCCTGTTGTAAAACAAGGTCAGATAGGGGCATATTGATATTTTGGTTGTTGCTGTTAGGAGGCTCTCTGCAGTTTTTGCCTGGCTGTTTTCCAGATATATTATACGCAAAAACGCGAATCATGGCATTGGGAGGAGGTATACCACGCTCGGTAAGCTTGTTGATATAGCGAATAAGCTCTTTTTCTTGTTGGTTCG
>JAABUV010003910.1_pt1 | contig 18417 bp, 21 predicted proteins | sample 5559971 | NCBI WGS metagenome assembly JAABUV01 (sample SAMN10711881, study PRJNA513362) | rock metagenome | isolation source: Antarctica rocks | place: Antarctica: Victoria Land, Knobhead nord | collected 2015-12-19
CCGAGACCCAAAGTGGAAGAGCCGGACAGACCGGCCGATCAACCACGCCCCACCGCCGACCAAGATCAGCAAACGCCGTCAGAGCCCGCCAAGAATCGGGGCGGTGGATCCAGGGTCAGTCTGCCGCGGGGCTGTTCTCGGTGAGGGTGCCACCGAGATGATCCTGCTCCCGTCCCTGCTGCGGAAGGCGACCGGGAACGCCGAGCTCGGGTACCAGGTCGCACCCGGCCTAGCGACCTACACGCCTGACCTGACAGGAATGAGCGTTGCCGCACGGGTCGTATACCTCACTGACGGTGACACCGGCGGCGGCGAGCATCGCAAACGGCTGCGGACGGCGGGCATCGACGCCAGCAAGATCCATTCACTGCCAGCTGGGCTGGCTATCGAGGACCTGCTCACCTCTGACGCCTACCTTGCTGCTGCGCACGCCCTTATGGCCGACGCGGGGTACCGCGGCGCTCGCGTCGAGACGGAACAGCTTGGCGGGACCGGACCCATCGCCAGCCGACTCAAGAACTGGTGCATTACCAACGGGCACCCAGTCCCGGGGAAGACCGCCGTCGCCAGTTACCTCGTGCAGGACCCCGCCCGGATCATGCTGACGCCTCCGGCTGCGCTCGTGCTACAGGACCTTGATCGGAGGTTCCGGGAGGCCCTGGAGTAGGCAGGACCGACCTGGCTGGCTCGAGGTCCCGGGACAGGCCGGAAGTCCGGCATATGCATACCGGGCTTGGTGAAGCCGATGAGGCCCTAGCGTGGGGCTGTGCTGGGCAGCCTTGAGATCCGCGGTGGCAGCATGTCGTGGGCGACGCTGAACCTGGGGGGCATTCAGGGTGTGGGAGGGCTCAGCCCCGTTTGCTCGTGAGGTTCGCGGCGCGGCCGCGGGCGCACTCGAAGGTCGTACTGGCTGACGTGACGCTCCGGCTGGAGCACGGTCAAGAGCTCATCGGCGAGGGACGGATCGTCGAGGAGCGGGTCGAGTACGACGGGGCCCAGATCGTGTTCGAGGTTCCGACCTCGGCCCGGTTACTCCGGCACGTGACGGACAGCCTTGGCCCGGCCTCGTCGGCGGTTGACCTCATTGCGAGGCTTCACGGGCTCGCCCGGACCTGGCTCGACCCCGCGGCGCCGATCGGGCAGAGGATGGCCAGCAACCCGAAGCCTGGCACCTGGGAACCGCTCACGTTGACGAGCAGCTATCCTGGGATGCTGAAGGTGCCGCGCGCGGACTGGTACGGGCAGGTGCTCGCGCCCACTCGTAATGAGCAGTACCGCTACATTGAGCTCGCGCTACCGCGGTCCGACCAGATGCTCACGGTCGAGTGGGCAAACGCCGTGACGCACCTCGATCGTGCGGAGGCCGCTTACGCGACCGGCGACGACCCAGCAGTGTTTTCCCACTTGCGCGCCGCGCTCGACGCTCTGCCTGGTGCCAAGAAGCACGTCCTCGACGGCGTCGTTGACGCCAACAAGCGCAGCCGACTTGACGCGTTGCTCAAGGACGCCGACGAGTTCCTGCACACCGGACGTCACGTCGCGAAGCTGGGGGAGCAGGCCGGGAGCTTCCCGATGACCCACGTCGATGCGGCGTTTGCCCCCGACCTCCTGCGGGTGCTGCTGTCCCACATGTCGCTCCTCCTTGTCGTAGACAGCCCCTAGGCGACACGCCGTATCCGCGCACCGGGCACCAAGCAGATGCGTCGGTCGCCGCGCGGCGCCGGTCTTGTTCGGCCAGGGCGGTGACGACAGGTCGATATCGCTCCAAGAGATCTTTCGCTCTTGTCGGCCCGCCGACCGAGGTTGCGGCGGATGGACAGCAGGTCCTCGTCGAGCTGTGACGGCACGCCGTCAAGGGCCCGGCTCTTGTTCGGGGTGCAGTCGGTGGCCCTCGCGCTGATGAGGGCGGCGGCCTCAGCTCGGCAGGTGCAGCGAGCCAAGGGCCCGGACCACAGCGGCGAGGTCATGCAGGCCGGCGGTGCTGCCGGTGAACACAACGATGAAGACGCTGTCGGCAAGGACGGCCATGAAGCAGGCTGTGGCAAGGACGAGGCTGAGCTTGAGGGACGACATGGAACGCTCCGAAGGGCGGGGCGTCGAAGTGACGCCCGTGCACACCTTCGCCGCTCTGATGGGGTGCCAGACAGTACGAAACGACGAGAAACTTGCCCTGGGTCGAGCGCGTCATGCCGTGACGACGGCATGACGGCATGACGGGGCGACGGTTCAGGGGGAGAGGTCGATTGATCGCAGTCGCCCGGTCCGGCTGGCCACGTAGATGAAGGGGCCGGGCTCGTTGATGAGCGCATCGATCTCTCGCCACCGACTCATGAACACCTCGAGCTGGGTCCAGGTCCGGTCGGCGTCAGCGCTGGCCAGGTTGACCATCCGGGCTCCGTGCTCACGCACGGCGTTGATCTCGGCTCGGTTCTCTTGGATGGCCCGGTCTCGGGTGACGATCAACCAACCCCGGGCAGCCACGTCGGGTATCCAGACCGGGTCCTTGACATCAGGACTGGTGATGGGACACGGGGGGCGCTCACGCTTCTTGACACGGCCGCCGGGGTCGCCCGGGAAGGTGAAGTCGGCCCGCTCTTGGCAGAGCAGCTTGGCGAGGCCGAGCACGTCCGCATCGAAGTAGACACGGATGGCCGCCGGCTTCGCCGGCGTCACGCCGCTTGGTTCGCCATCTCGTAGGCAAGCGCCCACTGCACTTGGGCGACGGTCAGCCCGAAGGTGTCGGCGAGGTCGGCCTCGTCTTCGCCAGCCAGGTCCTGCTCTCGCAAGATCGAGGTGCTGATGCCGGCGACGGAGGCAGCGCCGAAGCGCACGTCGGGGTCAACGACGACGGGGGAGTCGGCGTTGGCGTCAGGGCGCCAACGAGCGGCGACGTCGCCCTCCCAGGTCACTCGGTCGTAGAACTCCCGGGCCGCTGGCGTGAGGATGTACTGGCCGCCGACCTGGGCCACGAGGGCGAAGTCAGCGTCGAGCTTGGCCTCGGCCTGGGCCTCAACGACCAGCTTGTGACCGCTCACGAACGGTCGGGCGTGAGCAAGCGGGTAGGGGACACCGAGGCCTTGGCGGAGAGACTCGATGAAGTTGCGAAGCTCAACCATAGGCACGTTGTGGGCACGGCGGTACTGGCGCAGCAGGCCCGCCTCGACGAACTCAGCCCAGGTGACCCGGTTCGAGCCGGTGGGCTCGGTGCGGATGACCGGCTTGTAGGTCTTGGTGCCTCGGGGTCGTCCTTCGAGCCAGTAGTGCAGCGTTGCCGGCGCAACACGAAGCAGCCGGGCGGCCCCCGCCTCGGTGTACATCTCACGCTCAAGCATCGTTGCCATCAACGTAAGTCTGGCACCTGCGCCCGACAAGATCGTGGCAGATGCCGAAGCAGTGCCCCGGCGACGGCCTGCCGTCGGGACGGCCTCCCGTCATGACGGCAGTCCTTACGACTGTTTCGAGCGACCTGACCAGCTTCGGTGCGGCCTGAGGTCAGCCGCAGGCAGCGGCAGCTGAAGTGTCGGGAGTTGCGCTGACTCCGCAGCACACGCCGCCGCCCAGGGCTTGTCCGGCGCAGAGCACCTCAAAGGCAAGGCCTTCCGCTACTGGCTCGACAGCAAGGGCTGCATCCCCGACCTGACTATCTCGGTCGCGCGCTTGCCTGCCGGACGGATAGGTCTGGTCAGCGGTCGTGCGGTTCGTCGCCTTCTTAGACAGGCCGGTCGAAGAAAGCCGCTGCCCACTCCTCCGGTACTCCCTGGGACAGCAACTCCGCATACCGACGGGTCCAGTACACGCACTCAGCGAACGTGAGCTTCCCGTTCGCATACCTCGAGATCAACTCCTCCTCCCAGTCCGGTGACATCGGCACAGTCTTCCAGTAACCCCCCGGTAGACAAGCCGCGATCAAAGATCAACTCGCGCCAGGTCCTGTCACGGATCGATCACTTCATGTTGTCGTCGCCCACCGCCCTCGCTAGGAGTCGTGGTCGCCCTTGCGTCGCAGGTAAGCGGCCAGAACGTACGTCGGGTGCCGGTCGAGGTTGTGGCGGCTGCGGTCGTAGCGTCGGGTGGTCCGGGCGTCCCGGTGGCCAGCTGCGTCCTGCACGTCCTGCAGGGGCACGCCGGCGGCCAGCGCTTCCGTTACGAAGGTGTGGCGCAGGGAGTGGGGTGTGATCTCGGCGGCGGCCGGGACGCCCGCCTTGGCCGCCAAGCGCTGAATCTGGCCGAGCGTCGTGGTGTAGGCCAGGCGCCGAGTGTTGGTGCGGTCCAGGAACAGCGGCCCGGCAGGGGGGTGGTCGGCGCAGAGGTAGGCGTCGAGGGCCCGGACCGTTGGGGGAGCGAGGGGCTCAGTCGAGCTGCGGCCGCCCTTGCGGGTGATGCGCAGGACTCGGTGGCCCCGCTGGTAGGTGTAGTCAGCGACGTCGGCGGCCAGGGCCTCGTCGATGCGCACCCCGTTGTAGGCCAGCAGTGACACCAGCGCTCCCCAACGGGGGGAGTGGGCGTCGGCAGCATCGAGCAGAGCCACCACCTCGTCGGCCGAGAGTCCGACGGTTGTCGAGTCGTCGGAGACCTTGGGCCGGCGCACGTTGGCGACGGGTGAGAAGCCGAGCACGTCGACGCCGATGCCGTAGTCGTAGAAGGCCGACACCGCCGCCAGTCAGCGAGCGGTCGAGCTCGGCGCCATGGGCTTGCCGGTGCGGGGGAGTGGCTCAGTGGTGAGCACCCGCACCCGCACCCACGCGTCGACGTGGTGGCGTCGGGCGTCGAAGGGATGCACGCCGGCGGCCGCACACCACGCCCCCCAGGCCTTGAGGTCCCACAGGTAGGCCCGGGCGGAGTGACGGGGGTAGCCGACGAGGAACGCCATGGCCAGGCGCTCGTAGGGGTCCTGGTCAACATGGCCTGGCAGTCGCTCGACGGCGGCCGCACGATCGACCAAGGCGACGGCGATGGCTCCTCCCGGCCAGGGAGCTGAGGTGGGGACAAGGTCAGTGGACACCGACACCCACTCTGGCCAGAGGGTGCGACAACGGCGTCGTCATGACTGCTCCTGGTCGAGCCCAGCGCCGGCGGCGTTCGCCGCGGCCAGTAAGCGCACCAGGTAGCGCTGGGTCTGAAGCACGGTGAAGGCGGTGGCCGACTCGGTGAAGGCGTGCTCGAGCGACTCCTCTTCCTCACCATCGGCGTGGATGCCGTAGTTGCGGATGTCCCGGAGATAGTTGGCGTGGGCGTAGAGCTCGCCGGCCGTGGCGCGCTGGCGCTTGCCCTTGGCAAGCTCGTCACGCACCAGCCGCTGCACCTGAGCGGTTGCCTCTTTGTCGAGGCTGACTGCGAGCTCGGCGCTTCGGCCTCGGAACGCTTCCCCGACGACGTACCAGGCGCCTTCGGACACGGCGCCGAGCAGCGTCAGGGCTGCCTGGTAGAGCCCCCGCCGGGCCGCTGCGAGTGCTTCTCCCAGCGTGCGCTCGGTACGCCTGGTCAGGAGCGGCCCAGCCTGAGCTAGCCAAGGCTCCACCGACGACAACGGCAGGGCCGTCACCTGATCGACGCCGGGCGCAAGGCGGTAGGCATCGCCGGCCAGGTCGACCGCGTCAGCGGGCACTTGCACGGGGCCCCGCCTACTGGACATGGCGTTGCCGATCACAACGTCAATGCTGACGGCGCCGGGGCAGATGGCCGGAACGATCTGACCAGCGGCCACGAGCTTGGCCAAGGCGAGTCGTCCGGCGGCGTCCGCACAACGGGTAGCCAGGACGGGCGCATCGGCATCGACGACTGACGACACGGCCTGGCCCTAGGCGCCGGGTCAAGACTTCCGCAGGGGCTGTCGCTCTAGGGTCACGTCGTCAGCGCCGCGCGAGGAGAGGTCAACGCCGTGCCCGCCCCGTCCTGGCAGGAGATGCGCAACCGCGCGACCCGGTTCACGCTGCGGTGGCGGGACGAGACGCGAGAGCGCGCTGAGAAGGACTCGTTCTGGAACGAGTTCTTCGCGATCTTCGACGTCGACCGACGCCGCGTGGCGGTCTTCGAGCATCTGTCGTCACGCCACTCCACAGGCGGTCGTGGCTTCATGGACGTCTTCTGGCCGGGCTACGTAGCCGCCGAGCACAAGAGCCGAGGCTCTGACCTAAGCACGGCGATGGACCAGGCGTTGGACTACCTCCCGACGATCCCGCCTGAGCACCTCCCCCGACTCGTCGTCGTATCCGACTTCGCGCGCTTCCGGGTGCTCAACCAGTTGACGGGCGAGCAGCTCGAGTTCCCGATCACGGAGTTGGCCGCGAACCTCCGCGTCTTCGCGCCGATGCTCGATGCCGAGGTGCATCGGTACGCCACCGAGGAGGACGTCAACCTCAAGGCGACGGAACTGCTCGCGCTACTGCACGACTCGCTGAAGGCGTCGGGCTACGACGGCCACCCCTTGCGCGTGCTCCTCGTGCGCCTGGTGTTCGTGATGTTCGCCGACGACACGCAGGTCTGGGAGCCGGGCCTCTTCTACGACTACCTCCTGCTGCGGACCAGCGTCGACGGACACGACCTCGGTCCGGCGCTGGTTCACCTCTTCCAGGTCCTCGACACGGCGAAGGAGCGACGGTCGAAGCACCTCGACGACGACCTCGCCCGCTTCGAGTACATCAACGGCGCGCTCTTCCACGAGAGCATCCCCATCCCGGACTGCACCCGAGGGATGCGGGAGCGCCTGCTGAAGGCCTGCCGCTTCGACTGGTCCAAGATCAGCCCGGCCATCTTCGGATCGCTGTTCCAGAACGTCATGGAGGCCGAGGAGCGGCGGAAACTCGGCGCGCACTACACGACCGAGCAGAACATCCTGCGCACGATCACCCCGCTCTTCCTGGACGAACTGCGGGCTGACCTGGACGCTGCGCGAGGAGTGGCGGCGCTCCGTCGGTTCCGCGACCGACTGGCGACGCTCACGTTCTTCGACCCAGCCTGCGGGTGCGGCAACTTCCTCATCATCGCCTATCGCGAGATCCGACGGATCGAACTGGAGTGCCTGCGACGCATCCGCGCGGAGGAGGAGCGTGAGGCTGCGAAGGGCAGCAGTCGCTACCGCGCGGGGGGCGTCGGCCGGAACGCAGTCGGAGAGGGTCAACTCGGCATGGACGTCTCAATCGAGTCCAAGGTCAACGTCGGTCAGTTGTTCGGGATCGAGGTCGAGGAGTTCCCCGCTCGAATCGCAGAGACGGCCGTCTACCTGATCGACCACCTGGAGAACCTCGCGCTATCGGCAGAGTTCGGCTCCTACTACGCCCGCTTCCCCATCACCGACAGCGCCCACATCAAGATCGGCAACGCCCTTCGTGAGAAATGGGAGGACGTCCTCCAGCCCGACCAGTGCACCTACCTGTTCGGGAACCCACCGTTCGTCGGCATCTCCCTCCGCTCCCCCGACCAGACGGCAGACCTGGAAGCGGTCTGGCAGAACCAGTACCACGGCTCCCTGGACTACGTGACCGGCTGGTACCGCAAGGCCATCGACTACGTCTCCGGAAGCAGCACACGGACGGCCTTCGTCTCCACGAACTCCATCTGCCAAGGAGAGCAGGTCGCGCCCCTATGGGCGCCCGTACTCAACGCGGGCCTGCGGATCGACTTCGCGCACCGGACGTTCGCCTGGACAAGCGAGGCCAAGGGCAAGGCCGCAGTCCACTGCGTCATCGTCGGGTTGGGGTCCGCAGCGAACAAGGCGAAGCCCGTCCTCTACTACTACGACCACCCGGGCGGCGAACCCACACCGCAGGTCGTGTCGCAGATCAGCCCCTACTTGTTCCCGGGTCCGCCGATCGTCGTTCGTCCCCTAGGAAGGCCCCTGAACACCGACCTGGGCGACGTCGCCTACGGCAGCAAGCCGACGGACGGCGGCAACTTCATCGTGGAGCTGGAGGACTACGACGAAGTCGTGGCTGACCCGATCGCCGCCAAGTACGTCCGTCCGTTCATCGGCGCGCGCGAACTGCTCTACGATGAGCAGCGCTGGTGTTTATGGCTGACGGACGTGGAGCCGTCGGACATCCGCAACAGCCCCATCCTCCGGAAGCGGATCGAAGGCGTGCGCGACTTCCGCGCTGCCAGCAAGGCCGCTTCCACGCGGGCCGCCGCGGCGACTCCGACACTGTTCCGGCAGATCGGCCAGCCGGACACCAGTTACCTCGCCATCCCCAGCCACTCCAGCGAAGCCCGCGACTACTTCCCGGTCCAGCGCTACGGTCCCGAAGTGATCTGCAGCAACGCGAACTTCCTGACGCCAGATCCCGACGGCATGATCTTCGCGCTCATGTCCTCCGCGCTGTTCATGACCTGGCTGCGGACGGTCGGCGGCACCTTGAAGTCCGACCTGCGCTTCAACAAGTTCCTGGTCTGGAACACGTTCCCGGTCCCGCAGTTGAGCGATCAGCAGCGGCGCAGCATCGTCCAGGCCGGGGAACACATCCTGGAGGTGCGCCAGGGCTACGAGACGTCAAGCCTCGCGGTCCTCTACGACCGGACCGCCATGCCGGCCGCGCTGAGCAAGGCGCACCGCGCCCTCGATCGAGTCCTCGGGGCCGTGTACGGCCTGCGCGACTTCACCGACGTCACCGAGCGGCAAACCGCGCTGTTCAAGAAGTACGTCGAGTTGAGCGAGGCGGGTGCGCTACCGGGGACCTCCGGCCGCAAGGCGACCAGTCGCAAGCGTGCCTGACTGCTGTCCTTTGAAGGGTCGTTTAAGGGACCGGACCACATGAGTCGAGGTTCCGTGCTGTACTTGCACCGGTAAGTGGCGCGGTTCTGGCGGGGCTACGGCGACCGGATCGAATCACCGACGAGCTATTCGACCGGGACTGGTCATCGAGACATCTCCGGCAACGCGGTGGCCCTCGCCTGAGGCAGGATGGCGTCGTGCTGACAGATCACGCGGTGGTGGTGGCGGTCAGCTGCGACGGCGAGCACCGCTTCAGCAAGACCGTCAGCGACGAGATCATCCTGCTGCCCGGGCTGGGGGTGCAGGGCGATGCGCACGCCGGGTCCACCGTGCAACACCGCAGCCGGGTGGCCGCGGACCCTACGCAGCCGAACCTGCGCCAGGTGCACCTGATCCACTCCGAGCTGCACGTCGAGCTGTGCAAGCAGGGCTTCGACGTCGCCCCCGGGCAGATGGGCGAGAACGTCATCGCTGCCGGTCTCGACCTGCTTGGGCTGCCTCGCGACACGCTCCTGCAACTTGGAGAGCACGCCCTCATCCAGATCACCGGACTGCGCAACCCCTGCGCACAGATCGACGTCTTCCGGCCGGGCTTGCTCAAGGCCGTCGTCGGGCGCCACCAGAGCGGGGATGTCGTCCGTAGAGCCGGCGTGATGGCCATCGTCGTGCACGGCGGAGCGGTCCGGCCAAGCGACGGCATCCAGGTACGCCTGCCGGCGGGTCGTCACCACGCCCTAGATCGGGTCTAACTTTGTCCCGGTAACGACCGTATGTGAGACAGTCCAGTGGGCAGGACGGCAGGGATGGCCGAGCGGTGACCCACGGGGCGAGCGCTCAGCGGCATGAGCGGATGTTGACGCGGGCGACCGCGCGAGCAGAGCCGGGCTTCTGGCCGCGTCGGCCAGGCCGGCTGGGACATCAAGCAGCAGTGCTGTGTCCTGCTGAGCCTCGCGACCGCATCGACGTTGGCCCGACGCGGGTCGGTCTGAACCCGTTCGGCGCCAACCGTCTCGACGTCACCTGGCGACAGATCACCTCCGGCCGCTGTCGCCGCCGGGGGCTACCGTCCCTGCATGTCCCCAGACCGCGCAGAGGGCGTCGAGCTGCTGCTGGGCGTCGATGGCGCGATTGGGCAGATGGACTTCCCGAGTGTGATGCAGGCGCTGCAGCGTGGCTATGAGCTGCTCGACCGGACCGCGCACCGGGTGCTCGGAGACCGCGCCGACGGGCTGCGCTGGCACCTCACCGGCCTGCGCGAGAGCAGCGCGCTCACGATGCTCGGGACTTCCCCGACCGAGGACGTGACGCTCGCGGAACTGCGGGAGATCGTCGACACCTACGCGCTCGACCTCGACGACCCAGTTGGTCGGTTGCCCGAGGACGACCTTCCGCTCCTGCGCGACCTGCTCACAGGCCTTGAGCGCACCGCCTCCGGGTCCCTGTTCACGCAGCGCCCCGGCGGCGGGCCGCGTGTCGTCGTCGCGCCGGCGCTGGTCCTGCCGCTGCTTGAGACGCGGACCGACCGGCCGCAGTTCAAGGTCATCGGTAGCGTTAGCGGGACGTTGGAGAGCCTCACGGTGCACGCGAAGCGGGAGGCGTCCCTCTACAACGAGTTCGACAAGCGCCGTGTGGTCGTGTCCTTCGCCGAGGTCGACTATCCCCGGGTGCATGCCGCGCTCCGCAAGCGGGTCGAGGTCTACGGCGTGCTGCAGGAGGACATCGCTGGCCGGCCGCTGAGGATCCGGCTGCAGGACATGGAGGTGCTCCCACAGGACGACGACCTCCCGACCCTCAGCAGTCTCGTCGGCTCCATGCCGGCCCTGACGGGTGGGCTTAGCCCAGACGAGTACCTCGAGCGCAACCGTGGGGAGTTGGGTCTTGGCTGACCCGTTCCGGCGGCCGTACCTCGACGCGCAGTCGTGGATCTCGGCGCTTTCGGGTGACGGGCCCTTCGCGCGCGACCTGGCGGAGTGGCTTGCCGCGGCCGATCGCGGCGAGCTCCAGATCGTCACGAGCGTCCTCATGCCCATCGAGGTTCTCGGTGGCCGGCACGATGCTCGGACGCAGGAGAGCGCAGAGCGGGCCGAGCAGGCTATGCGCCGCAGCAGCGTCCAGCAGGTCAACGTCACCCGGGCCATCGTCGCGGACGCACGCCGGCTGCGGATCGAGCATGGGCTGAGGACAGTCGACGCGATTCACGTCGCGACCGCCGCGTTCGGCCGCGCCGACGTGCTGCTCACCAACGACGACAAGGTGCATGGGCTCGGCTCGTTCAAGGGGATGCCGATCCGCCGGCCGGACTGGCAGGGAGATCTGCCCCTCAACTTCGGGGCCCTGAACTGACGTTCGGTTAGCGTCGGGACCCGAGGCGGCGCGGGCCACAAGCGCCAGTCGGGTCGTAAGCGAGGCGAGCGGCGGCAGCGCCCGCTCGTCGGCAGAGTCGATCAAGTGCCCGACGCCATGTACGCAGCCAAGATGTAGTTCGGGTGACGGTCGAGGTTCTTGCGGGCGCGGTCGTACCGCATCGTGGTCCGGGGGTCAGCGTGCCGGGCGGCGATCTGGACGTCCCGCAGGTCGACGCCCGCGTCGAGCATCGTGGTCACGAAGGTGTGTCGGAGCGTGTGCGGGTGCATCCGCGGGAGGCGGACACCAGCGACGGTCGCCAGTTGCCGGAGGCGGCGGGTGGCGGCATGCCGGTCCATCCTTACCCCGCGCCTGTTCAGCAGCATAGGCCCGGTCGCGCGCTCGCTCGCAGCGCGATCCACAGCGCGGCTGACCGCGGGCGGCAGCGGCACCAGGACGACCTTGCCCCCCTTGCCGCGAACCCGCAGGACCCTGTGCCCGTGCTCCTCGCCCAGGTCGTCGATGTCGGCGCCGACCGTCTCGAAGATCCGCAGTCCGAGTAGCCCCAGCAGGCACACGAGCGCGAAGTCGAAGGGGTTGGTCGACTCCCTTGCGGCGGTGAGGATGGCCTCGAACTGCAGGTGCGTCAGCCCGAGCGTGGGCGACTCCGGCGGGACGCTCGGTCGGCGGACGTAGTCGGCTGGCGAGTGCTCGAGGACGCTATCGATGACGCAGGTCCGGTAGAAGCCGGCGACGACGGAGAGCCGCCGGGACACCGTGGAGGGCTTGAACCGCCGCACGTCCTGCAGCCACCGCAGGTAGAGATCAAGATCGTTGCGTTGTGCTGCCAGCGGTGCGAGTTGCCGATCCTGGCACCAGTTGAAGAACACGCGCAGGTCGGACTCGGTATGCTCGCGAGAGGTGCCGCGGTAGCGCGACAGGTGAGCAACGGCCGCGAGGCCAAGCTCACGCGACTGGTCGGAGGTGGCGGTAACCGCCATGTCGACACGGTGCTCCGCGATGCTCGGCTTCGCTAGCGGCCGAATGGGGTGACAACGCGGCATGAGCGGGCGTCCGTGGCGTCCGGTCTCTGCCTGTGGTTGCACTCGACTGCGCCTCGATCGAGCCATCCTTGGTTGCGTTGCTGCCACCTCGGGGCTGCCTACCCTTCTCACCGAGAGTCCCGGTTCATGAGAAGGGACGTTCTCGGGTGTCGGTCCCGATGTGTAGGCGGCGCAACTCGCTGCGACCTGCGGCCGCCGGTAGGCGGCGGTGCTCACTTCCAGGCCTGCCTCCGCTCTAGCATCGGATCGTGCCCACCCTCATCGTCCTCAACGGGCCGCCAGGGATCGGGAAATCGACGCTTGCACGGCGCTATACCGAGGACCACCCGATGTCGTTGGCCCTTGAGCAGGATGTGGTGCGCGGACTACTGGGCGGTTGGCGCACCCGGGAGAAGGAATCCGGCGAGGCTGCCCGCAGTCTCTGCTTGGAGATGGCGCGAACTCACCTGCGCGCAGGACACGACGTCATCGTGCCGCAGTTCATTGCGCTGCCGAGCTACCTCGACGAACTTGCTCAGGTGGGCGCTGAATTGGCCGCTCGACACGTCGAACTCGTGCTGCTGGACGATGCCGCGGCATCGGAGCGGCGTTTTCACCAGCGCCTCGATGACCCGCTTTGGGGCGAGCACCAGCGGGTAGCGGCGGACTTCGTCGCGGCCGCTGGCGGCTACGCCCACCAGTACCAGCGCCTCATCGATGGTCTTGTGGGCCGCAATGCCGTCGAGATCCCTAGCGTCGACGGTGACCTGGAGGGGACCTACCAACTGCTCCTCGCGCAAGTCACCTGAAGCGCAGCAAGACCTCCAGGCGGGGCTGACCGGTCTTCGCCCTTCTGCCGCAGGGCATCCAGGCCCGATCGGTACCGCAGGTGGACGTTCGCTGTTAACCGAGACCAAAGCGGCGCTGGAGCGTTGAGGAGCCGTGTCACGATCGACAAGGTTGGGCAGCTGCACCAGCAGTGCGGGTGCCTCCTTGGAGCCGAAGAGCTCGGACTTCACGAAGCGATGCGGGCCGTGTAGCGCCTTGGCTGCCTCCGTCGGGTGGGGCAGGCTGGGGTGGTGACGTCGCCGCCGTCGGGCAGGTATGCGACTAAGCCGCTCACGCCCGAGACGTGGGCTGACTTCGCCGCGTTGGTGGAGGCCAACAATGGCGTGTGGGGCGGCTGCTGGTGCATCGGGTTCACCCCGACGGCTTCCAGGGGTCAGCGGCCGGGAACCGTGACGCCAAGCGTGCCCATGTGGAGAACGGGACCGTTCACCAGATGCTGGTCTACCTCGACGGCGAGTGCGTGGGCTGGTGCCAGTACGGGCCGACGGCCGAGCTGGTCAGGATCAAGAACCCCAAGGCCTACCAGAAGGAGCTCGTCGATCTTCCTGACTGGCGGGTCGGTTGCGTCTTCACCGGGGGCAGGCACCGTCGCCACGGCGTGGCACGCGCAGCCCTCGCCGCGGTGCTGAGCGCGATCACCGAGGCCGGCGGAGGCGTCGTCGAGGCCTACCCCGAGCAGCTGGACGGGCGCGGCCCGCAGCGAGGCGCCTACCTGCAAACCGGTCCGGAGAGCCTGTTCGAGGAGTTCGGCTTCGTCCGCGACCGTCGTATCGCCAAGTGGCGCTGGGTCATGCGCCTAACCGTCACGCAGGACACAGACGGCTGAGCTATTCGCAGCTGGCTGTGCCCGTCAGACGGTGAACGGACCGGTGACTTGCTTGGGGCAGCCCCCGCGCCGGCTGGCCCAACTCAGCTCTGCCCCGCCGTCAGCCGTGGTTTCGCGCAGCTCAGTCTGGCCGGCGGGCGAGGAATACCAGTTCCCGCGCGGGTCTGTCGGGGGCGTCACGTACGTCGGTGACGACGTAGCCGTGGTCAGCCAGACTGGCCTCGACCTCGTCCAACTCACGGAAGCGCAACGTGGAGTCCGAGGTCAGCGTGCACCCGTCTGCGGCGAACACGTACGTGCTGCGGAAGCTCACCAGCGGCAAGGCGACGTCGGTGAGCTCGACCCACCCCTCCACCGTGCCGACGCCCGGGATCTGCCTTCTGCGGTAGGACGTCTCGCGGGTCCACTCCGCCCAGCCCCGGTGCGCGGGGTCGCGGGTCTCAAACACCAGGTGGCCGCCCGGCCGAAGCGCGGTCATCACGCCTTGCAGCGTGGCATCCCATTCTGTCGGGTCGGCGATCGCCTGGGCCACGTTGCCGGTCATCGTTGCCAGGTCGACCTGCAGCGGCGGCAGCGCGGTCGCGTCGCAGTGCACCCAGCGCACCTTGTCAGCCTCCGGCTTGGCCCGAGCCATGGCCAGGGACCCGGCCGCTGGGTCGACCCCGACGACATCGACGCCTCGGTCGACGAGGAGTAGCGCAAAGGTTCCTGTGCCGCATCCGACGTCCAGCACCCGGCCTGCGCCGAGCTCTGCAACGAGATGGGCGTAGGCCTCCAAATCGCTGCGGTCAGGATCGAATGTGTCGTAGATGGTGACGAGCCGGGGATGATCAAAGATCGCGTCAACCACGCCGCCGACCATAGACGCTGACATGGGGCATCGATCCGGCTTCCTAGCCGGACTCACGGTGCAGACGACAACCTCCGCCACCCGCACGTTGGACACTCGGGAACGCGGTGCGGCGCGCCGACCGTGGAGGCCCGCCCGATCGTGAGGAAGTGCCTCTCCAAGCGCCAGGAGGCAGCGCTACATGCTGTCGAGGACCCGGCACTATCAGTCATGGCAGAGATCGACTCCCTCGCGTCTAAGCCGTTGCTCTGCAATGTTGGCCCTCAATGCGTGACGGGCAACGCAGCCTGCCCCCCAGCCGCGAGCCGTCTTTCTGGTCGTGCGGCTATGACCGGTACGGCGCGGGCCGTGCTGCTGCTGCGCGTGCTCGCGGTCCTGGCCGGCGACCACCTCCTGCTGCGGACGAGGGACGCGCTGCTGGTGCTGGACCGCGTCATGACCGACCGTTGACCGGCCACGATTCTGTCGGCGAGGCCGGTGTAGGAATGGGTTCATGGCGATCGCGACGTACAAGGACCTCTGCATCGACGCTGTCGACGCGGCGGCGCTGGGACGTTTCTGGGCAGGTGCCCTGCAGCTCGGCCTGCAGCTGGACGACGACGGCGACGCGAGGCTCGTTGGGCCCACGCCCCGGCACACGGTGTGGATCAACGCGGTCCCCGAGCCGGTCACCGTCAAGCAAAGGGTGCACCTCGATGTGCGCGCGGGCAGCGTCGACGACGTGGTCGCCCTCGGCGGCGTGGTCGTGGACGCCGAGTCGTTCCCGTGGACGGTGATGAAGGACGCCGAGGGAGGCGAGCTGTGCGTGTTCGGCACCCGAGCCGACCGGCCCGCAGGGCTGATGGAGATCGTCGTCGACACCTCCGACGCGGTGCGCATCTCCACCTGGTGGGCCGACGTGCTCGGTGCGGAGCACCGACGTGCTCGGTGCGGAGCGCAAGGACCACGAGCACGGGTACTCCTACCTCGAGCCGGTGCCCGAGGCGCCGTTCGAGTCACTGGTCTTCGTTCCTGTTACCGAGCCCAAGGCCTTGAAGAACCGCATCCACATCGACGTCAGCACCCCCGACGTCCAGCTGCTCGTGGACGCGGGCGCCCGGCTGCTGCGTGCGCAGGACGAGGGGATCTCCTGGAGCGTCCTCGCCGACCCCGACGGCAATGAGTTCTGCGCCTTCGTCGACTGACCGCGCCCGATGACCCTGCACCATGCCACCAGCACCAGCGTGCGCAACCACGAGTAGGGGAGCCGTTGCCGCCGCCGCCCCGACCGCCCCGGGACGTCGCCCGTCTGCTCGCCGGCGGACGCGGTCAGGTTCCCGATGCCATGTAAGCAGCCGGGATGAAGTTCGGGTGGCGGTCGAGGTTCTTGCTGGCGCGGTCGTACGGGGAACTTGAAGGACCTGCAGCCAAGCACCGGCGGGCGGGCCCAGCGGGCGGCTGAGCCACGTCCTCTAACGGCAGGGATGAGCGGTGACCCGTGGGGCGAGCGCTCTGCGGCAGAAGAGGACGTCGCCGGCCAGCAGTTGAGTCCGCGGGCGTGGTGTACGAGGGCCTCGGCGGCGTGCGTGTCGTGAGGATGTGGAAGACGGCCACCGGCTTCTTGTCGGAAGTAGCGAGCTTGTCCGGTAGACAGTGATCGGTCAGCGGGGACGCGCCGGTGGTCCATGCCCAGCTGATGGTCGCGCTTACGCCAACGGTGAACCAGCGCGCCGTATGATCCCGCAGCCTGGTCCACTGGCTGCATGGACTTGCTGGTGTTGGGCGGCACGGCATGGATGGGGCGTGAGCTCGCTCGGCAGGCCGTACAGCAGGGTGACGCGGTGACCTGCCTGGCGCGGGGCGACAGCGGTCCGGTCGCGGACGGCGCTGTGCTGGTGGCTGCCGATCGGCGCCAGCCCGGCGCCTACGATGGGCTACAGGGTCGCACTTGGGACGCGGTGATCGAGGTGTCGTGGCAGCCGTGGTTCGTCCGCGGCGCCTTGGCCGCTCTCGCCGGTAGCGCCGCGCACTGGACCTACATCTCCTCGTGCAACGTGTACGCCTCCCACGCCACCGTCGGTGCGGATGAGAGCGCACCGACCCTGCCGCCGACCGAGCTCGACGAGGTCACCCGGGAGCGGTACGGCTCTGCGAAGGCGGCCTGCGAGCAGGCGTGCCAGGACCTCGCCGGGGACCGGCTGTTGGTCGCTCGGGCCGGGCTCATCGGCGGCCCGGGAGATGTCAGCGGCCGTTCCGGTTACTGGGTGGCCCGGTCGGCCCGCGACCCGGGCGGGACGATGCTCGTCCCGGACACGCCCACCCTCGCCACGGCGGTGATCGACGTGCGCGACCTGGCGGGGTGGCTGCTGGACCGGGCGCGCGAGGGCACCACCGGCGTCTACGACACCGTCGGTCCGGTCGTGCCGTTCGCCGACTGGGTCGCCCTGTCACGTCAGGTCGGCGGTCACCGGGGACCGCTTGCGACGGCGCCGGCGGACTGGCTGCTCGAGCAGGGCGTCAACGAGTACATGGGCCCGGAGTCCATGGCGATGTGGTTGGTCGAGCCGGGCACTGAGGGCTGGTCCGCCCGGTCCGGAGCCGCTGCCCTCGCCGCCGGCCTGCAGCACCGCCCGAGAACGGCACTGTTGGCAGACCTACTGATCTGGGAACGCGATCAAGTCCTGGACCGAGCTCGCCCCGCCGGGCTGAGCGCCCAGCGGGAGCACGACCTCCTGGCCACCCTCGGCGAGAACGCCAGCTGACAGCCGGCTCAACCCACGTCTCACAGGCCGCGTCTGCGGGACACCCGGCACGACCGCGGGACACCCAGCGCCTACTCCGATTAACGTTCGGCTCGCCCGACGTAGGGCAGTGCGGCGGCCCGCAGCGACGGGGTGGCGAGGACGACGGCACCCGCCAGCGCACACGCGCCGCTGGCTGCGACGATCGACGCCGTCGGTCCGACGTGGCTGGCTAGCAGCCCGAGGCCGTTGGTCGCGGCGAGTATCGCGGCGGCCTGGGCTAAGCCGAGCAGCGCTTGGAAGCGGGCGAGCCTGTCGCGGGGAGTGCGGTGCACGAGCAACGGCATCGCGTGACTGGTGAAGATCGCCGTGCCGATGCCGAGCACGACCGCACCCCCCAACGCGACGACCGGGCTGGCCGCCCAGGCGATCATCGCCGTGCCCGCAGCGGTGATCGCCGGGCCGGCGACGAGCGGTCCGCGGGCAGAAGGCCAGGTGCCCAGGTAAGTGACGAGCAGGCTGACCGCCAGGGTGCCGACGAGCCAGGCCGCCTCGATCAGTCCGGTCTGACCGGCCGTCCAGTTGCGCTCGCGGGCGGCGAGTGGGAGCAGCAGGCTGAGCACGGGCAGCACGCTCCCGGCGAGCAGGCCAACCGAAAGGAGCAGCGGCAGCACGCCCGGCGTCCGGCGCGCGAGGGCCAGGGTTCGCTGCGGCCGACCCGCCTTCTGGGGCGGGGCGCTTCCGGGACCGGGACGCTCCAGACCAGCAGCAGCACCGCGAGGTAGCCGACGACGGCGACGAGGAGCACTCCCTGCAGGGCGAGCAGCGCCACCGCGACGCCGCCGAGCGCCGTGCCGGTGAGGCGAGCGGTGGTGAGCACGGTGCCGCTGAGCGCCACCGCGACGCCGCCGAGCGCCGTGCCGGTGAGGCGAGCGGTGGTGAGCACGGTGCCGCTGAGCGCCATCGCGCGAGCGAGCTGCGGGCCGTCGGCCCGCAGCCGCGGGAACGCGCCGGCCGCCGGCATCCGGAAGGCGCTGACGACCCCCAGCGTGCCGGCGAGCAGGGCAAGCAGCGGCAGGCTG
>JAABUV010003911.1_pt1 | contig 18416 bp, 15 predicted proteins | sample 5559971 | NCBI WGS metagenome assembly JAABUV01 (sample SAMN10711881, study PRJNA513362) | rock metagenome | isolation source: Antarctica rocks | place: Antarctica: Victoria Land, Knobhead nord | collected 2015-12-19
GCGGCATCGTCGTGATGACGATCTTCCAGTCCGCGGTGCAGGGCTATGAGGTGTGGGGGGAGAACGGGTTCCGCAAGCTGTGGTCGGCGGCGAACCTGAAGATGTACGGCGGCGGGGTGTCCGACGAACCGTGGTTGCGGGAGCTGTCCAACCTGATCGGTGTCCACGACGTGTCCCGGTGGTCCCAAAGCACCGGTCGTGGTGGCGCGTCGAGGTCACAGTCCTGGAGCAGTGAACCGATCCTGGATGTCGCCGAGCTGATGGGCCTCCCCCGCGGCCGGGCGGTGCTGCTGTCCTCAGGCAACAAGGCGGCCATGCTGCGGCTGGTGCCGTGGATGGAAGGTCCGCACACGGTGGCCGTGCAGGCGTCGCTGTCGCGGTGGGAACCGGCCGATCGCCGGGCGGAGCGGCTGCGGGCAGCCCACGAGTTCTCCGCCGATGCCAGCCCCGCCGATGAGGACGATGACGGTGTCCTGGTGGCGAAGACCGCCCCACCGGGACGCAACCCCCTGCTGCCCCCGGTGGCGTGAGCACACCACCGATGAGCACACCCCCCTCCCCGGCCGCGGATCCAACCCCCCAGGCCCCCGCCGCGAAGTCACCTCCTGCGTCCCCGGTGTACACCAACGTCGAGGCGTTCGTGGTCGGGTTCCTGGCCCCCACCATCGCCCGCAAACTCGTCGCCGGGGGCCGCGGGCTGACGTGGTGCCCGCAGTGGTGGATGCACGCCGAAGCCATCGCCCGGCTGATGGCCCTATGGGAGGCCTGGGAAGCGCTGCGACTGGATGGGGGCACCGCGATGGGCACCTGGTGGCGTGATCACTGCGGCCCCCAGCTCGGGGTACTGATGAACGGTGAAGAAGGCCCCCTGCACCTGTGCAAACCCGATCACCACGGCGGCATCCCCGCCCCGCTGAAATCCGCCCCCGCCCCACCAGAATGGTGGGAACCAGCCCAGAACTGATCCTGACGCGCGATCAACCCTGCCACCCGGGGCGAGTCGGCGTCGTCAGGGCCGTATCGATCGCTTGGTGGCCATCACTCGGAGGGGTGCCGAAGGGTCGGGTTTCCATCCGGGAAGCTGGCCCGGAGTGTCGCCCAGGGCGGTGCTGTCGGTCCGCACTCGAAGAGTCACCACACGTTGCACCGTGAGCGGCCGGGTACGTCGAGGGCTCGGGCAGAAGACGAGGTCGCCGTGCGTTGAGTCCCAACACCGCTGCGCGCAACACACCTGGCCGCACACCGGCGATCGCCACGACCGGCACGAAGGGAATACGCGATGGCAACCGACTACGACGCACCACGCCGCATCGAATCCGACGACGTCGACGAGACCGACACCACCGAGCCCTTCGAACTACCGGGGGCGGACCTGTCCGGGGAGGAACTCTCAGTGCGCGTGGTGTCCAAACAAGCCGACGAGTTCACCTGCTCGACCTGCTTCCTGGTCCACCACCGCCACCGCTACGCCGGCGAACGCGCAGGTCTACCAATCTGCCGCGACTGCGCGGCATAACTCGGTGCCGCCCTCGCCGCCACGGCCTGGAGTGTGCTCTCGCTTCATCCGCACGATTCTCCTCGTCACGCCGCCCCAGGCAGCAGAAACCGGCCGGCCGGCCGGCTACGCCGGTTACTCGAAAGAACACTGCGCGGCTGGACGTGGGTGCGCGCCGTTCACCGGGTGCGCCAGCACCGCGGCGCTGCCAGGGCCCAAGTCCCGCCTCTGCTTCTTCTCGGCACTTTCCGTTTGACCGGTCCGCTATTTTCCGGGGTGGGCCACGTTCGGGAGCCATCTACAGCAGGCCGGCGTCATCCAGGACACCGATCAGCGCGGAGGAGGCGGGCAACGCATTGGAGTTGCCGGTCGATGGCCGAGCGGGCCGGGGTCAGCCCGGCCACGGTGCAGCGGATCTGGTCCGGGCGCGGACTGAAAACGCACCTGGTCAAGACGTTCAAGCTGTCGAACGACCCGGCGTTCGAGGAGAAGCTCATCGATGTCGTCGGATTGTAGGTTCTATAACGCTAAGGACATAGTAGAGGCCGTGGAGACCTGCAGCTGCCTGCGCTGGCCAGCGCGCAGAACACGGAGAAGCTCGGGGCGGTGAAGCAGGGCCGGAACTCGGTCAGCAACGCCGCCAGCGACGGTGGCGTTGCTAGATTCGACTGCGAGGGCGTCGGCGTGCCCGATCGGGGAAGACACGCGCTGGCGCTCCCCTTCGGCTCCGGACGCGGCAGCGCGGACGGTTCGGGCGTCCGCTGTGGTGCAGGGACGTAGTTGCTGCGGTGGGAAGACATGCCACCACGCTGACACTTCAGTCACGCCGTCGGGCCACCGGCCGCGCCCAGTAGAGTCCAGGCCACACACCTACACCGGCGTCAGTCCCGGGCGGAATCGAACGCAAAAATGCGAAAGTCGAGAATCTTTGACAACCCTATTATTCCCAGTGCGACCGCGCTTTTCGCCTCGACGATACCCCCAAGCCCCACCCCAGACGAATAGACTAGGTCAACTACGGAATCAGGCGGTAGCGATAGCTGGTGTGCGCCTCGATCTTCTGGCGGTCGTAGTAGAGCGGGAAGCTCCCGTCCGACGCCCAGGCCCGGTAGAGGTCGTCCCAGTGTTCGTCAGACGGTCGTCCGGACTGACCCGGCGCGTTCATCGCAACGGAGTTGTCCCAGTCACCGACGTCGACCACTATGCGGAAGCTGGCACCGGACGTCTGCATGAACGATGCGTCATAAGCGGTGCTGCACACGGTGTCCCCGCTGCCGGCGCGCTCGAGCCGGGGCATGCGGGCCCAGTCGGTCCCCAACAGCACAGCCAGTGGATGTGCGGGCGCGGAGTGGTGTAGGTCGCCCCATCGCCACTCGACCATGACCGCCCCGAGCAGTTCGCTCATCTCAGCGAGCGCTCCGGTCAAGGTCTCGGCGAGGATCAGGTCCAGAGCCGGGCGATCTCTGCCCAGCTGCTCCAGCAACGCCAGATCGGTTCGGACGTCCGCGGCCAACACTTCGTCCGGGAGCAGCCGGACCAGCGCCTCGTCGACCAGAGCTGGATCAACGAGACCGGTCAGAGCGCGCCGCATCAGCGCTGGTCGAAGGTGGCGGCGGAACCAGACTTGGAACAGGGCCGCTGCGGCGGAGTCCCGGCTCTCGTCGCAGTTCCATCCACGCAGCAGCACGACAGCCGGTGCAAGCGCGGTGTCCGGGTCGAAACCGTCCAGTACGCGGAGGACGTGACGCGCCGCGACATTGACGGTGTCCGCCTGCAGTGCGACGCAATCAGCGACCGTGAACTGCTCGGCGGACTCCAGGACCTCTTTGATCCGGTCGAAGCGGTAGCGGTGGTACCAGTCGTAGCTGACGGTCCGTTCGGAGTTCGGGTAGTCGCTCGGCAGGTTCATCTCATTGGCGGTCGCCACCCAGTCCTGCGGTGGGTTGCGGAGTGACGGTAGCTGGTCGACGTCGTAGTACCCGGCCCACTCGTAGCGGCCGTCCCCAGGGACGGGCAGGGTGCCGTCCCAGTTCGGTCGGATGGGTACCAACCCGGAGGGACGCCAGCCGATGGTCCCATCGGGCGCGGCGTAGACCTGATTCTCGCCCGGGGCGCCCCAGCGATTCATGGCATCGGTAAACTCGTCCGCAGTGCGGGCGCCCATATAGTCCATGCTGCCCAGGTAGGGTGCCATCCCCGGCTCAAGCCACGCAGCACGTACCGCGAACGCCGTGTTGCGCGATGCGTCGGTGCAAATGACCGGACCGTGCCGAGTGAACCGCAGCTCCACCTTCACTAACGATCCGCCAGCGACCTCGATAGTCTCGGTGACGACGCGCATTGGCTCCCAGCGGTCAGCATAGCGATACTCGTCCCCGTTCGCCGGATTCGTTTGGTAGACGTAAAGGTCCTCCTGGTCGATCGCGAAGATGGTCAGTCCGAACGCGATGTGCCCGTTGTGTCCGATGGAGATGCCCGGGAGAGCTGGCTCCCCCGCGCCGATCACGTCGAGTCCGGGCGCGGACAGGTGCGCGATGTACCGGAGCGACGGCAGCCCGATGGCCCGGTGAGGGTCGTTGGCCAGCAGCGGTCGCCCGGTTGAGCTGCGCCCGGCGCCGACCACCCAGTTGTTGCTGCCTTCGGGATCAGTTCTGGGGCCCGGTAGGTCACTTCCATCGAAGACCGGTTGTGATGTGGCCAGTCGGTAGACGTCCAGCACGTCATCGGGGATGACATCGAGGTCAAGCCCCTCCGGAACGTGGAGGTTGTGGGCTGGCTCCCTGACCCGACGCAGGTCCTCCGAGTCCAGTCCGTAGTCGCGGATCGTCCGCGCCCGGGCGACCTCCTGCTCAAGGTTGTAGAACAACCCGTGGCTACGGATGACAGCGACGTCCTCGGGAGCCCAGCGTGCCGGTCTGTAGCCCAGCTCGCGGAACTCGATCGGCAGCAGTCCAGGATCCAGCTCACAAAGGTCGATGAAGGCGTTAACCCCAGCGACGAACGCGGTGACGACCCACTTAGTCGTGGACCCATAGGCGAGCCACTCGGCGTGCATGTCCCCGCGGTAGAGGAACAACCGCGCTGCCCGGTCACGCGGTAAGAACCGCTCACCGAACACCTCCGACAGGCGGCCCAGGCCCCGACGACGCCAGAGGTCGAGTTGGAAAAGCCGCTCGCGGGCCGCATTGAAACCCTGGGCGCAGAACAGGTCGTGCTGAGAGTCAGCGTACAGGTGCGGGACACCGTGGTCGTCGACCAACACCTCGACGGGCGACCGCAGCCCGGGGATGAAATAATCGCCGTCAGTCATCAGGTGCCTCCGTTTGCCGTTCGGGTGATGCGCCCATGGCCGGGTCCTCGTCGTTCTTCAGCGCCACTCCGGACCGACCGAGGGCCCGTGCCCGGACCAGCAGTCGGCTGATCTGTCGTGCAGCGTCCGGGTAGCGCAGCCCGTCGGGGGGACGGATGTTGGAGACGCAGTTCCGCTCCGCGTCTGTGCTTTCGACCGTCGGGGCTTGGGTGATGTAGGCGCCGAGGCTGTCGGTTGCGGTCAATCCCGGCCGCTCCCCGATCAGCACCACGACAGCCGCTGCCCCGGTGGCGTCGGCGACGTGGTCCCCGAGTGCCACCCGTGCCTGTTCGGCGATCACGACCGGCCCGATGGACCAACCCGGCAACGCGTCGATCGTGGCGCGCAGCACCGCCGGGGCGTGCGCCATGATCGCCGTCGCCGACAACCCGTCGGCCAGGACAAAGACGACGTCACTCCCGGTATGCGGGAGTTGCGAGCCAGGGGCTAGTCGCCGCCCGAGGTCCGGGCGGCGCAGGTAGGTCAGCCGGTCCTTCGCTGCGCTGTGTAGCCGCAGTGGCTGCAGGTCGGCCAGCTCACCGATGAGTGCCGTGACGTCAAACGGCGTGTGTACCGTATCGCGCGCCCGGGCGTGGGCCTCCCGCAGGTCGAGCACGTCCGACGTCGACAAGGAGTGCCCGACCCGGGTGAGCCCAACCCGCGCGGAGGTAGCGGCCCGAAGGGCAGCCCAGATATCTCTGCCCGCCGCGGGCTGGAGGTCGGACGCCTCGGACGGCGCGTCGACAGCCCTCACGGGGTCTGGTCGCTGCCGTGCGCGGACGCCGCGGACAAAACTCCAGCCAACTGGCTGCGCTCGACGGCCGACGCACGGGGCAGCCCGGCTTCGTCCATCAGGTCGAGGGTCGCTAGCCATGATTCAAACTCAGGTGTCGGCGCAAGGCCGAGGACCCTGCGCAGGAAGAGCGCGTCTTCGAACGACGCGCTCTGATAGTTGAGCATGATGTCGTCGCCGCCCGGTGCAGTGATGACGAACGCCGCACCAGCCAACCCCAGCACGCTCAGCATGGTGTCGAGATCGTCGGCGTCGATCGCCGCATGATTGGTGTAACAGACGTCCAGGCCCATGGGCAGACCGAGGACCCTGCCGCAGAACAGGTCCTCGAGGCCGGCGCGGAGCACCTGTTTGCCGTCGGCGAGGTACTCCGGGCCGATGAAGCCGACGACCGAGTTGACCAAGAGCGGATCAAATGCCCGGGCGACGGCGTACGCCCTGGCCTCACAGGTCTGCTGGTCGACACCGTGGTGAGCGCTGGCCGATAGCGCACTACCCTGTCCGGTCTCGAAATACATGACATTTCGGCCGACCGTGCCCCGGTCCAGTTCCAGAGCAGCCTGGCGGGCCTCGGCGAGCATCGACAGGCTGACGCCAAAGGACTCGTTGGCGCGCTGGGTGCCCGCGACGGATTGGAAGACCAGATCCACCGGTGCGCCCCGCTCGATCAGCTCGATCGTCGTCGTGACGTGACAGAGCACGCAGGACTGGGTCGGGATGGCGTACCGGGAGATCACCTCGTCCAGCAGTTCCAGGAGGTACCGGGTCGCCGCCGGGCTGTCGGTCGCCGGGTTCACCCCGATGACCGCGTCCCCGCAGCCAGACAGCAACCCGTCCACGACCGCCGCCGCGATACCTCTCGGATCGTCGGTCGGGTGATTGGGCTGCAACCGGGTCGCCAGACGTCCGGGCAGCCCGATCGAGCCTCGGAAGGCCGTACGAACCTCGGCTTTCCTGGACACCGTGATCAGGTCCGAGTTCCGCATCAACTTCGACGCCGCAGCCACCATCTCCGGGGTCAGACCCGGCGACACCGAGGCCAGGGCCCGGGCATCAGTGCCGTCGGAGAGCAACCACTCGCGAAGCTCGCCCACACTCGAACCGGAAACGGCCGCGAACGCGGTCTCGTCGTGTGAGTCAAGGATGAGGCGCGTCACGTCATCGACCTCGTAGGGGACAACCGGGTCCGACAGGAAGTCCGACAGCGGCACGTCGGCAAGGGTTCGTTGCGCGGCGACCCGTTCCATCTCCGTCCGCGCACCCAGGCCAGCCAACTCGTCACCCGAGCGCGCCGGGCTGGCCACGGCCAACAGTGAACGTAGGTCGGGGTAGCTGGTTCGGCCAACCCCGACGCGGGTTGTGTAGTAGACCAACAGATCGCTCCTAGCGCCGCGTGGCGTAATGACCTCATGGTTGAGGTGAGGCCAATGGGGTATGTATGTTGCTGCGCCGATTGTGTTGTCTCCCGGGGACGACTCGGAATTGAGGACTGTGCTGAGGTGCTCGATGGTGGGCGCCGGTGTGGCGCACGGGCCCGGATTGTGTTGCCGCCCACCGAGGGTTGCCAATGATCGAGATATTTTTGGGCATCATCAGCCGCCAAGCCATCCGGCGTGGCACCTTCACCAGCGTCAAAGATCTCATCGTCACCATCGAGAACTTCCTCGACGGATGGAACGAACGATGCACACCGTTCACCTGAACCAAGGCTGCCGATCAAATCCTCGCACAAGCGCGGCCCCGTAAAATCACTTCTAACACGCGACACTAGCCGCGACGCCGACGTAGCAGCGCGTCCAGAGCGACAGCCGCGACCACAATCACGCCCTTGGTGATCAACTGCCAGTTCTGGTTGACATTGAGACTGTAGAACACATTTGTGAGAGTCGCGAGAATGAGTAGACCTACAACCGACCGCCAGACCGCACCCTCGCCACCGCGCAGCGAAGTGCCGCCCACAACCACTATCGCAATGGTGTCCAACGCGACGGTGGCTCCCACGTTCGCCTGGCCGACCCCCAAGCGTGAGGCATCCATCATCCCGGCCAATGCCGACAGCAGCCCCGTCCCGACGTACGAGCTGGCCACCAGCCAGGGCACCCGCAGCCCGGAGAGAGTTGCTGCGTGTTCGTTACCGCCGACTGCACTCACGTTACGACCGAAGCTCGTCTGCGAGAGCAGAAAAGCGCCCAGCAATGCGATCACTATCAGGATCACGATGGGCAGCGGAACGCCACCGATCTGGGTAAGTGCCAAGTTTTGGAACGACACGTCCTTGACGATGAACGGTGAAGAGTGTGAGTAGATGAAGGCGAACCCGGCTATCGCAGAGGACGTACCGAGAGTGGCAACGAAAGGGTTCACCTTCAAGCGAGCCACCAAGACTCCATTAACAGTGCCGGCCAGCAATCCAGCGGCGAGGGCCAAGAGGGCACCCACGAACACCGATCCGGAGTGGAGGGTAACGCCAGCGAACACCGTACCCCCGAGCGCATAGATCGATCCGACCGAGAGGTCGAACCCGCCGGAAATGATCACGAATGTCATGCCTACTGCGATGATTCCGATCGACGCGTTCTGCGTGAGGATGTCACGAACGTTCGCGATTCGTAGAAAGCCTGGGTACAGGATTGACGCGACGACAACCAGCAAGACCAGCACCAGCACCATCACGTAGCGACCGGTGAAGCTACGGACCTGGGCCCCACGGTCAGGGCCGCCCAAGCCCACTGAGGCAAGCGGCCCGTCCTCCTCGAGGAGCACGCTCTTTCGCTCGTTCATGACGCTGCCTCTTCTCCGCGGAACCCCATTCGGACAATGTCCTCTACCTGAAAGCGTGAATCGCCCGGTTTAAGGGTGTCCACTACTCGCCCACCGGCAATGACGACCAGTCGGTGGCAGATCGCCAGCACTTCCTCAAGCTCGGATGAGGTAACTAGAATAGCGCTTCCTTCAGATGCCAACCGAACCAGAGAAGTGAGCACCTCTGACTTGGCGCCAATATCAATGCCGCGGGTGGGCTCATCTATGAGGAACACTCGTGGCTCTCTGGCCGCCCATTTGGCCAGCAATACCTTTTGCTGATTACCCCCCGAAAGTTCTTCGACAGGGTCCCGCAATCGATCGGCGCGGAAACCGAAGAAGGACGCGAAGGGTCCCGACCGTTCGCGTTCCGCTCGGCGATTGAGCCTGAGTCTGCTGCCCACGCGTCGCCCCAGCCAGATGTTGCTTGCCCCATCCATAGACAGGACCAATCCGTTCTTCCGGTCCTCGGGGACCATCACGATCCCGGCTGCAATCGCTGTCCGTGTGTTGCGGGGCCAACTCCTCGCTTTGCCGTCGAGCGACATGCGACCGGAGCTGGTTGCTTCGAGACCGGCCACTGAGCGCATAAACGTGGTGCGTCCGGCACCGACGAGGCCCCACAGGCCGACGATCTCGCCGGATCGCACTGTCACGGAGATGTCGTGCAGCACCCCGGGCAAGCGTACGTCCCACACGTCGAGGACGGCTTTGCCTGGCTTGTTCTCGCTGCGTTGGGCGACAACCTCAACCTCTCGCCCGACCATGGCTCGAACCAGTGCCTGTTTGTCCCATTCGGCACGCGGGGCGCTACGGGACAAGGCACCATCACGCAACACCGAGATGTCATCGCTCAAAGCGAGTACTTCATCGAGGTTGTGGCTGACGATGACGATCGTGGTGCCCTGCGTGCGTAGCCGGTTCAGCACGCGATACAGCAGGTCACGCTCGCGTTCGGCGAGAGCTGCGGTCGGCTCGTCCAGCAGCAGGATGCGCGCGCCTGACTCGACGCCGCGCATAATCTCCAGTATCTGTTGTTGTGACACTGGCAAAGTCGCCGTAGGGACGTCTGGTGGGATGTCGACGTCGAAGAAGTCAGACAACTCCTGGTACCGCCGCCGCATCCGCGATCGCGCCAGGACTCCCCCATGTGCTTTGGTCTGGCCGAGAAACACGTTCGCTTCAGCACTGAACGTTGGGACCATGGTCAGTTCCTGGTAGACGGCAACCAGTCCCAGGGCACGTGCCTCGCGCGGTCGGCCGCCGCGAAGGGCATGCTCGAAGACCCGTATCCCACCATTATCGGCGATCAGCCGACCACTGATCATTCCGAGCAGCGTTGATTTTCCAGCACCGTTCTCCCCTACCAATGCGTGAATCGTTCCGGGCGTGATCATGATGGACACATCCACCACTGCGCGGGTGTTCCCAAACTTCTTGCTGACGTTTTGGCACGTAATCGCCGTGTCCGTCGACGCCTGGAATGCGGTCACAATTCACCTCGCGGCTAGGCGGCACGCGGCCCCCGTCGCATCGCCCTAATCGTCGATGTCGAACCGGCGCCACGGCCTGCTCGTCAGTACTCCGGCTTGAAACTCGTCGCGTTCGATGCCGTCACGAACGGCGTACCCGGTAGTTCCTTCGATTTGGTCAGGTCGATGAAGTGGGGGACGGACTTGCCCTGAACGGTGTCGGCCAGCGCCTGAACGGCCTGAGTGGCCTCTTGCCCAGGCAGCATCACCACGGTCTGCCGCAGGTCCCCGGACTTCACTGCGTCCACCGCCCAATTGTCGCCCCCGAAATCATAAATTCGGACTTGGCCCTTGCGTCCAGTACCATTTACAGCCTGCACCACCCCTTGAGAGATGCCTGAATAATTAGACATGATGATGTTTAAGTTGGGGTTGGACTGCAGGATGGTCTGTGCTGTCGAGAATCCCTGCGGCGTGGTGTAGTCCGTGGTCTGCTCGGCGACGATCTTAAACTTTGGATTCGCCTTTAGGGCTTTCTCCGCCTCACGCATCACGAGCGTATTAGCGTTGAGGTCCGGTCCAGTCAGGACTGCTACCTGGCCACCATTCGGATTGTCCGTGATTACCTGCTGTATCCACTGCTGGTAGGAGTCGAGCGTCTGACCGCCGACATAGGTGACCGTGCCGGGTTGGTAAAGTGCATCGCCCAAGTTGGTCGCCCTGCCGCAGATCGGCTCGTTGAAAATGGAGACGAGGACCCCCTCAGAGGGGGCTTGTTTTGTGAGCATATTGCAGACCAGGTTGCCGTCGTTCGGTTCGACCGCAAATGCGTTGTACTTGCCGTTGGTCAGCGCGGTCTGCATCTGATTGAACTGGGTTTGCGCGTCGAACTGGCCGTCGAAGACGTCCAGACTCGCACCCATTTTCGTGGCCGTGTCCTTGGCGGCATTGATACCAGCCTGGAGGTAGGCGTTGCTAGATCCCGCCGAAAAGTAGGCGATTTTCAGCTGCGACGGAGAAGAGATCGACGGTTTTGCACCCGTCCCGCTGGGACTACCGGATGCCGCCTGCTGGGAGGCGGTGGAGCAAGCACTGAGTCCGATGAAAATACTGACGGCGACAGCGGTGGCAGGCAGTCGCCAGCGTCGTCGGAATGCGCGTTCGGTCATTGTCGGTTCTCTCTAGTTTGAAGGGGTAGATCCGGGCTCAGTCGTCTGTCCAGGTGTCGTAGATGTCGCTGAGAGTGGCAAACCAGGCACCGTCATGGCCCACCATGTAGTCGACCAATCGCTCGAACATGAGTATGTGGTGGGCGCGTCCGATGGTCTGCGGGTGCACGGTGAAGGCAATGACGCCGGATGGGGCGTGCTGGTAGGCGTAGTCGAAGTTGTCCTTCCAACGTTCGAAGACCACCTGTGCGGAACCAAGGCCCGCGTTGATCCCGGGTATGTATTCGACGGCCGGGAAGTCGTCGAGGTACCAGGAGACCGGAATCTCCAGCAGCGGACTGGGCTCCCCCATGATGCTGCCTTCCTCCCACCGGACGGTGACGGGGCGCGGATGGTAGGGCTCGAAATCACGACCCATCAGCGATGAATCCCAGTCGAACGCATTGTCTTGCAAGATGTCCAGCGTGTGCTCAGTGAAGTCCCACGCAGGGGACCGGTAGCCGCGCGGTCGCTTTCCGATGATGCGCTCGTGGACTGCAAGCGCCTTGTCCATCAGTCGGCGTTCCTCGTCGCGGTCGAGCTTCGGCACCGACTCGTGGTAACAACCGTGGGCAGCTATTTCATGACCGCCGATGTCCAGGATTGACTGGAATGCTCCCGGGAACGTCTCCATGCTGTGGGTGGGCGTACACCAAGTGGCCGGGATCGAGTAACGCCCGAAGAGGTCGAGCAGCCTCGGCACGCCGACCTCCGCCCCAAACTCGCCGCGTGAGAGGTAGGACGGACTGGACAACCCAAAGTTGCCCATCCAGACGCTATGCGCGTCGAAGTCCGCGCCGATGGAGACGGCCAGCCGTTTGCCGGATGGCAGGTTGAGGGTCATAGGGCTCCTTAGTTAACGAATAGGGCTCTGCGGGTCAGTGAGCGAGGAGACCACCGTCGATGATGAGGTCCGTTCCGGTCACAAAACCGGCCTCTTTAGAAGCTAAATAGAGGCAGCCGTAAGCAATGTCGATCGGATGCCCGCCGCGACCCATCGGCGTAGCGCCCAAAACCGCGTCGTTCTGCTCCTGAGGCTGCTCGTCTGTCAGAGGGGTGTAGATCCATCCCGGCACGATGGCGTTTGCCCGGATGTTCTCACTGGCATACGTGACCGCGGCGTTTCTAGTCATGCTGCGTACGGCGCCCTTGGCCGCGGCGTAAGCGTGTGCGCCAGTGCCGCCGATCACGCCCCACGCGGATGAAAGGTTGATGATGGAACCGCCACCGGCCCGGCGCATGGCCGGAATAACTGCACGCATGCCGAGCCAGACACCCATCTGGTCAACCGCGATGACGCTTTCCCACTCGTCGGCGGTCAAAGTGTCCAGGGGGGAGTAGCTGATCAGTCCAGCGTTGTTGACCAAGACGTCGAGTCGCCCGTATTTGGTTTCCGTCTCGGCCACCGTTTCGGACCACTGCAGCTCGTCGGTGACATCCAAGGGCAAGAAGTCGACACGCTCCTGGTATGGCGCCGGTTCCCGAAGGTCCGCTGCGACCACGGTGGCTCCTTCAGCAGCAAAGAGTTCGGCGATCCCTCGACCGATGCCACGTGCGGCTCCAGTGACAAGCGCGACCTTGCCCTGCAGGCGGTTCATCGCGCCCCTCCCATGTCGGTGAGGCTCGGCGCCGTCAGCGGGCCTGCCTGCGCCAGGTAACCGCCGTCGACCGGTAGGTCGATCCCCGTGATGTATCGCGAATCATCGCTGGCCAGAAACACGGCGCTGAACGCCACGTCCTCCGGTTCGGCACCGCGGCCCATCGGTGTGGAGGCGATGAACGCCTCGTTCAGGGCCGGCTCCTGCGACTCCGTCATCGGCGTTCGGATCCAGCCCGGCAGGATCGCGTTCGCCCGGATGTTCTCCCGGGCGTAGGTCACCGCCGCGTTCCGGGTCATGCTCAGGACGGCGCCCTTGGTGGCGTGGTAGACGTGCTCCCCAGAGACCGCTGACGCACCGAGGATCGAGGAGATGTTGATGATCGAGCCGCCACCGCTGCGGCGCATCACCGGCACCGCAGCGCGCATTCCCAACCAGACACCGGTCTGATTGACGGCGACGATCCTTCGCCAGGAACTCATGGTGACGTCGTGGATCGCCTGGTACTCGCTGATCCCGGCGTTGTTCACCAGGACGTCGAGACGCCCGTATTCGTCACTCACGCCGTCCACAACGCGCTGCCAGGCGCGTTCGTCAGTGACGTCGAGCTCCGTCCACGTCGCCCTCTCCCCGCGCGCATCCGGGGAGAGGACGTCGGTTGCCACGACCTGGCCGCCCTCGTCCAAGAACGTCTCGACCACGGCTCGTCCGATGCCGCGTGCGGCACCGGTAACGATCGCGACCTTGCCGGTCAGCCGACCCATGTGCTCTCGCTCCCGTCCTCCACTTGCCGGGTAGAATGGATCGGAACGTTAGTGGTGTGGGGCCGTCGGGGCATCCGTAAATCTGCGTACGCTGCAGCAAGGACAGTCACTCGGGCGCAACAGCGACCAGCGGAGACTGCAGGCGACACTCGGGACTCGAGGGGTTGGCTATGCCTAGGTTGATGGCTCGCGTTGGTGGAGTCCGTCGCTCGCGTCCGGACGACCTGGACGCTGATGGCAGCGCGCTGGCCATCGTGTGGCCAGGTGGCCAGACCGAGTCCGCAGATGGCTCGTGTGGCGGGCGCTTTCTCCGGCGTCGTCCTGTCCTGCTCGGCCTCGTCCGGTCCACGCTGGCAGTCCGCGTGGACGGGCTGGGCTTCGTGTGGGTCGGACCCGGGCGTGACGTGGTGCGCGTGTGGGTCTCTGTCAGCCAGGAGACCCCTTCGTTCGCCGCTGTGGCTCTCACCCCGCTCGACGCGCTACCACACGGGCTGACACTGCGAGAACTAGACGTGCTCACGTTGCTGGTGGGCGGCATGACCAACTCCCAGATCGCGGCTCGGCTCGGCAGCAGCCCGCGAACGGTGACCACGCACGTCGACCGGGTGCTCACCAAGCTGGGGGTCGGTAACAGAACCGCCGCCGCGACCCTTGCCCTGACCGACGGCCTCATGGTGCTCCCGCTGCCCGGCGGGACCTCAGGTTTCGAGCGATTCGCCCTGGGCCGACTCTCCGCCGCGGCGGCGGGCCATCGAGACATGCGACCGAGCACCCGACCGGTACGCAAGGCGCCGATGGTTCTCGGCGCAGCCATACCGTTGTCGGGCTCCGGCCGTGACGACGGCATGGAGATGCTCCGCGGATCTCAACTCGCGGTTGAGGAGATCAACGCACGGGGTGGAGTGAATGGGCGCCGCATCGAGCTCGCCGTCCAGAAGGTCGACGTTAACGACGCCGAGAGCATCAGCGCCTGCTTCTCGGCGCTGGCCGATCGGGAGGTAGACGTGGTCACCTCCGGGTATCTGAGCCGGCAGGACGTTGCGCACGAGGTGATGGCTGAGTACGCCCGCCCGTATCTAAACGCCGCCACTCTTCACACGATGGTCAAACGAGGGGCCGACGACCCGTCGCGCTACGGACGCATCTTCCAAGTCTGTCCCAGTGACGTCCTGTACGGCCCGAAATTCGTGCGGGCAGCCACAGAGTTCCGGGACAGGTGCAGCTGGCAGCCGCTCAACCGCGACCTGCTGATCCTCCATGGCGACTGGCCCATGGGGGACCTGGGCTTTGACGTTACCTGCTCGTCGGCCGAACGGGCCGACTGGATGATGCGCCCCCTGCTGCCGGTCGGGTCGTCGGACGTGGCGTGGGTGAACGCAGCTCGCGCGGTGCGGGCCGATCCACCGGCTGCCCTTATGTTGGGTCACTACTTCGTCGATGGGACGGTGGCGTTCTTGCGCGAGCTGCTCCGCGATCCTCCGCCTACGTTGCTGTACACACTGTATTCGCCGTCCGTGCCGTCCTTCCTGGACCAGGTCGGCGACCTAGCCGACGGGCTGCTGTGGGCCACCGTCTCGGGCACCTATTCCGACGCGCTGGCACACGGCTTCGCACAGCGCTACCGGGCGGCTTACGGTGTCGCCCCCGGACGGTCGCATGCGGGCATCGCCTACGACCGCACGAACGTGATCGCCCTCGCCTGGATGCGCAGCGGCGCCGCCGGGATGCGCGACCCCGGGCAGGTGACCAGCCAGCTCCGGTCGCTCGTGCACCGAGGCGTCAATGGCTCGTACCAGTTCGCCCAGCCCGGGCAGGCCAGCCTGGCCTTTCCGGACGTCACGATGGACCCTTCCATCGGACAGGCCCATCTGATCTTCCAGATCCAGGACCGCCGCCACCAGATCTTGGCGCCGGGGCCGTACGCGAATAGCGAATTCAAACTCCCTCACTGGCTCTCCAGCACGGTGAGCTGATCGAGCCTGATCCGCGTCACCCTGCAACCCCTTGCCCACACCGTATAACCACACCTGCAGAATCAGCCCACCCACCGCGACGACACCGGCGGGTCACCCCTGCCTGCTCCACGAGGCAGCGCGGCACCGCTTGTGCCCGGTTCCCCTGCTGCCGGTAAGGGTTCTCCTTGTGTCCTCGGCCATGGGCGGTTCCAGCGTGGCGCCCGTTGGAGACGGTGTCCGGGTCCTCTTGGGCGTGTCCCCAGCCGCAAGGTAGCGGTGGGGTCAGCACCCCGGATCGGGTTACCGTGATCGGTCGCGGTGTCGGATCGGGTCCTTTTCGCGTCCGCGGGCGGCCGGTGTTTCCTGCCCGCCGGGTTTGCGGGTCGCGAGCTGTTCGGCGACGCTGCGCGGATGCGACATGCCCGCGAGTCGGGCGGCGTCCGCACCGTCGGAGTACATGGTGCGCGGCGGGGCAGGTGTCTGCTCCGCCGCAGGGCGCTCCGCCGCGTTGTCACCCTCGTTTAGCTGCGTGCGTGCGGTGTCGGGGTCGACGCCGGCACGGTCCAACGCTGATAGGTAGTCCTCGGCGAAGCCGTCCCTCGCGGGATCACCGACCTCCTGCTCGAGGTCCTGGTCGAGGTCCTGGTCGCCGCCGGGTTCATCGATGCTCGCGCTGTCGCGGTGGGCGGCGGCGTCGTCCCGGACCCGCTGAGGGTCGATGTTCTCCGCGCGCAGCGCCTCGTCCCATGCGTGCGCCGCTACCGGGTCGGTGTCCCGGTGCGCCTCGGCGTCGGCGTAGGCCGCCGCCGTGCCCACCGGGTCCTCGGCCAGGGCGCGCAGCACCGACCCTGCATCGCGGTCCCGGGTGTCGCCCGGCACCGCCGCTGTGCCGTTGGCACGGTCCTGCTCGGCGCTGCGGGTGGCCAGCCGCCACCGCAGCACCCGGGCGGCGCTGTCCGCGCCGCGCAACGGCCGCCTGCCCGCGGCAGCGGCCAGCTCCGCCCGCGGGTCACCACCGTTGTTCTCGATGTGGCGCAGACCCGCGCGCAGGGCGGGCCATGCCGGGTCGGTGAGCACCGCCTCGGCCGTGGCCGGGACCGCCGCGGACACCACGTCCCGCAGCCGGGCGTCGTGCTCACCGCTTCCCGGGGTCGCGGCCATCGTGTCCGCGCGCTGCTGAATGTTGCGGCGGCTGAACCCGCCAGGGTCCGGGAGTGCGCCGCCGTACCCAGGTTGTTCTGTCTGCTGCTGGTGCTCGGTGCTGGGCTGGTCGGTGGCACGCTCCGGGGCCGGGCTGCTCGTGCGGTCCGCTGCGGGCTCGGTCCGCGGACGCGTGGGCAGTGCCCGCTCCGCTTCCCGGGCGGCGCGCAGTTGTCGTTGTCGGCGCCCGTCGGCCACCGCCAGACCAGCGGACAGCATGGCCCGCGCCACGGTGGCAACCTCGTTGTGCATCTCGTGGGTTTCGTCGTGGGTTGCGCTCATCGTGGTGGTCCTTCCTGAGTGGCGGGCACGGTGCCCGCCGAGGGGGGTTCAGCGTTCCCGCCCGGGCTCCGGCGAAGGGGACGGTGGCCGGTAGGTACTCGGCTCGTGTCCGCGGCCTAGGCGGCGGGCCTCGGCCGCGAAGCGCTGCGCTCGGGTGCTGCCCAGCATCGCGTCGAGTTGTTCCTGGTTGGGCATGATCACCCGCTGCGGTGGGGCCGGGTCCGGGATGGGTGCCGTCGGGGTGGTGTAGCAGGAGAGGAGGTCGGCGGCCCGGGCGGTGTCCCTGGCCGTGGCGACGCGGCTCTGCACGGCGTGCAGCTCGGCCACGGTCCGCGTCAACCGCGCCACCTGCGCCAGCAACACCGCCGTCGACGCGGTGCCGCCGGACGCGGCCGTGAGGACGGTGACGGCCACCTGAGCGAAGCCCGGGGACAGGGGGCTGCGGGCGCCGCGGGCCTGCCCGTGCTCGACTTGTCCTACCCGGCTCAGGTGCGCCGACGCCTGTGCAAGCCGCCGGCGATCGGCCGGTGGTGCGTGTTCGGCGATAGCCGCGAGCAGCCCGCCGGTGTCGCGGGCAGCGCGCGCCACCTCGGCACCGTCGCCACCCAGCAGGCGCGTGGTCATCACCGCGCCGCGCAGGGTGGTGGTGGCGGCGGCGAAGTCCCGGCTGACTTGCTCAGGGCCGGGTCGGGTGCTGGTGGGTGTCGGGGTGCTGTCGTAGCTCTGCGCGGTGGGCGCCGGTGCGGGCGTCGGAGCCCGCCGCCACGCGGTGGCCTGGTCCCCCGCACGGGCCCAGCCGGCGCGCAGCGCGGGCAGTGTCAGGTCGTGGGCGAGTTTCCCGCCGCCGAACCACACCGCTTTGCTTCCGCCCTGCTCCCTCGGTGTGTCGGCGAGGGCGACCCGGTATCCCACGACCCGGTCTCCGCCGCGCGCCCAGCGCGGCTCGACGGCCACCCCCAGCTCACCCAACCGGGCCAGCCACTGCGCCTCGGTGCTCGCCGCCGTGGCCGCCGCCCGTACCGTCCGCTCCAGCCGGCGCCGCGGAACCTCCACCGGTGCGCCTGACTCCACCACCGCACCAGCCTCACCGGTCCGGTTCGGCTGCTGCTCGCCGCCTTCGTTGGTCGTGGCGGGCATGTCCACCGCTCGCTGCTGCCCCGGGCCCCCGGTGGCGGCCACCACCGGGTCCTGGGAGGCGGCCAGTTCCGGGCGGGACAGCCCCCGCACCCCGGCGCCGGGATCCCGGGTCCGCACCGCCAACCCGAACCGGGCCGCCATCTCCTTCGCGACCGCACGCAAGGCGAGCTTGTCCTTGTTCAAGTAGATGCCCCGCCCGTCCTCCCGGACCAAGGTCGCCACGAAATGAATGTGGTCCCGGTCCCCGGAGGCGGCCCCGTGGTGCACCGCGAACCACCGGGCACCCGGTCGGGTGTCGGTGCCCGAGATCCCCAGCGTGTCGGCAACCGCTTCGGCCACCGTGGCCCACTCGTCGTCGGAC
>JAABUV010003912.1_pt1 | contig 18413 bp, 13 predicted proteins | sample 5559971 | NCBI WGS metagenome assembly JAABUV01 (sample SAMN10711881, study PRJNA513362) | rock metagenome | isolation source: Antarctica rocks | place: Antarctica: Victoria Land, Knobhead nord | collected 2015-12-19
AAACCCCTCCGCGGCTGCTCCAGCCGCCGAGGAAACTCAACTACCTCAGCCATGTCCCCGAACTCCCAACCTCAAGAGCGTCCAGTTCTCCCCGTCGCCCCCGTCCAGTTTGTCGTGTCGCCCGACACCGTGACCTGCGCGGTGGGCGAAATGGCGGCGGAAGGGCGGGAATTGGTGGTCCTGGCCAGCGACATGCCCTGACTGGGGAACCCAGCCCTCGCGTCGTTTGTTAGCCGCGCTGGAAACCGGGAGTGGACCAGCATCCACCCGGGCTGTCGAAGGAAGAATTTCGATGCGTTCATTGTTGCGGGCTACCCAATTCGCGGTCGCGAGCTTGGCTTTGCTCACAGTCGGTCATGCCATGGCTCAGCCTGACGCGGTTGCGCCGCGCGCCGAACAGCACAACGTTGATGGTTTGTCGGCCCGGCAGGGCGAAGGGTCCTTTGGGCCGGTGGCATTCGACGCGGCCACGGCACCTTTCGCGCTGCGCAACAATAACTGGGTGGGGATCAAGGGGCCGAACCTGAATGGCAGGTGGCCGGGGCAGACGGGGGCCGATGCGCACGGCTTCGCCCGTTTCGACGACCCCGCTTACTCTATCAGCAGCTTCATCGAACTGATGCGGACTTATCAGGACAAGTACAAACTGAGTTCCGCAAAGAATATCTTGGCCCGCTACGCTCCGACAGGCGACTGCTCTGGCGCGCCGTCGCTCCCGGCCAGCAAGCGGGGCCAACGCGGCGGCTGCGTGGAAAATCAGGTCAACGCGCCAGTGACCGCAGTGCGGGCAGCACACGCCGTCGGAATGCAGCCGGACGATAATCTCGACCTGTTCGGCCCCGATGGGAAAATCAACCACCCGGATCGCCTGCGAGCCCTGATTGATGCCGTGATGACCCAAGAAATTGGCCCAAGCCACTGCCCACAACCGCCTCGTGGCGAATTCTGGATTGGGTGCCGGACGGAGGACGGGATGTATAACCGCGCCGTCGAATTGCTGGACAAGCACGGCTAGCGACACTCCGGCGGTCGCGACAACCACTATCGCGCGGAGGAAAAGACAAGTTCCCGCCAGTAAGGGCGAGGGCTGCTTGCGGTTCTGGGCGAGAGCTTATGGGCTTGGTCAGCATGCATAATCGGCCGCGTTGTCCAGAGGTAATGCAGTGTTGGTCACGTTAACGCCGAGCCCCGGTTGCCCTGCGCGCTATCTTCATGCCTTTGCCCCCAGCATCACGATCCGCACCGTTGAAATGCACAACCGGAATGGTATATGGTCCAGATGCGGGGTGACTGACCGGATGAGATTGAGCGCCCCCTGGCCAGGCAACTGGTGGTCGCGCAAGGCGGCCCGAGGCGAAAGCCGAAGCGGTGTCCGGATCGGATTATGGGAAAGGCGCCGTAAGGCGCCTTTTTTATGGCTACCGTCTAGTGGCGACGGGTTCGCCTAAGAAGACTTTGCCGGCCAGCAGCGTGAAGCCGATCCGACCGCGCACCTGGGGCGCAGGCTGCCCCCGCTGTGGATACGCGCTCTCGATCGTCATGTTCAGGTCCTGCAGCTTGCGATCGCTCTGGCTTGCGCGGCGCAGGACGAAGAAGATGTGGTAGGGACCAGCGGCCGTGGCGACGGACACGCTGTGCACTCAGTTCCGTTCAGCGACGGTCTGCTGAACCTGGGTCTGCAGACCGGTCATTCCTTGGATCGTCGCCGGCAGCATCTGCGACAGGCCGTACCTAGTCGGGCTGAACACCCGCAGGGGTCGCTGGTTGGGGATCGTCGTGACATCCGGCCCGTGGAGTGTCGGATCGAAGCTTTCCGAGAAGCAATGGTTGGTGAACCGGACGTGGATCTGAAGTGGCCGCCCAGCCTTGGCGCTGTCGACGTGTTGCGCGTCAATCTGTGACACGTCGTCAGCGACAATCAGCGCTACACCTAATGGTAGCAGAACGCTGGGCTGGATCGGCAGCCGTCAAGCCCGAAGCCGTCGCAGACGGTGGCCTGCAAGGCCAGGCTTTACGGGTGTCGGGCCAGCCCAGACACTGGAAGGCGCGATGCTACTATAACGCGAGTGCGTCAGAGCACCTTGAGACGTTCTGATTGTCGCGCAATCGGAGTGCCAGATTGTCGCGCTACACCACGGCAGCGGCGAGAATGCCCGCCAGGTGCAGGAGCTGACGGACCAGCTGCGAGCGACCCAGACGCGGCTGGGCCATGCCGAGCTGGCCGCGGGCGAGGCGATCAGGACGGCACAGGCCCGGCAGGAGGAAGCGACCGGCCTGCGTCAAGCCCTGGGCGCCACCGAGGCGACCCTAGCGCAGGTGCGCGCGGGGCTGGCAGCGAGCGAGCAGGCGCGCGAGAAATTGGAGCAGCGCCGGCATGCGACGCGCCACCCTGGCCCGGATGCTGATGGACGGGAAGACACAGCCACCCGCCGCAAGGTCGGTCGTCCCTGTGGCTCGACCAACCGCGTCCGCGACCAGATGCCGACCAGTGAACCGGAGCCGGTGAAGTGGTGGGCGGAAGACTGACGCTACGTGCGGCTATGTGGGAATCAGATGTTTTCCGCACAGTTCTGGTGGTATAATGTGTTTTCGTGTGCATATATTTAACGATAATTTCTATTATGCATTACTAGTAATTAGAGAGCCTAAAATACGGCTATTGCGCGCAATAGATGCGGGAAGAAATTATATTCTGCCTTGGCGTTTCATGATTTGTACAAATATCCACATAAAAACTAGCATCGCTAATATAACACAAAATGGCAACGCTGCTCGGTAAGGCTCCGGTAAGCGTCCAGAGAGTATCCATAGAGCAACACCGATCAGGGATCCTAAAAGCCCTGTGCCTGCTGATATTATCCTGCTTTTGGTTTTCACGCTTAGCTCCGTGTCGCTTGTGCATTCGTAGAAATAATAATATTTTCTCGTAAATATATTGTTAACTGCTTTGTAGACCAGTGCTTCTGGAAAACTAGGACATGACCGGAAAACAGGTGATTTGCGACAGCATAAATGAGGTGGCTTTAGTGTCAGTTTTCAAAGCTGGCTTCAGCGATTTGCCAAAGTCGACTTCAATGAGCTGCTTTTTCAGTCAGCGAGCAGCCTCTGGCAGCAAGCGCTCGGCCCAGCACAGCGACGTCAGGCCATGTTATCGTGCTCGATGAAACTCGTGTTCCACAATGCGGCGCCCCTGGTCGCACAGAAAAGTCGCTACCCCGATACCGATCACCAGCACGACGACCGTCGCGCCATCCGCCCGAAGTCCTCCAAGGGTGATCAGCAGCGTCGTTGCGGCTGCAGGAGCATGGCCTGCCCGGGCCGGGATCTGGAGGCCAATCGTCAAGGCGACCGCGAGCGCGCTTGCGGCGATACGCGAGAAGGGCACATGCCCTGCGACCATGGCTGATGGCGCATCCAGCGCTCCAAAAAGCGCGAGGGAGAAGAAGGCCGCTGCCGCGCCGATGGCATGGCCGACAAACGTATTCCAGGGCCGCGCTGCGTCCTGGCCTGGCGTCACCGTATGGATGAAGATGGTTGGGCCGAGGCTTGGAAACAGCCAAGGCTGCTGGAATGCCCAGCCGAGCCCGCCCATGAGCCCGGTAATGACAAGGGCGACCCACCCGGCATACAGAGCAGCTCCCAGCTTCAATCACTTGGCTCCAGGTGCCTCATCTGGGATCAGATCGGCATCCGGTAGCCGTAGAACTCATGGTCCTCGTTGTAGCCGCCCTGGCCGGCGCCGAGATCGGCGAAGTCATGCACGAACTCGATCGCCGTGATCCACTTGACCATCTTGAAGCCCAATTCGTTCTCGCAGCGCAGCCGCAACGGGGCACCATGCAGCACGCTGACCGGCACACCGTTCATCTCGTAGGCAAGGATCGTCAACGCGTGATGCATGTTGTGCATCCTATGCACGTCGTAATAGCGGCCGCCCTCGCCGCCATCGGCAAACGAGTAGAATACGGCATAGCGTGCGTCAGCACTTGGCTTTACGAGATCAAGAATATGGCGCATCGGCACACCGCCCCATTTGGCGACGCCGGACCATCCCTGAATGCAGAAATGTGTGGTGATTTGTTCTTGCTTAGGCATTGCCAGGAGTTGGGCCAGCGAAAACTCTTGCGGTCGGTCGACCAGCCCGTCCACCCGCAACCTGTAGTGCACAAAATTCTCGGCCACGTGGGCGTCGAACTCAGCGGAGTGCGGCATCGTGCCGTTCGGCCAGAGATATGGCGAAATGTCTGCCTCGGTGAGTTCCGAACGGGGGTCCCACCATTCGGCTAGACCCTTGATCCAGCCAATCATGAATTTGCCGGTGTGCTGCACCAGCCGCGCGTAGCGGATCGTCACCGGAGAGGCGGTCGCCCACGCCGCGGCTATCACGGACATCGCCAGCACGAACGGCAAGAACCCGGACCACGAGGCGTCCTGCACGCCGGCGAACATGTGGTTGGTGTTCTCGCGCAGGCTGGTGACGAACACCATGATGCCGTGTGCCAGGATGAACAGCACGAACCAGGAGAAGGAAAGGAAATGGATGGAGCGTGCCACCTGCCGGTTCAGCACCCGCCCGGTCCAGCCGAGGCGGTTGGAGATCGCCGGGCTCTGCAGCAGACCGGTGGCGATGGAGACCGGAGCCGCGATGAACACGGTGGCAAAATAGGCAAGCTGCTGCAGGGCGTTGTAGCGGGTCCAGCCCTGGTCCACCGGGAAGTTCAGCGACCCGTACTGGATCGCCGTCGAAACCGCGCTCGGCAACACGTCCCATGTCAGCGGCACCAGCCGGCGCCACTGGTCGGTCGAGAATAGCAGCACGTAGAAGGCGATGCCGTTTACCGTCCAGAGCAGGTTTGTGGAAAAATGCCACCAGCGGGCGAGCCCGATCGTGTGGCGCAGCCCGGGGATGCCCAGCCATTTCGGCAGCGTCACCGAATCGTCCTTGGCGGTCCAGACCCGTCCGGTCGGCACCGAACGCTGGAAGCGGAACCAGTCCGTGCCCGGCGTGCAGTCCCGCTTCCAATACAGTCGGGGATGGTCGGCCAGAATCTGGATGCCAGCGCGGATGATGAACATCATGAACAGCATGTTCAGGAAGTGCTGCAGCCGCAGCCACCAGGGAAAGCCGGAGTTCACCGAGGGCGCGGCCTGGGCGATGCCTGGATGGCGGACGATGAACGCCTTGACCTCCGGATACTCGCGCAGGCTCTGCGCGATGGCGACTGCGAGGACGAGAGCAGCGAATCCGAGCGGCAGCGCCCACAATGTGCTGATCCAGCGTTTTCCCACGCGGATGCGAGGCACGATACCTTGCTGTGGCGGCAGCCAGTGACTCAGCAGGATGCGATCGTCCGCAACGCTCAGCATCGCTGCGAGAGGATCGTGCAGTGGCGTGATTTTGGGTGGGTTCGTCATGGATCTCATCCTGTGTGAGCCGGCGCGAGCGCCATGTTTCGCTTGGAGCGCTTGGCTTTTTCTGGGCCACAGCCATGTCAGCGACCTAAAAGAGCAGGTGGAGCCGGCGCTTGCGTCCTTGGCGCGGCGGCTCGCGAGGTGCGTGCCTTGTCGCGGAGCAGCTTCTCGGCCAGAACTAACGGAACAGCCTGTTTGTACGCGTAAGCGGACAAAGCTGGAACAGGTGGGGCAGATGGTTGTGGTTCAGTGTTCTGGCCATGTGCCACCTTACGAGGTTGGCTTCGGTGGATTGTCGAAGGCATATGCAGGGATGCGGCTGCGGCCTGCCTGACCAGGGCGTTACGCTCCGGCGATCAGCTCCTTGATGCGGCTGGCGAGCGCTTCCAAGGCGAAGGGCTTGGTCAGGACGTGCATGCCCGGGTCCAGGTGGCCGTGGTTGAGTACGGCGTTCTCGGCGTAGCCCGTGATGAACAGCACGCGCAGCTCCGGCCTGCGCTCGCGCGCGGCGTCGGCCACCTGCCGCCCGTTCATGCCGCCGGGTAGGCCCACGTCGGTCACCAGCAGGTCAATGCGGGCGTTCGATTGCAGCACACGGAGTCCGGCCGGCCCGTCTGCGGCTTCGATGGCGGTGTAGCCCAGGTCGCCCAGGACCTCGGTGACCAGCATGCGCACGGTCGGCTCGTCGTCCACCACCAGCACGGTCTCGCCCTGCTCGGCGTGCGGCGCATCTGTCAGCTCGCCGAGTGCGTCCACCTCCTCCGCCGCGCCGTGGTGGCGCGGCAAGTAGAGGCACACCATCGTGCCCTGGCCCGGCTCGGAGTAGATGCGCGCCTGGCCGCCCGACTGCCGCACGAAGCCGTACACCATGGACAAGCCCAGGCCGGTGCCCATGCCGATCGGCTTGGTGGTGTAGAACGGGTCGAACGCACGCTGGATCACCTCAGGTGCCATGCCGGTCCCGCTGTCGCTGACGCACACCGACACGTACTGGCCGGGCGGCAGGTCCCGCTCGCCCGCGGCCCGGTTGTCCAGCCACCTGTTGCCGGTCTCGATGGTCAGCCGCCCACCCCCGGGCATGGCGTCGCTGGCGTTGATGCACAGGTTCAGCAGCGCGTTCTCCAATTGGTTCGGGTCCACCAGCGTCGCCCACAGGCCGCCGGCGGCCACCACCTCGACCGCGACCTCCGGCCCCACGGTGCGGCGCACCAGCTCTTCCATGCCTGCTACCAGCCGGTTCGCATCGGTCGGCTTGGGGTCAAGCGTTTGCCGGCGCGAGAACGCCAGCAGCCGGTGCGTGAGCGCCGCCGCCCGCTTGGCAGCACCCTGCGCCGCGCTGAGATACCGCCCAAGGTCGCCGATCCGGCCCTGCGCCACCCGGGTTTGCAGCAGCTCCAGGCTGCCCGAGATGCCGGCGAGCAGGTTGTTGAAGTCGTGCGCAAGCCCGCCGGTGAGCTGGCCCACCGCTTCCATCTTCTGCGACTGGCGCAGCTGCTCTTGCATGGCTTCGAACGCAGCAGCCGCTTCCTTCTCGGCGGTGATGTGCCGGCCGCTGGCGTAGATCAGCCCCTCCTCTGGCGCCGCAACCCAGGAGATCCAGCGATAGCTGCCATCCTTGTGGCGGTAGCGGTTCTCATAGACCGGCAGCTCCGACTCTGAGGTCGTGGCCAGTGCCTGCTTGCTCGACGGGTGGTCGTTCGGATGGATGAAGTCGAGGTAGCTGCGCCCGACCACCTCGTCCGGCTGCCAGCCGAGGGTCGCGGTCCACGCCTCGTTCGCGGCCCTGAACACGCCGGCGGCGTCCACGACCAGCTGCAGGTCGCGCGAGTTCTTCCACGCCCGATCGCGCTCGCGCGTGCGTTCCTCGACCTGCCGCTCTAGATCCTCGCGCGAGCGGGCCAGGACCTCGCGCGCTTCCATGATTTCCTGGATGTCGGTGCAGGTGCCGAACCAGCGCGTGACGTGCCCCTCGGCGTCCCGCATGGGCTGCGCCCGGCCCAGGACCCAGCGGTAGCGGCCGGATCGGTGCCGCAGCCTATACTCGATGTGGTAGGGCTCGCCGGTGGCGAGGCAGTGCCGCCAAGCGGCCCAGGCGCGCTCCTGGTCGTCAGGATGGAACATGCCGTTCCACGCTTCGCCGTCGGTCAAACCCTCGGGCACGCCGGTGTACTCGTACCAGCGCTGGTTGTAGTAGTCGTGGAACCCGTCTGGCCGAGTGGACCAGACCATCTGGTCGATGGAGTCCGCGATGGCCTGGAACCGCGCTTCGCTTTCGCGGAGCGCCTCCTCCGCGCGCCGGATGGCGGTGATCTCGCGCGAAACCGAAAGCAGCTTCTCCGGCCGGCCGGACGCGCCCAGGATGGGCGTGACCCGCACGTCCCAGTGCTTGGACGTGCCCGCCAACGTTTTGGCCATGCCCTGGAAGCGCCCGGCGCCGCCGGCCTTGGCGGCTTCCACCGCGGTCCTGGCCTCCGCGTTCAGCTCGCCTTGCCAGAAGTCGGGCCAAGGACAGCCCCGGATGGCGTTGAAGTCGCTTACCTCCATCACGCGCTGGCCGCCCTCGCTCATGAAGACGAAGTTGCCGTCGAGGTCGAGCACCTTGATGCAGTCGGCGGACGAGGCGAGCACGCTTTGCAGGAAGGCTGCACCGGCTTCCCGCGTTTCCTCTGCTTGCCGCTGCTCCGTGCGGTCGCGCAGCATCTTGAGGAAGCCGAGGTGCGCGCCGCCCCCGTCGCGCAATGGCATCAGCTCGCCGTCCGCCCAGAAGCGGGAGCCATCCTGCCGCAGGTGCCAGCGTTCGTCGCTGGCCCGGCCGGTTTCCAGGGCGTAGCGCATCTCGGCAGCAGGACGATCCTTCGTGCGGTCCTCAGCCGTGAAGATCCGGTCGGCGGCCTCGCCGGCCATCTCAGCTGCGGTCCAGCCGAAGATGCGCGTGGCTCCCGAGTTCCAATCGGTGATGCGCCCCTCCGTGTCGGAAGCGATGATGGCGAAGTCCAAGGCGCTTTCGAAGATCGCGCGGTGGCGGCGTGCGGTGGCGGCCTCCCGCTCCGTCATGCTGGTATCTGCGCCGGCCGTTGCGCCGCGGCCGCAGCAGCGGGCCGGGGCTGGCGCGCCCGGCTGCCGACAAGCTTTTCCCCATCCGGCCTGAGCGCGCCTTTGGGGTCCACGTGGCGGTAAAGCGTTTGGCGGCTGACCCCCAACTCGGCGCACAGCTCGCCCACCTTGGTTTCTTTCTGCCCCATGGCGGCCTGGGCGAGACGGAGCTTGGCTGCGGTCATCTTGAACGGCCGCCCTCCGTTGCGGCCCCGGGCGCGGGCGGACGCCAGGCCGGCGCGGGTGCGCTCGACGATCAGCTCGCGCTCGAACTCGGCCAGGGCAGCGAAGATGCCGAACACCAGGCGGCCGTTTGCGGTCGTGGTGTCAAGGTTGGCGCCTTGGCCGGCCAGCACCTTCAGGCCCACGCCGCGGCTGGTCAGGTCATGGACGAGGTTGACCAAATGGCGCAGGTCGCGCCCGAGCCGGTCCAGCTTCCACGTGACCAGCGTGTCGTCCTTGCGCAGGGCCTTGAGGCACGCCTCCAGTCCCGGCCGGTCGTCACGCTTGCCCGAGGCGTGGTCTTCATAGAGATGGTCTGCCGCGATGCCGGCGCTGAGCAATGCGTCACGTTGCAGGTCCAGCACTTGGCTGCCGTCCGCCTTGCTCACACGCATGTAGCCGATCAGCACGGTTGAACTCTGCTCCACAAACGGACGGTTACGTGACAAGGCGCCAAAACAGCCCAGCTAGACGCAACATTGTCACATAACTAATCACTCTGTCTACGATCTGCAAATCTACTCATACATTGAATGTGTGACGATCATTGGGCCGGTTCACCATGAGCCAAAGGCTTGTTCTGATCTGCTCCAGCCCGTCCTGCCCCTCTTTGGTCAACAGCCAGCTTGCGATCTTTGCGTCCAGCCGTTCCATGACGGCCGCGGTGTTCATCCCGCGCATGCGCTCGATCGAGACATCCGTGCCAGCCGCCAATCTCGCCAGCTCCGCATCGGTGATATCCGCCAAGTCTCGCGCACCGGGACCGGTGCGCCCCAAAGCCTTGCGGAGGAAGGTGTCGTAGCCAACGCCATACTCGCGCGCGATCCGGCCCACCCAGGTTTGCAGCACTTCCCATTCCCCGGGCTGCGGATGCAGTGGCCAGCGATAGCCCGCAATGGGATTGATGAAGATGCCAACTCACCGCAGCTCGCGCTCGAACAGGCGGCGGCGCACTGTGGGCGGCTGGTAGTCGGCCGTGTCCAGCGCCGTGCGGCCGATCCGCTCCTCGCCCGCCAGCAGCGCCGCTTCCATGGCGGCGGCAAGCAAGGCCGCTACCTCGCCGATCGTGCCTTCCGAACGGCGCAGCACGTGCGTGCGCACGGCGGGCGCACCCAGGCCGGACGGCTCGCACAACGGCAGCACCGCCTCGAAGCTGGCGAGCAGGCGGCCGAACTCGGGGCCGTCCTCCCATGCCGGCAGCAGGAACGGCTCGAAGCGATTCTCGAGCTGGTCGTCGCTGCGGATGGCGAGATACGCTTCGCGCGTGCCGAAGCAGGCGATCGGGATGCGGAGTTCATTCCCGAGATAGCGCAGCAGGTTCAGCAGCTCGCGCTGCCGCACCGCCGGTGCGGCCAGCAGGTTGTGCAACTCGTCCAGCAGCAGCATTCGGCAACCAACTTGGCGCAGCAGACGCATCGTCATGGCTTCGCGGTCGGGCGAGCGGCCGTACATAGCGCCGGGCATCCCAAGCCCCGCCAGCACCGCCGCGTAGAGTCGCCCGGCCGTGGGCGACGGCGGCGTCTGCACCAGCAGCACGGGGATGACCTCGTGCTCGCCATCCTCCGACGGGTGCTGCGGGTGGGTGCGCAAGAAATGCTCGGCGATGACCGTCTTGCCGTTGTTGGTGGGTCCGACCACGAGAAGGTTACGGGGCCGCACGCGGCCAGGCTCGGACGCGAGCAGGCGCTCCAGAAGTGCCACGGCTTGGCTCGCGCGACCGTAGCCAATCCAGCGGTTGGCCGGCACACGGGCCAGGCGCTCGGTCGCCGGCAGGCGTGCCAGCTCGCGGATTTCAGGGCGGAGATGGGCGAGGTCCATGGCCGTCGCTACCACTGCTCAATGTCGTCAAACGGGCGGGGCATCTCAGCCTCCCCATCGCCCGTCACGAGCGTTTCGGCGGTTGCGGGGGCCGGAAGCGCCGGTTCTGCCGATGGCGGCGCTGCTGGCAGCTCCGGCGCTGCGGCTCGGCGCGTGCGGTCGCGGCGTGCCGAACGGGTCAGGCGCGCGGCGTCCCGCTCGGCGGCGCGCATCTCCTCTATGGCGCGGAACAGCGCTACCTCGTCGATTTCGCCATGGTGCCTGGCACGCAGGCGCCGTCGCGCCAGTCGGTGCTCCCAAAGCGAGATGGCCGGCCGCGACAGGTCGCGGGTCGGCACCTCCAGGTAGCCGCCGTCGAGTGGGTCCAGCACGAACACTCGGCTGAGGTCGCGCGGGTCGCGGCGGACCAGCAAGGGACCCGGCCGGTTCCGGGCCGTGATCCAGGCTCGCAGGGCGGAGCTGAAATAGGTCACGTGGTCGATGGTGAGGCCGTCGCGTTGCAGGCTGCGGCGCAGCACGGGGAGGAAATCCACGAGGTAGGCACGCAGATCGCGCGGCACCGGGATGGAGCGGCCCTCGATGGCAAGTGCTGCGACGCCCTCCTGCCAGCGCCGAAGCGGGGCTTGGCCGTCCAACCCCTCATGCGAGCGGAGGTGGTAGTATTTGGCCACGGCCATGGCGAGCCAGCGCTCCAGCTCCTCCAGGGTGAGGCAGGCGGCCTTGTCGCTGTCGTAGCTGCCGCGCTGGCCGACATTAGAGAACGTCGTGCCGGGCAGGCCATGCACCAGGCCCATCAGCGTGCCGATCACCCGCTCAACCACGCCACCGAAATGCGGCCGGCCTGGCGGGCGCCAGTCAATGGCGATGCCGTGCTGCTCGCAGCCGCGCTCGAACGCCTCGGAATGGAACTCGGACCCGTTGTCCACGCCCACTTGCCGCGGCTTGCCCTGGATGGGCCAGTCCGCCTCTACCTCCCGCAGCGCGAGCCAGGGCGCCTTGTCCATGGCGACGTGTGTCAGGCACAGCCCGACGGAGACGGCGGATGGCGCATCCAAAGTCACATGAAAGCCCGCGATGCAGCGGCTCTGCACGTCGATGGCAACCGTGAGCCATGGCCGGCCGATCGGCTCACGGTCGAGAGGGTCCACCAGAATCAGGTCCATGGGCGTGTGGTCGACCTGCACCAGGTCCAGCGGGAACCGGATGAGCGGGGCATGGCCATGCACCGGCTTGGCTTCGGGCCGCTCCTCGCCGCGCCGGCGGCGGTCGGCAGGCGGCAGCGACCGAAGCCGGCGCCGGACGGTGCTGGAGGATGGCGGCTGCAGCTCCTCGGCACGGCAACGTCCGGCGACCTCGCGCGCCACCTCCGCGGCGGTCGGCTTTCGGGGCGTCAAATAGAGGTCCTGGACGACCCGGCGCAGCGCGGCCTCGCTCGCCGGCGCCGTGCGCGGCCTGTTCCGGCCGCCGCTCGACCGCCCCGGCACCAGCGCCGTCAGCTCGCCACCCGCCTCCCGGCAGCGCCGGAGCAAGGTGTAGGTCTGGCGTTCCGACAACCCGAGCGTCATCGCCGCCGCCTGGACCATGTGGCGGGGGCGGTGGTCACGGTCCGCAAGAGGGCGGATCACCTCAGCCCGGCGCCGCGCCTCGCTCCAAGCCGCTTCGGGAATGAGCGACAGGTCGGCCACGCCTCGCTCCCCTCATGCGCCGCAGTGCGGTCGGCTTCGATCAAATGCGGGCTGCTGAAGCGCACTTCGATCCAGACTGCAGCCGAGTGTGACAGGGCAGACCGTTACATATCAACGCCTATCGCTGAAGCCGACTTTGGAAAATGACATTTAGCGAGATAATACCCAGCAAAATCAGTTTTTTGGCCCGAAGAAACCGCACTTTGTTAGGGTTTTCCGTCAGCGACGCAGCCATGGCTTTGCGGCGTAGCGTGGTCCAAGCTTCAGCCCCTGGGCAAGGATGGTGAGTATCTGCCTGGGGGGGGCGAGAACGAAGCCGGCAAGATAATCGTGGCATGCTGAGACAAACTTTCTGGTCGCCTCAGTTCCGCTTAGCCGCAACCAGACCGGCCTCCGAGCAGGTCTGCGGATTGTCACCACCGAACCAGGCGTCGAACAGCAGACCAAGCTTCTCGAACGCCGACGCGTCCAGACGTCCCTTGATCGCGCGAAACGGACCTTCCACCACGACCGGGACCGACACGGACGATCCGGAGAGGCGGGCAAGGGGGTGCAGCTTCAGCGCAAGCGTCTCACCGCCAAGGTCCACCTCCCCGGCGCCATCGAGCTGGAGGAATGTCGTATCAAGCGCGATCGTCGGGAATCGGCCCTGGCCGTTCGTGAAGCTGCCAACAAGGCCCAGGCAGCGAATCGCCGTCTCGCCATTGGCAGGTACGGCAATGTTCAGCTCCTTCAACGCCGGTCCGGCGAGGCCAATGAGGGCCGCGTCAGTGACACGACCGCCGATCATGGTGGCGGCGAACGGACCGGCCAACGTGGCGGCCAGGTCGTGGGGGCTGTTCCCTCGCGCGGTCAGGTCGGTCTCAACCCGTAGGGTGCCGGTGGCGCCGTCCGGCAGCCCGGCAGCGTCCGCGAGCAGCGCCAGCGGGATCGCGGCACTGTGCAGGGACAGCGTCACCGGCACATCCTGCCTGGCCGCGTCGGCACTCATCGTTGCCTCCAGCGGGCCATCGGGGAAGGCGAGACGCGCCCGCGACACCTGCAGGCGACCCTTCGCCAGGGTCATCGCAAGGACGACGTCGTGCCAGGGACGGTGCAGGAAGGTCACGGCTGTGGCGGCGAGCGACAGGTCCAGCGTCCTGCCGCGCAGCATCGCCCAGGGAAACGTCGTGTCCGGGATCACGGGGCCCTTCGCGTTCCCCTCCCACGCCGGCTTGCCGGTCCGGTCCGCGAGGGCGTCCAGGTCCAGCCGCGCCACCTGAAGGTCCGCCTTGATGCCGAGGGCGTCGCGCAACTGCACGCTCAGGTCGCCGGACAACTCTGCCTCGCGGGCGGAGAGCCTGCCGCCATGCACCTTGGCCTCGGCGAGGTCGGCCGGCAGCGTCACGTGTCCGTCGAACGACACTGCGGTGAGCGGAGGAAGGCCTGGCGGCAGCGACGGCACGACGGTGCGCAGGGCGGCAAGCGCAGGCAGCTGCAGCTTCGTCCTGGCATCCAGCCCATCGAACCGCCCTGCATCAAGGCTGAGCGTCCCGTCCAGTGAGCCCAGGGCGCCAGTCAATCCCGCTGGCTGAGCGCTGCCGCCCGCGGCCGCGGGCGCGCGCAGGGAGAGCGCGATATGGCTTCCGACGTGCCCATCCAGTTGCTTCGGCACGATGGCACTGCCGTCGAAAGCGAAATCCTGGCCGACGTAGCGCCCAGAGCCTTTCACCGATGCGTCACCCTCGGCCTGGGGCAACGCGAGTTCCACGGCGCCGAGTACCAAACCGGGCACCCGATCCTGAAGATCTGCGCCTGCGAAACGCAACCGGGTCTGCCCGACCATCGGCAGGTCCCCATTCACCTTCGCGCTGGTCAGGTGGGTGGCGAAGTCGAGCGCGCGCAAGGGTGGCAAGTGCATGAGTGGCAGCAGGGCGTTGAGCTTCTCGAGGGCGGGGGCAGTGCCCTGGATCCGCAGGTCGTACCGGCCGTCGAGGCTCATCGTTCCGTTCGCTGTCGCCTCCGCGCCATAGGCGGCAAAGCGCAGCTGTGCATCCCATGGCGCGCGCACGCCGCCGGTTGGCTTGGCCGTCGCCGAAAGGCTGAATGGCTGGTAGTCGGCGTAGACGAGCACGGTGGCGAGATCGAGCGGCCCCTGGGCCGGCACCTTGAGGTCTAGGGACCGGAGGCCGACGACGTGGGTCCGCAACGGCAGGCGGATCGTCACCATGCCGTTCCGCACGTGCGCTGTCCGGACGCGCAGGCTCCATCCAGGGCCAGCCTTCCCGGCCGCCGCGGCTTTCCCCCCCGCATCGGTGTCGAAGACCCAGTTCGGCTTGCCTCCGACCGTCTCGAACAGGATGTTCGGACCTGTCAGAACCAGGTCCGTGATCTCGACCCGTCGATGCAGCAGGGCGAGCAGGGAGAGCCGCGCCTCGATCCGCTCGGCATGGGCAATGTCCGGCCGGCTGCCGCCAGGAAGGTTCTCGAGCTTCACGTCCGATACGATGACAGCGGGCCAAAGCGACTTGCTGATGGACAGGTCGCCGCCGATGGTCAGGGTGCGCCCCGTCGCCTGCTCTACCGCCGCCACGAACTGTGGCTTAAAGTCGTTCGGGCTCACGACGGCGATTGCGGCGGCGACGGCCAGCACCGGCAAGGCAAGCGTGAGTCCCAGCGCAACCACCCACCACTTGCGCCTACTCAACGACTGTCTCTTTCCAGCGCCCGTCCGCTCGGCAGGTCAAGGCGACTGGCACAGGCTGCCATCGGATTGGCGAGTATTCTGGTGACCTGCCTATGAACAGGTGAGCAGCAGGAGTCACCATCGGCATGGGGGTTCCAAGCAGTCAGCCAAGCGGCGCAGTGACTTGCTTTCGAGATCCCTATGCCGGTGACGGGTCCTGTCCAAGGCTGATGCACACCTTTGATCGACCCGCAAAGCAGCTCTATCGGACAGCCTCGGCTGAGGGATGAATTCGTCACCGGTGCTTCTCGGTCGAAGTGGACATGGTCAAATCGTGCGCTGCTTTTCGACCCGGTCCAACACACGACGGATCTGCCATGGCGACCAAGTCTCATGGCCCCGCGATGTACGGACACCTCGAGCGGTCAGGGCGGCAGCCAGCTGGCTGAGCGTCGTAGCTCCCGCCTGTCGGGCTGCCATGATGTAAGGTGCCGCCTGCATGGCGCGGGTATCGGCCATGGCTGACCAGGTGGCGCGAGCCTGCGAGGCTCCGGCCGCATCGCCCCGGCGCAGGTTTGGGTTTCCCAGCCTGGTGCCACGCGCCTTTGCCGCCGCGAGCGCCGCCTTGGTGCGGATCGAGGTGGCGCGCGCCTCTTCCTCTGCGACCAGGGCCATGACGCCGATGGTGAGTCGGTTTGCATAGGGCATGTCGGCCGCAATGAACTCCACCCCAGCCTTCTCGAGGCCGAGCAGGAAGTGGGCGTCGCGCGCCAAGCGGTCGAGCTTGGCGATCAGCAGCACGCAGCGGCGCAGCCTGCATTCGGCCATGGCGCGGGCGAGCTGCGGGCGGTCGCTGCGCCGTCCGCTCTCCACCTCCTCGAAGGCGGCCAGCACCACGCCGCCCGTGCCGACGGCATGACGAGCCACGGCCTCACGTTGCGCATCGAGCCCAAGACCGGAGCGGCCCTGCCTGTCGGTGGACACCCGGTAGTAGGCGACGAAGCGCGGGCCGGCGGGGAGGGCAGGGGTACTCACGGCTCCCAAACTGCCCTTGGCTGGCCGATTTCACAATCTGAAACGCTCGTTTGACGAATCGTGAAGCGTTGGAACATAGGCTTACGGAATGAGGGCGTGGTCGATCAGCTCGCCCATTAACCTTGCCGCCTCTGGTGGAGTATTTAATATCTTCAGCCTCCTTACTTCAGAGCAGTCCTATGCTCCTAGCAACACAGCCACAGGCTGCATCTAAATTCCTAAGGTGACCACCTTGGGTTGTATAATCGGCGAAATCCGTTAGCCTGCCCAGGCCGAGATTTCTCATATTCCTGCTTACGTCCTCGACAAGAAAAGCGACCGCAATGTTGGACCGAGTATTTACTTCGCTGTTTGATCCAGCGGGGCTTACGCCACATGGGTTCTGTCTGCTCTGGCAGCCGGGTCTTATCTGGTCATACGCGATCTCCGATGCTGGGATTGGCACTGCCTACTTCAGCATTCCGATGGCCTTGGCGCTCTTCGCCAGGAAGCGTCAGGACCTTGTCTTCAAGCCACTTCTCTGGTTGTTTGCAGCCTTTATCCTGCTGTGCGGCACAACGCATTGGCTTGATGTTCTAACCTTGTGGGTACCAGCCTATAAAACCGAGGCTGTTATCAAGGCTGCAACTGCAATCATCTCGCTTGTAACGGCAGTCGTACTATGGCGCCTTCTACCACAGGCTCTTGCAATTCCCTCATCTCAGCAATGGAAAACCGCTAACTTAGCTCTTGCACGAAGCGAAGCAAGGCACCGTGCGAGTTTCGAGCAATCTCCAATACCAGTCTATATCGTGGACAGTAATGATGTTCTTACAGCCGTTTCAGACAGTTGGTTAAGCCTGCTTGGTTATAATAGATTGGATGTTATAGGCCGCCATATACATCACTTTAGAGCAGAAACGTCCAAAATATTTACTGACGAAGATCGATATAAGCTTATGAGGGAAGGCCAGCTTCTTGATCAGGAACGAGACTTTGTTCGTCACGATGGAAGTGTCGTAACTGCGCTTGTATCAGCGCGAGTGGACCAGCAGTCCGATGCCGTTTATGTCGTCTGCGTTCTGATCAATATTACAGCGAGGCGGCAAACGGAGAAGGCTTTACGTGCATCCGAGGAGCATCTGCGTCAGTCGCAGAAAATGGAGGCTGTAGGGCAGCTGACAGGAGGCATCGCCCACGACTTCAACAACATGCTGCAGGGCATCGAAGGCTGCCTGGAGCTGATAGATCGTCGTATCGCGCAAGGACGAGTCAACGAAGTTGAGCGCTACGTTGGTGCAGCACGCCAGTCAGTAGAACGCGCGGCAAAGCTTACGCACCGCATGTTGGCCTTCGCACGACGTCAGTCCCTGCAGCCGAGTTCGGTCGAGCCGGATACCTTGATGCGCGACATGTCCGAGCTAATACGACGCACGATCGGACCTGCGGTGCGGCTGGAGCTGATGCTGCACGACGGCATATGGTTCGCCTTATGCGACGCGAATCAGCTCGAGAACTCGCTGCTTAACCTGGCGATCAATGCCCGTGACGCTATGCCCAATGGCGGGACCCTGACTATTACCACATGGGATCGCCGCCTTACGGAAGCGGACCTATCCGACCTGGTGGGAAAATCTCCTGGCGACTATATCGAGATCGCTGTCACAGATACAGGGACAGGCATAGATTCAAAAGTTCTGCCACGTGTGTTTGAGCCGTTCTTCACCACCAAACCGATTGGTCAGGGGACAGGGCTGGGTCTGTCCCAGGTCTATGGCTTCGTGCAGCAGTCGGGAGGCATGCTACGGATAGAGAGCGAACCTGGTCAGGGCACGACGGTGCGGCTCTACCTGCCTCGTGATCTGACTGCAGCTCCGGCGCCATCAGATCACGTCTCGGACGCGCAGGTGACAACTGGCGCATCTGAGACACCAGACTGCAAACCGGCACATGTAACCGGCAAGTCAGTGCTGCTGGTCGACGACGAGGAAGGAGTACGATCGCGGATTGCAGAAGTACTGCTGGAGCTGGGATTTCAAGTGCTGGAGGCAGAAGACGGCCCTGCCGGGCTCGAAGTTCTTCGTTCCTCTGCGTCGATCGACCTGCTTCTCACCGATGTTGGCCTTCCTGGCTTGAACGGGCGTCAGCTCGCTGATGCCGCCCGCAGTCTCAGACCAGGGTTGCCCATCCTGCTTGTCACAGGCTACGCAGGAGCGATGCTTGAGGATATGACAATGCCGCCCGGGATGCTGATAATGCATAAGCCCTTCCAATTAAAAGCACTGTGTGACCAAGTCATTGCATCAACTGGCTTAGAAAGACATGAGGCTTCAAATTCTTTAGACACAGAGGTTATCTCATAATAACCTGATTATATCAGGTGTTTTCCATACACTAACAAAACGAGTGGTTTTCGGCCCTTCAAACCCCCTCCACAGCATGCGATAAACCCTATCGGATTGCGGCGCTGTGCGGCAACCCCGGTTCGGAGGTTTTCCGCATGC
>JAABUV010003913.1_pt1 | contig 18412 bp, 18 predicted proteins | sample 5559971 | NCBI WGS metagenome assembly JAABUV01 (sample SAMN10711881, study PRJNA513362) | rock metagenome | isolation source: Antarctica rocks | place: Antarctica: Victoria Land, Knobhead nord | collected 2015-12-19
CCCGAGCTAAACCAGCTGGGTTTAGCTTGCTTATATAATATAAAACCAATAAACAAACATGAATAAACCGCTAAGAGGTATTAAACACGTTTATTGTAGAATAAACGGTTTTTTCCTGACCCTACTCATAGGTTCAACTTAATTCATAGTATGCCGCTGCCAAGAACTACTTTAGAGAGCGGGGTTCAAAATTCAAACCTCCTATCGATGTCTACTTCATAGCAATAAGTTGCTATATCCATCACCCATGTGCCCGAGGCACAACTCATCGCCCCGCACAAGCGTCAACATCCAGACGACCTTTCACCTCACCAGAACAAAACTTCACAACACGTCTTCAAGAAACAAAAGCGTCGTCATCCCAGCAATTCCCGATTTCCAACCGCATTCTGGGACAATCTATCGAAGATTCACTTGACGAAACGCGCTTTGGGAGAGCTAGATCGAAGGAACATTCAAGCCGCCATTGAATCCCATCCACCCGGCCTCCCACGACCGCACCGACCAATTACTCAACGCGCTTTTCCTGAGCCGAAGAAGGGCTTCCAACCTGCCCAACCTGCCGCGGACTATCTCTGCCATTGCGGAACGGAGGCTTTGAAGAATGTAAAGCAAATTGCCAGGCACGGTGATCCAGATCTTGAGAACCTGAGAGACGCATGTGTATACCAGAGACCTGCATTTACCCTTTGCTAACCCATTCACTCCATAGTTCCCAGAACCCTTCAAACCTCTTCATCACAGGATGAGCTCAAGCCAGTCCCGTCCGCGTGGTCGAAAACGCAACTCGCCATCCACGCCGAACACCAAACCCATCACGAATGCCACTACCACTACCAGAAGCAATGAGCCGTACACTCGAAACTTTCAACAGAATCTCATTGATGGTGGTGTCTACCCTCATGCGTACATATATCCAGACGGTCGGGTGCCAGCGAAGCCAAGCAACTGGGAGGAGATCAATCGACGACTGTCACAACCGCGACCTTCCCTTTCGCCATCTAGATTCTCGGAGAAAGCATATGAGAAGTTTGTACAGGCAGATGCAAATGCTTCGAAAGAGAAGCAGGTATCAACATCAGTGATTCCAGTCATTGAAGGAGGAGTCGCGGACCCCAAGTGCGTTTCGGGGGGAATCCCACTCACAAACCTCGACTAACTGACGGACGATACACTTGCGCCTGGTAACCCGGACATCTACTACGGTGCACGTCCCGAGCAGCTTGACCGACGAGTGCGTGATAAGCTTAGCGGCAGTATTATCCCTTCTACGTAGGATGACCTTCCCTTGGCGCCAAACTTTTTTCTGCAGGCGAAGGGCCCTGACGGATCTTTGGCAGTGGCCGGACGGCAGGCTTGCTACGATGGTGCATTGGGAGCGAGGGGCATGCACAGTCTTCAGTCATACGGGCAAGAGGATCCCGTTTTTGACAACAGCGCTTATACAGTTTCGTCAATTTACCACGGTGGCCAGCTCAAAATGTTCACCAGTCATCCTTCCAAGCCAGTCAACCCCGGCAATCGGCCTATTTATTATACTAATCAAGTCAATGCTTGGAGCATGACTGGCAATGTTGAGACCTTCCGTCAGGGTGCCACATACTTCCGAAATGGCAGAGACTGGACGAAAGAGCAGAGGGATGAGGCAATTAGGCTGGCAAACGAGAGGGTAGGCGAAAGTCAGGCTGGGGCGCTGCCTGTCGACGCAAGTTTCGGGCACACCTTTGGTGTTGCAAGTGAAACTACAGCGGAGGAGGACTACGCACTCAGTCAAGGGTCTGGGAACTTGCCGGATGAAGGTTCCAACACAACCATCAACCTTCAGGAGTCTGATACTTCGTCGGGTGAGCTGACGTTAGAGCGCGGACCCCCAGCCAAACGTTCCAGAAGGCACTCGAAGTGATTGCGTCAGCCGCAACGAAGGCAACGCAATATTAATGAGTTCGATGATGAACGCAGCCATTGACTCCGCAACCTCATCCACCTCGTAATGCTCTTGCAGCAAACGATGCGACAACCTAGCGATGTGGCAACGATTATGAAGGATCGTGAACTAATGATAGGTTTTGGGCGTCGCGAGAGAGGAAGCGTTGAGCATTAGCCAACCTTGAGACATAACACCAGTGAGAGACAATGCGAATCGTCGAAGTCTAATCGCTACCAACCAAGAAGCGAAGCAGAAACAAGTAGAGCTTGGTGAGGGTCAAACCTCATCTCGGGGATTCTTCGGTCGCCTCATCCTGCTGCTTTCTCCTCCCAAATGCAGTACGAATCCCTGCCTACCTACCTACCCACGCTCAATACTCTCCACCCTCCCCAGCGTCTCCTTCTCCGTTCCACAGAATGCCATAACCTTGCTTCTCGGATCTCATGTGTGTAAGTGAGGGAACGTCTGTTTTTATAAAACACGGATCCTTCGAAGACGACGTATAGGCTATTATTTTCTGGTGCACCAACGGGCTTTGGAAAGCATTAGCACAATCGCTCAGGTCTAACAAGAGTGATGAGAGCGTCCCTATCGGCGGGCAGTGAAGGCGAGGGGTGGGATTGGTGCTTTTGGGATTTATCGATCTGTGGTAATTTCTTGAATTTATCAGTCTTTCGCTTTCCTGTGGGAGCACAGACTGCGAATGCTCGGCTTGCAGTATCGGAATTATATGCTAGTATTAATATTGTTAATCGTATAGTGCGTGAAGCGTGTCTCGATAGATTATCCTGAGAAGTTGGCTACGACTCTTCTCTACTTCCTAACATACCAAGGAGACATACATACCAACGAGACATATCAACCAGAGAGTTCGAACTTTCGTAGTAGAGCGAGCCCGAACATTGTCTTGAGCTCGGAAAGGTCGTTACTGGTACAAAACCTAAAGGTTTATGGAAGAATGGATAGCTCTCTGGCTATAGAGGAAGCGAAATATTTCTTGCAAGTGAGTGACACCGTAAAACGGAGAAATGTTGATGAGGTTGCAGTCTATAGAAACGCAAATTCACGATCTTCAAGAATTGCTTAAACCTCGAACTTGCTCCTCGCCACTCCCTAACCCCCAAACCTTGGCATTGGCACCCTCACATACAGATCAACCGAAACACACCCCCCAGCAGCAAAATTCGTCATACAGCAATGATTAAGTAGCTAGTCGTATACCCCCTCCGCGCCGTCTGCAGCATAGCCGCCACACTGGGACGTCACATCGCGAGGTCGAGGCTGCGAGGTCGATGATGTGGTCGTAAATGCTGGAGGCGCTGAAGAGGGGGAGATAGCCCCCGTTGAATCGAGTTCCTGGTTGAGGTTGAGGGTGCTTATACGAGGACTGCGTGGTAGATGGTCGCTCGTGGTGGTTGGGGCGTTGGAGTGGAGTGGGGTGGCGGCTTGGTCAGTAGAGTGCCTTCTCGTGTAGTAGAAGTGTGGATGGGACTCGCTGGGGCAGGGTTTGCGAGGAAGGAAGAGTAGGAGAATAGGAGATAGAGGTTAGGGAATTGAACTGAAGCATGTCTAGATCGGGAGATAGATGGCGTTGAGGAGGGTTGAGATATTGGGGATGAGATTTATGTTGATGTCTGGAGGGGTTGATATATCATATCGCTCGGAATGGGTATCAGTAGGGTCATGGCGCTCGTCGGATTCGGCTGAGGATGGGACTTAGGAATAGATATCATGATTCAGAGGAGAAGAGAAAGTCTCGCTGATTACTCTCGTAAGTGGCTGCTTTAGTCGCGTGGAGATGAAGATCGGAGGTTGAAGATGAAATAAGATAAATCTATCACGAATTAATCTTTCAGAATCACATAACTCATCGAGTCTTGAAGCCACGTGACTATTTGTTATTCGCACAAGATGCAATCCAACAAAATCATTAACATCGACTCATCCTTCAGCAATATTCTCGGCTATTGATTGTATGAAAGCTGCGACGAGATTGCTGGGCACTTCGGCGTGCGAGCAGACAACCCCGAGTATCAATACAATCCGATTTCCGAAATACACCACCATTGACCACGAGCTTTTGCAACAAAGATCTCGTAGAGATCTTCCAGAGTCTGCGCCGGGGCATCACGATAACTATGGTTCCTAGCTTGATGTTGTGGGCTCTTGAGATCATGCCATTTCGAATAAACTAAACAAAGCAGTCAAAGTCCGTACGACGCTGAAGATTTTGGACGGACGGGCGGGAGTCTGGCGATGACAGATTGAAGACAGGGCGTGGGGAAAGTTTCTTCACCTTGGTTCCGTGCTCGGTAGCTCGGCACTTTGAGTGTCAAAGCTGTGGTTTCGCGTCTGAAAAGAAGGATTGTTTGCGGTGTTCGTGTGATCAGCATGGTAGCAACAGGAGGTCCGGTCATGAAAGGAACACATCAAGAAGATGGGTCAATGAACTTCAGGGAGGAAGTCATGCTTAACAGACTCTTTTCGAGATGCTGCCATATTGACCAGATTTGCCGGGTTTTACGGGAATGTATTGAATTGACTATAATCACGAGCTTGTAAGGGTGCCGTTCAAATTGTCTGATAGATCTTGAGGTCTCAGATTCTTCAGCTTCACACTCAATATCTTCTTCGTCCCTTAACGAGCAGTCAATGCTTGATCAAGAAGCCAACCCGAGCACACGAACCACAGCGAGAAAGGGGTGGGGGAAGAATGACTCACCAAGACCAAGCGCGATACCGTTCTCGCCAAACTGCCCACACATGTAGTCTACCGCATTCGCTGCCGCCCAGAGCTTATACCAATCACTCGAGTCACTGGCCTGTCCTGGTACTATCGCTTTGACGAGCATCACGCACCTCCTGGCTGCCGAAGTCTTCGCCCATGAGATCGGAATCGTCGTGTTATCCCACCCTTTGAGTCCAAATACCTGCGGATCGTCGGTCGCAGAGATGCGATCGATGATATGTCTGCATGTGACCCAGGGCGCACCGGTGCCTTGAGGATCACAAAGAACGCTCGGTCTGTAAGGTACGATTCTCAAAATCAAGCCTTTGTTCACATCTAATCCGGTAACCATTCCCCCAATGTTAGGCTGACCAGAAACGCAGATCGCGACGAGGGACCTGGCAGCCTCTTTGAGATCGTTTGGGGCGATGGTGTCGAAATCCATCCCAGCCACGTGCGAAACGTCAATGGCGCAGAGGCCGTCGTGAGAGAGTTAGCGGAACGGGAGGGGCGCTCGTAGATGAATCCGGTACCACGCTGGCCGAAGGTCTTTGGCTTTGGCAAAGCTGACATTGCATTGTAGACCTGGAGGCAGGATTTCAGGTTGAGATTTCGACCATATTATTGACCGTTGCATGATATCTGCCCGGCTGTAAAGATTGATTCATTCGAGGTCGTTGTGTTGAAGCTGGGGAACGTGATTGGAGCAGGCGATTCAAGTGGCCAGTAGATGTTCGCAGAGGCTGTGAATGGTATTATCGTGAACCTCTTCGATGAGGAAGAAGCATGAGGTGTAAACTTTGACCCCGTGCTCGGATTTGTGATAGCTGCCGCATTAGCTGCGGATATCGACTTGAAAGTAGAGCTGATCGAGAAGAGAAATCCGAGCACCAGCCGAGCGACCCTCATGGAATGCAAACGCACGCGGTATCTCCCAGTGCTCTGTGAGAATAGGACCGTTTTGGTTCTCGCAAAGCATGTGAATTTGAATCAAGAAAAACAGCCTTCCAAGTTCCTGATTCTTCGTCCTGCGCGTTCGGCAACCGAAGTTACAGCAAGCGTGCGAATTGTCTTGTAGCGTCATGATGTAGAGCCGTATTTCCGCTGACAGACATGCATTTGCCTAGCCGTCATCTCTTGCGAAATAGTGAGCCTAGCGAAATCTTTAGAATCAGTAAGTTGTTTTCAATTCAAGTCATCTCATATTTCTATTCGTATGATACGCAGATTTAGATAAGAGAGCAGAGTTGAAGGTTTTGAAGTACGAGCAGTGTCATTGAAGTTGACGTTTGAGTTTGAGCTAGATCAAGAACGACTAGTGCATGTACTTGCTCAAACAGATTACTACTTCTGAGACTTGTGTGAAAGAATGATTTGCTCTGTGTCAAGCATAGTAAGTGTGAACTCATTCATATAAATTACATGAGCTGATAAAACTTTCATCTTCACGTGATGTTGACTGAAAATCTGATAACAATTGATTATTCTTATCAGAGCTAAGAAGAGTCATGAATTTGATAATACATCAACAGTTTGTAAAGTGAACTAAATTTTAGAATTTAGCTTAAGTGACATTCGTCGCTTAAAGTTGAATAAAATCTGAATTTAAGCTGATCTTGCTGAGCTAAGTTCTGCTTTTGTCAATAAAATTTGCATTCATTCATATGTTGTTGAACTGAATCTTGCTTTTGTTGATAAAATCTGCGTTTGTTCATATGCATTGAACTGAATCTCACTTTCATTGCTTTCATCACTTTCGTCACTTATGTCACATATGTTGATTCTTCTTTTTGCATATATTATATATATTTACAGAATCTTATTTAAAGACAGAATTATAATATGAAGCATCGCTACAATGAATGTTGTTGTTATACTCAAAAGCATCATTAATAGTACATGAACACTCTTCACTCTCAGTCGTTCATCTCTTCAAAATATACATCAACTTGAGTTAAAACAACTCAGAAAATGACTTGATTGATTTTAATTTTAAAGATAATTTGCAGATTGTTTCTTAAGTTTTGCATGAAGAATATAAAGATAACATTGTCAAAAGTTTTGAGCAAGCGTAATCATTAAAACATTGAGTAACATGATTTGAGTAATCTCATCAAGCATTCACTGCAAAATGACTTAGAAAATAAATTAATTAACTTTAATTTTGTGAAGATTAATAATTTTATCTGCATATAAAGTATATGCTCATGATTAAAGATGACAAATTAATGATCAAGAAAATAAAATGAATGATTTTTATTGATGTAACATCTTTCAATCTTCTTATCTGAATATCAACTATGCATGTATGTTTGAACACAACAATTCTGCTCAATGCTCATATTGAGTGAAACTATATTGTTGTACTCGCTTTGAAAGTCTATCATGTGCTGCTGATCTGTAACATCTGATGTAATAATGATTTCATGTTTGCTTTTCAACTTTTGTGTTAAATGTCAAAGCTATGATGCTTCTGTTTAAATTTTCAAGTTTCTTTGATCTTTAATTTGTAAAGACAGTTTTTCAATAATGATTCTTTTTCTCATGTCTCAACTTTATATCAGCAACAGCTCAAACTCTTTTCTTATTAACTTTCTCATTTTTATTGCTAATCTTGACTTCTTGCAGTCTTCACAAAGCTCAAACTATTCACTATGAATGCATTGCAATGACTTGTCAAACTTTATACATTAACATTTTTTGCAATATTTTGAATCAATTTGATATTATTTGATTTAATATCAGTTGTTGCTAAACTTGCTGTTGAGTTTGAGTTGCTCAACTTAACTCAAGTTGAGTTTCAGAGTTAAGTTGAGTTGAAAAAGATCAATTTAACTCAATCAAGTTAAGTCAGACTCTTGATTCAACTTGATCAACTTAACAAGTTGACTTGAACTCAATTGCAAACCTACTTTCTATCAAACTTTCTATCAAATTCTTTATCAAAGTGATCAAACTTTTTATTAAACTTTCTATCAAACTCTTTATCATGTTTTCTATCATATTTTTAATCATATTTCTCACTATATTTTCTATCATATTCTTTACTACACTCTCTATCATATTTCTCATCATATTTTCATCATATTTTTCACTATATTTTCTATCATATTTCTCATCAATCTTTCTATCAAATTTTCTATTAAATTGATTGCAAAATTGATTGCAAAAAAAAAATTGAAAAAAAGAAAAAAAGTATACTATTTTTAGTACATAGTATACTATATTTAGTAACAAAAATTGAGTTCAAGCAACTCAACTTAATTCTGAGTTGAGTTCAAGTTGAAAGAGATCAATTCAATCTTAATCTAAACTCAGACTTGAGTTGAATTGATTTCTTTCAACTCAACTCAACTTTAACTTGACAACAGATTTAGTTGTTGCATTGTCAATAATCTTGTTCTCAATCATAGTATGCTGTCAGAATCATGTTTAAATGATACAATTAATGAAGATCAAAGTTGATAATGCTTGATTTTTAAAGATAGTTATAACTGAATATTAAGAATACAGAAGAAAATTGATACAAAAGCTTCTATTTATGTAATGTTCAAAGACTGTGCTAGACTTGAAAAAGATGTGTTTGTAACATGAAAAGAATATGATGTAAATGAACAAGATGTTGATGAAAGAAAAGAATGTTGAGAAAGAAAAAAAAATGTTGAATCATATTTGAGTTAAATCTGAGTCAGATCTCAACTAGATCATTGACTAGTTTTAATCATTACATAAAAAACTCGCTAGCATTTAATACAAATTGATTAAAACTTCAGTCTTGTTCAGTTTTATTGATCTTGATATGCTTGTAATATTACTTCTTTCTTTGAAAATTCATGTTTGCATGAATATAGTTCATTTGCTCACTTTTGTTGATAGTTATTTTGATATTTAGCGCGATTTGTTTGAATATAACTTATAAAATTTATTCAAAACTTTCTCTGAGTCATTGAATTTTTCTTTATCAACATAGTATCATTCATCATTTCTATCTAGATTTATTCATTTGACTTTATACTGTATTCAATCTTAATAACATCTGAAATTCAATATATCATTTATCTTTCAATGTTCATCATCTTTGATAGTGATTAATCTGAGTGATTTTGAATGCTGTTTTGATAGAAAGTCTTTTGAATATGATTGCAGTAGCTTTAAGCTGAACATTAAATGCAAATGCTTCATGCTGACTGATAAATGAAGATGATAAAAGATACTCACTTTGACAGTAATTTAATAGAAATTTAGCTGTTTATCTTTTAAATCTTTGCAAAGTCTCGTTATCTTGATGTTTTTAAAAGATAGTCAAACTCAGTCATTTACTTCATAAATGATATCTTATTTATATTTATTGATCTGAACTTCAATAATCAGCTTTGTTTTTTTCAATTGTTGATAATTGAAGCTCAGTAGCTTTTTCATTCAAATGATAATATTATTTGCTTTTTTAACTTTAAGTCATTCATGAGTTGTTTTATAGTCAGTTGTATCTGAATTGAAACTCATTCAAGAGTGAAATTCTTTATTGAAGTAAAAGAGAATCATTGAAATGATCAAGAAAATATTAAAATTGTTATTAAATTTCATCATAGATATTTATTTGACTCAATCATTCTGCATGTAATTGCAGTAAATTCTAAGTTCACATTCAACATCTTGATTGACTTATTTTAATTGATCATTAATCTCAAAATGATAAACTGTAAATAAACTAGCTGTGATTCTCAGTCATTTGCAAAGACTTTTTCACATAGTTGATATAAATTGAGAGTTTCTATTCAAAACAATAAAACTGAGTAAATCATGCAGTTGATAAATGTTTCATAGCATGATTCAAATTGTTTCTTCAACTGAAATGTCATCATCTTCTTAATGATAAAGAATATAATGATGTTTTTTGATGAAACAACATATAATTGTGCAAATGATGTTATAGCTTTCTGACAAAGATAGTTCAGTAATGAAGTTCATAGTTATATTTTTTCAGCGTTTCTGTAAAATCGAAAGAGAATGATGAAGTTCATTAATGCTATTTCTAGAAACTTTGCTTTATTGATAAGCATGATAGTTTTAAATGTATCATTGAATAGTAACTTGATGATTTGATCAATAGTAAAAATGCTGAACTAAATCAATGATTCATTTATTATCAAAGTGAAAGATTAAAGATTGATCATACACTTCTTGTAGTAATTTCGTATGCATGTTTTCAGAGATTCACAGTAGATTTTTTTTAAATAGAATGTCATTAATGATTTTGCAGTTCTTCAGTTTAATGATATGAAATTTGAGCTTATTTTCATTCATAACTTGTTTATATTTGCTGCAGAACTCACTTATTTGATTGATCATTTATACTCATTGATAGAGATTTGCTTTTGATTTAATAAATAGAATATCAACTTTATTGAAAGTCAGAATAATTTGAAAATAATTCTTAAGACATTGAGCTGATTTAAAAACATTTGTTAAAGACATTTTAATTAAAGCATCAACTTTAGTATTTATTTTGTTTGATCTAAAGATGATTTGAAAGTTGAACTTCAATAGAATGTTCAGATAGTTGACTTGTCATTGACTCAACTGTTTATTTTTCATGAAGATTTTCAAAGTCTGATGATTGATGAACATCTGAATGAATAGTTCAGTGCATTTCAGCTCAAGTCATCAATGTTTGAAACATTGAATAATGACTAGCAATTTCTTGTCATAAATGTGATAATTGATTTCAATGAGAATCATGCTTTTGCTGTAAAAGATCATTGAATGAAGAACTTTCTCATCATTGTACTGAGATAGTATTTCATCTTTTACATAGTTCAAAGCATTGATCTTCAGAATAGCTTGTCATTTGAAATCAAAGTGACGAAGTACTGAGATTGAGCTGACTTGTTTCTTTAGATTGTCAAAAACTTGAACACAGATCTCATTTCAAACAAAAGATGTATTCTTTCTAGTCAGTTGAATGAATGATTTGACTAACTTCAAGAAGTTTTTAATAAAATGATGATAGAAGTTAACAAATTTCACGAAGCTTTGAATTTCTTTTAGATTGATCAAAGTGATTCAGCTGACTATGACTGTCACTTTGCTGAAATTCATACGAAGATTTAGTTTTGATACAATGACTTCTAGAAAGACAATCTCTTCTACATTGAATTTGCATTTTCAAATATTTATTTGTAGTTCAACTTCATGTAGTCAACTCAATACTAGTTTGACGTGATCTTTATGTTTCTTTCTTGTTTTGCTATAAATGAGAATGTCATCTAGATAGACTTGACAAAAGTCATTCAGAAAGTTTCATAGCACATCATTCATATATTGCTGAAAGAAGATTAATTCATTAGTCAGTTTAAATGATAACATCTTGTATTTATATGCTTTTAAAACAATGATAAAAGTGATGTAATTCTTGTTATCAAGATGCATTTATAGTTTGTTAAATGTTGATATGATGTTCAATCTAGTCAGATGCTTGCAATTCATTATTTTATCAATGATCTCATTTATCAATAATAAAGAATATTTATTTCTTTTAAAAATGACATTTAGCTTTTAATAGTTTACACAGAATTGAAGATCTTCATTTGCTTTAAAAGCAAATAAAACAGAAAAGAAATAAAGAGTTTAATTAAAAGTGATGAATCTTTTCAACAGATTCTTATTTAAATACTTTTTTACTTTCAGAAGTTTGACAGAGAACATTTAATAAATTCAACAGCAAAAAAGCATTGAATCATTGATGAGTTCAATTTTATGATCATAAAAATGATGAAAGATTAGTTTATTCAATTGAGCTTAATCAAAAACATTTAAAAACTCATGATATTTTGATGATAACTGTTGAGATTGTGTCTAGAATTTAATCACACTGCAGCGAGATAGTGTGTAGCTGAATAGAATGTTTGATCAATAAAGATAGCTTTAACTAGAAAACTAAGAATACAGAAGAAAGAAGACAGTTTCAAGCTGTATTTATAGTAGAACGAACAAAGAGACGAAGTAGTTGATTTGCTAAAGCTCAAATAAATGAAATGTTTCAGCATATTTCAATTTGAAACATCGTTGTTTCTTGTTCACATATCGAAATTTCTAGAGTCTATTGACTAGACTTTATTCAATGTCAACACGCTTTGTAACAATAACTTTGCTTTAATATTTTTCAAATTCTGAGTTACTTCATTAATTAAAAAGATGTTTAAAATGTTCAAATTGCATTGAGTGTTGTATGCAATTTTTCTATTAATGTTTATCATGAATAAAGCAAAGACTTTAGTTTGATTCTTCTTTGAATGATTTAACAATGTTTTAAATGAAGCTGCGTTTATGCTTTAAATCAAGAATGACTTTTTCTGAGCAGTGATTAAAATGAGTTATTTAAGCATCATAAAAATCTTAGTCTGAATGATTGAAGAAAGTGAAGATGATCATGATCAACTTAAGTGCTTTAAATTGAGAGAGATTGAAAAAATTAAAATAAAAGTATTCAATTGATTCAAAAAAACAATGACATTATTTTGCATATTTAGTAATATTTCATTTTTATTCATTCAGAACTTACTTAATATGACTTCATGATGATCAATATCAATTATTAACATTGATACAATCAATTTCTTATGACTTTTGATGATAAAATTGAATAGAATTTTATGAGTGATGATCTTTTTAAATATCTTTTCATCATAATCTTTTATTAACTTCTTTTTTGTCAATGATATAAATTAAATTTTCAGTTTCTTGCATATTTTATCAACTAGATTAAAATGTATGATTATGTAAATGATTGAATTACTGTTTATTAAAGAACGAAGATTGAAAGATTAATTTTGAAAAATGAAATGAATGTCAATTAAAAACAACTTTTTAAAGTAATTTTCTTTCAATAAAATTTCATTTAGTTTGTACAAAGATATAACTTTTATCTTTTTAATGATTTTTGAAGAAATGACTAGTTTTTTAAATTGAAATTTGAATTAAAATTGAAGCAATCATATTCATTGTTCACTACATTAATTTTAGTAAATTAATTAAGACACTCTTTAAAGCTATGATCTGATTTATAACATATAAAACAGCTTTTGACTAGAATGTTTGCTTCTTTGACGTTAGTTAAAATCGCGTCATGCAATTTTAAATAATCAAACTTCGAGTAATTGATTGATTGAATGATAACAATCACTTTATGAAAGATAGTTTTAAAAAGATCATCAATGCATTTGATCTTATTCTTAATCTCTTGAATGATTTGCTGATCATTATTCAAATGAATCAAATAGAAATGAATTTCTTTTAAAGAATCAGATTGAACTAGTTGATTTATTTAAATAAATTCAAGATGAGAATGTATTTTATCTTTCAAATCAATGATCAGTTGCTTCTTGTGATAGTCTAGATAGAAAAATAAACGTTAAAACTAAGTATAAAATTCATTGAACTTCTTGAATTTTTAAATCAAGTTGTAGTATTCTTTATGAAAGTTAACTTTCTTATTTGAATCATTGAACAACTGAGTTAACTCTTTCAAAAAATCTTTGATGATTTTATAAAGATTGACATAATCATATTCACATTTAACTTGAGTGATCTTTGCTGCATCATTGAATAATTTAGAATGTATATAGTTCAATTTGACTCATTCATTAAAAAAGAAATCGATGTTGATCTTTAGTTTATTCTGAAATTTTCTGTATTAATTCTTTCAAGTAAAGTTCTTTTCATCAGTAAACAGCGAAGAATCAGATATTTTTTGAGATTTAAAACACTTAAAGTAAATGAAATCAAAAGAAGTATTTTCTTTAACTTGAAGTTTAGTTTTCAACTCTTTGATTTCATCTTCTTGTTGTTTATTTAACTTGTAAAGTTGATTTATTTCTTCATTAAAAGTTAGACTTTGAGCTTTTCAAATTTCGTAAATCATGAAAGATATTATTGTTTCAGTGAATGATTTATCATCTTCATGAATAAATGATGCAGCACTTAATGATTTCATTCGTGATTTTGATGAATCAGCATCAAAGATTTAAGAAAAACAATTTTGAAATTCTTCAAAATGCTTTTTAATAAATGAATGATTAAACATGATAAAAATTGTTTGAAAGAAAATTAAACAAATGATGATGTTTAACAATTAAAAAAGAAATGCATATGAAATAATGTTTAATCTTTAACAAAAAAGATGAGATTTATTTGTTGATTTGATTAATTTTTTAATAAACAATGAAGATTTTTTATTGTTGAATCTATTGATTGATTTAATTCTTGAGCAATTCACGAAGATTTTTTATCATGATTTTCATAATTAAGTGAACTTTACATACTTAATGAGTGATAAGTAGTTTAGCAATTCAAACAGTCTTGTTGTTGATTTTATTTAACTCTTTAATGTTGTTTTATCTTTCAATTATCATTAATCATTAAATAAATGAATTTCTTTAAACTTGTTTTATTTAGATGAGTATGTTGAATGAGTAATGAAATCAGTATCATGTAATTAATGAATTTTTAATATAATGTCAGAATCATGTTTAAATGATACAATCAATGAAGATCAGAGTTGATAGTGCTTGATCTTTAAAAATAGTTATAACTGAATATTAAGAATATAAAAGAAGATTGATATAAAAGCTTTTATTTATGTAATGTTCAAAGACTGTGCTAAACTCAAAAGAAATGTGTTTGTAACATGAAAAGAATGTGATGTAAATGAACAAGATGTTGATGAAAGAAAAGAATGTTGAGAAAGAAAAAAAGTATTGAGTCATATTTAAGTCAAATCTGAGTCAGATCTTAACTAAATCATTGACTAGCTTTAATCATTATACAAAAAACTCACTAACATTCATTGCAAATTGATTAAAACTTCAGTCTTATTCAGTTTTATTAATCTTAATACACTCATAACATATGCAAGATTTCAAGTAATCACATATTTATCATTTGCAACAAATTTAATAACTTATTTAGCTTTTTTGCAATTTCATCATTATTTTCAAAATCATGAATCTGAGATCAGTCAATTATATTAATGTACATAAAATTAATCATTTGCAAAAGCATCATAAATATCATCTTTTTGACTTGTATCTTTGCTTGATATGCAAGTAAATAATTTCACTCATCAGAAAACTGAGCTTTGCAATAGTCTGACACAGCTGCTAGAAAAATTCTGTGAACTGACTTTTTATAATTTTTGATCTCAAGTTAAATTAATTGCATATGCTTAACTGATTTCAAAGCAAATACATTGATACTTTTTTAACATTTTGACAGAATGTTAAAGTTTAACTCAATTAATTAAACTGTCATTATACTTAAATCATAAAAACACATTGAATGTAATTTTTAAAATTGAAAATCTTTGTTGACTTGCAAGATCAAAGATCAAGAAACACTCAGTATGTATAAAAAATTATGAGCATCACGTTTTGCAATGAAGAAAATGAATCATGTACTTTATATGAAAAATAAATAGAAAGATTTTGCTCTTGTGATCATATAATGACATTGTCTTGCAAAATCTTTCTTTTCATTCAACGTAATTGCTGTTAGAAATTTAATGTTATAATTTGTAAGTTCTTAAATAAATGCAGAATATTTAATGATAGAAAGTTTTTCTCATATTCATGAGTTAATGATGTTGAGCATAATGTCAAAGTTTATTGATCAACATGACATGAATATTCAAGATTTTCAATTATATTGAGTATTTATTTATTATTTTTGAAGAGATAAAATTATTCAAACTTTCTACAACTTACAATAATAATAATAATAAATTCATACATTCTTGTGACATCGATTAGATCGACTTATGAGAAACTTTATGCTATCTGTATCGAGTGAACAAAACTCTCTGAGATAGAAAATCACTTGCAGTCTACACGATTGCTTCACGCAGTCGAAACAATGAGTTTTGAGACTATGTATCAAATTTGTTCGCGTTGATCGCACGTTAGAGAACGAGTGTTCTAGTCACTCTAAATTGCTTCAAGAGCTTCGTTTTCATCATCATCTTCGCTACTGCTCTGAGATTCTTCGTGATGACGACGATTATTCAATAGTTTAAGAAGTCAGCATCTTGTAGCATTCTTGATCGCAGATGCGATCAGTTCAAGCAGTGCATGAGTACATGCTTCGTCGTCTGATGACTTCATTCGCAGTCGCATCGCGAGCTATTCGTGCCTGAAACGTTTCTAGAGTGCAGATAAGCATTCAAATCTATGCGTTCAATTCTAATGTGTGTTGCAAGAATGCTTTCTGCTTTCTGAAGATCATCACGCATCTTTATCATCTTATTGCTCAGATGCAATCTTTGTGCTGAGATTACGTTGACATCTGCGACGCGTTCTCTGTACTTTTCTCATCGTTGATTTCATTGATCTTTGTGATACTGCGTTATTGCGATGCTATCGCTTGTTGAAATCGTTGTGAAGAAAAGAGTGTGTCGTCTGCATCTCGACTGTATCTTCGCATCTTCTTGAATGAAGACATTCAGAAATACTATTTTCTTGATGATGAGTGAGCGAGAAATGACGCGATTAACTCTCGTCAAACGAACGCGTATTAGTTCGCATGCTTGTCTGACCTCTTGCGTTCGATCGTTGACTCGACTGTGTAGCGTGATCTTGTTCTGTAGCATGTTCAGATGAACATGTAGCGAACTCATGTATGTTTCTGTCTCTAGAGTTTCGATGTTTACTCTTTTGAACACTTCTGCTACGTGATGCAGAGCTTGATTCTGAAGTGTTTCTAGTCTGCATTCTTTGCTCAACAGTTCATCTTTCTTGTCACGCTGATGTCAGACTGACGCTTCGAATGCAATTTCTGACCTCACTACTGCTGAGTATACTTGTCTCGCTTTTGTGAAGATAGCTTCTCATGTGAAGACTTTGAGATGACTAAGTGTCAGCATTCTTGTGACGTGATTCGTCTCTATTTGTCGAAGATGCGCGTCTCATCGCAGTTTCATGTTCAGTTGCATCTCTAGAACTCGTACGTCTGATTTCGATTTAATAACTGAGCTTTCTATTTGTATGCTAGTCATCATGTCGAATCTCTTCGATTTTCTAGTGAAATGCGTGAGCTCGTACTTTTCTGATGCGAACGTTGCGTCATGAGTGCAAGCTCATTTCGCGCAGACGTTGTGTGCTTTGCTCAATGTTCTGCAAATTTCTTCAGTGAATCTGTCGTAGACTAGAATGTTAATATCGTCTACGAAGTCAAGCACTTTGATTTTAATTCTCAGTGCTTCGCATTTTTCAATTAGACTTGCGTTGAAGAATAGAAAGAGAATCGATGAAATGAGAAATCTCTGTGATATGTCTGCATTTATCTCGCGCATGTCGCTCGTTTGTTCGTCGAATATTAGCGACGTCTCTTGATTCTCTAGAAAGCTGCGTGTTCATTCGATTATGTAGCTTGACGTTCTTTTCATTTTCAGCGTATGCAGAAGTCTGACGTGTGAGACTTGATCAAACGCTTCAACAACGTCTAAGCTTAGCATGAAGATCACATATTTGATTTCACAGTCTCACACTGTGTGAACTTGATCTACTAGTAGATCTAACGTCGAGATCACGAATCACTTGCGTCTCACTCTCATTTGAGCATTTGATAGCATGCAATGAGTCTCGACTATGTTACTCAGTCTTTTGATCATAATCGACTTCAGCGCTTTGCTCATGATATCAAGCAAAGCAATGAGTCAATACGTCTTTGAATCGATATAGTCGCTTTTCTTCGATTTGCGTAGTACTATTGTCTGAGTCTTTTTGAACTGCTTCGAATAATACTTGTGTGTTACGCATGCGTTGAATAAACTCGTCAGTACTGAGATCAGTTCTGCAAGACTTGCTTGAAGCGCTCTGTTTGAAATATCTGAAGCGCTCGACGCTTTGTCTGCTTTTACTCATCTGATTGTCTGCTTCACTTCATCTTCTGTGATGCGTGAATTGAATGAGACTGTCAGAGATATGAATGATTCTGCGATGTCATTGACATTCGCTTGAGAAGATGAGAAAAAGAACTTTTCTCGCAGTATCTCGATTTTTTCCTTGAACGTCGTTGTCATATGATCGATGTCGCTTCACTTCAGTGACGAAAACTGAGAAAGCTTTTTAGGTAGCTGACTTTCGATTCTAGCTCATTTTGCAAAGCGTCATATCGATTTGAATGCTTCGCTCAGCTCATGCATTTGTGTTCTGAAGTGTGCGCGTTTCATTTGTCGAATGATCTTGTTTTTATGATCATTGTGCTTCAGATATTCATTTCACGCTTCTAATGTGCCTTGCATTTTTCATATGATTCGCAGTCGTCTTGATTTCATTACTACTTCGAAGCAGCTTTGATTTCAAAAGTCTCTTGCTCAATTTGATGATTTTGTCAAGAGAGTAGATTTCTCAATGATCTTCTGTAGCACTCTGATAATCTTGCACACTCTGTCATTCATCATAGTCTTGTCATCTAGAGAGTGTTTCAAAGATAGATGTATTCGCAGATAAGCACTTAATGCTTCTGTATTCATTTTCTTTCAAAGTCATCGAGTCGAGAATTGCACTGAGATTGTTTGTAGACATAGCTCTGTGACGATCGAAAGATAATTCAATCTCTGATGCAGATCAATTCGTATCTTGCACTTGCGTGTCATGAACTGTATTTTCTCGCTGCTAAAGACTAGATCAATCGTCGTAAATTGATTGTGAGCTTCGCGAGTAATAGTGTCTGATTTCAGTAATAATTTCAGCCTTGCGTTTGTA
>JAABUV010003914.1_pt1 | contig 18411 bp, 20 predicted proteins | sample 5559971 | NCBI WGS metagenome assembly JAABUV01 (sample SAMN10711881, study PRJNA513362) | rock metagenome | isolation source: Antarctica rocks | place: Antarctica: Victoria Land, Knobhead nord | collected 2015-12-19
GCCTGTGTTGGGTTTAAAAAAGGTGACGGGGGAAAATATTGGTGTTACGAAATACTGGAATTCGACTTAAGGAGGCGTTGACTGATCGGGAATGTGTTGGAGTGGCAGGAGATATCCGAGAAGCTCACGTTGTGTTGGGGAATATCCCGTATATTTTATAGCTTGATATTGGACCCGGGGATTCTCGAGGGCCACGACGGAGGTTTATGCTACGCTCCGGACGATGCGAGGCGGAAAGTAGGTAATGATTACAGACCCGTCAAGTAGCAACGTTTTTAAAATTGTGCTAACAATGGTTCAGTAGTTTTCCTTGGTGAGAAAATGGATAGGAAAAAAAAGACCGCACTTCCACAGAATGATATGTTTATAACCTATTATCTAGCGATTATAGCTCTTTCGTCTTCGTCAACCGTTTTTACTTGTCGAAGATTTCTTATTGGATAAACCGTTTTAATACGAGTGACAAGCATCATATTGGGAATTGAAAAATGGACGTGAGGTTAAGTAGGGGGATTGGGTCATAGCGAATATATTATAGTGTGGCGATTGAGGTGATGAGGGTGCTGAGGGTTTGCTGGGGTGGGGGGTGAATGTTAGCGGATGAGGGGTGGTTGGATTGGGGGGGGGGGTTACTTCAAAGAGAGCAAGGTAGGGGCGGTGCCATGTTGGGAAGAGAATGGAGTTGTGCGTGCAATAGCCGCCGGATCCTGCTGGTTTTTCGCTACCGGCATCGTTGGGCCAGGCTTTGTAGGGGCGGCCGTGGATGCCTGTTCTCGTCAGTCAGTATAGTGGTTTACCGGCCGACTGCTACCCTGTCTGCGGCTGCGGCAAAGCTGTGAAGTTGGAAGTTGGAAAATGCTCACCAGCAATTTGATAGTACGACAAGGGATCATTTTCGTCGAGCTTCTGGAATGCGTCGAGGCCTAGGAGATAGAGGTTCCATACGTCTGGGTAGTTTTGTTCAAGGTCTCTGATTTCTCGGCGGATGGGAACGGGGCCTGGGGTGGTTAGCCTGTGAGGAGCTGGCATAGGGAGCTTGAGATTGCGATGGAGTGTATGCAATATACCATTCTCTCCGGAATTGGCAAGCAATCCTTTGGTTATGATGGGGTCTTGTGACATGCTGATTGAGATCTACAGTTTGGGCTTCTATCAACTATCGATGTGTTTTAGGGATACGAAAAAAGGCGGTGGAGTGGTAGATTGCAAAAGCGAACCGTGTGGAGAGAAATGAAGCGGTCATATATGAGATGTTAAAGCAGAAGATGAGCCAAAAAAGAGCGTGACAGGTGCCCGCTGGGGCTGAATGCCAATCCTGCAAGGCAGCATTGGATGAATACGAGGACACTGAAAGCCAGCCAGCCACACTCCATAAGCGACGCATTATGTACCACTTGGAGTATCTCCTCTGTGGAGTTCATTCATCTAGCTTCCACTGCTTCAAGTACATGGTGAGAAATTGACAAATGAGGGGTTGGCAGGGCGGTTATGGAGAGCCATGGTCGATGCTTCGGTCTGGATGTAGAACCTAGATTTGTGACTTTTCCCACTATAGGATGATTCAGCCAGCCACTTCTCATGCTCGAAAAGTGGGAGTATCGCGTAGCGGTGTAATCATGTTGAAGAAGGGTTCGAACCAACATGAAGCTTGTTGTGGCTAGTCTGATCGTACATCCGTACTTTGGCTTGTATGGTCAGCTACATAGAGCTCTGTCATATGACTTGCGTTGAGATTTCGGTCAAGGCACTGTCAGGTGGGCACTTCAGCCGCACTCTCCATATTTGGAGGATGGTTCACCGCATCTTCCTCCCGGATGCTAATGAGCGATGGGATAGCATGATGGCAGGAACTCTGAAAATTTCCTTTCCATCTGGAAGCCTCATCATGGCTGGTCTTAGTGATGGAAAGTGCTTAAGAAGTACCAGATGGTCCACCTTGCCTCAGGACCTCAGACGTGCTTGGCTAAGCCCTTTCGGGTTAGCTCTGCTTACTTCGCGAGCTCAGTGCAGCACGTCTGAGCGCAGAATCCCGTATTTTTGCCAGATACGGGTTAACTTTGATGTATTTACATACAAAGTTTTGGATTAGCTTTTCAATGCATCAAACATTCAACTTCACGTCGCGATCATCAACGCAACAACATATTTAACGACATACATTCAACTGTCGGTTCTAATTTGACATCTGAATTGATCGTTGATAGCTCTTTTGAGTCTGTGTTCTATCGCAATTGAATCACGATATCGAGCGACCTGGCTTCACTCGCTTTTTACCCGAAATTTCGATAGCACCAAGAACCACTGATGACCTACTAGCTCGAGTTTATTCCTGTCGATGGATTCCAATATTGATCTGTGCCTCCGAGTGTGTACAGAAAAAATCTCAAGATAGTGGTTGCGTTGTTGCTCTCTCAACATTCTTTTCGCAAGCGACAAAGTATGCGCATTTTATCAGTGTGACTGCTCAATGAGAAGATATAAAGCATCGATTTGAGTCAAATTACATGTAATTTAGCATACACACAGCGCCTAGATAGTGTCATAGTCATAGACTGCATGCACTTAATGAAAAATAAAAAAATAATAATAAAAAAATCGCGGAACGCGCTCGTCATCAGGAATAACAAAGATGAACGAACAGATAAAGTCTCAGTAGGTAGGTAAATAGATTCTCAGCAGGTAGGTAGGTAGGCTCTCAGTAGGTAGGTAGGTAGACCCTCAGTAGGTAGGTAGGTAGATTTGGTAGAAAGTCATGAAGGATGTTTGGTAGAAGCCATATTTGATGCTCGGTAGAGATCAAATTTGATTATTGAACATGAAGCAATTCGAAGCTTGGTAGGAAGTCATGTAGGTAGATGAGTACATGTGGGGTGGCAAGTAGGTAGAAAGTCATGTAGGAAGCATTGTTTGAAGCACTGTTTGACGCATGTTATGCGCCCGACCAACGCGTATTTTGAAGCATGTAGGGAGTTCGATAGGGAGTTCGATAGAAAGCTCGATAGGGAGTTTGGTAGGATGAAAGATCGAAGAGAGGCAGTGTGCATAAACGAAGTTAAGTGACAGCGTTGAAGAAAGATGAATTTGTCTCATCGTGTGTACCACGACCAATGGAGATGTATTCAATGTTCAACATCCTCAATTCTTCTCTCGTACTGTAAGTGGAAGCTGAAATGAGATGCGCAGTGGGGCACTGAAGAAGCCCTGAAGGGAAATAGGCAACCTAGTTTAATGATTCGCTCGCAAGAACTGAAGGATCGATGGACAAAGCATATCGTAACGTGGATTAATATTAGCAGCGGATCCACCTGCGGCTCGTTCGAATGGACCAATGATCTGTCTACGCCCCAAGGCTGAGCAACCTTACTCAGTGCCAACCACGGAACACAAGACATGGAGGACTCACAGTCACTCGATATGAGTGTACTATATGACTACCTCGATTACTGGGCCAGCCGTCTGGTTTCAGAGAAGCAGAACCACGATGTTTGGGTCCTTAGCGATGACAAGAATTTTACTGCTTCAGCTTCTAACGACTGTTACAGTAGCTACTGGAGATGGCAATCAAAGTACTCCAACATATGAGACTCCTGGCAGTTTTGTGGAATGCGCCAGTTCGTTCCACTCATCTCATGTCCAGCTGTACGCTGACTTATATATCACAGATGTTTACGGAATAGCTACCGTCACATTACCGAACACAACAAATCGACTCGCTACCACCTCAACCATTCCAGCGGCCCATACTTCGGTATCATTTGTGGACTACTGGTGTCACTTTTGGGGTGTTATATCACCTGGGAACCCTGAACAACACCCCGAGGCCATTGGTGGCTACCTTTACGGTCTCAACGCTAGCGCGCACAGCTCATGTCTATCGCTCGAGGAAGCAGATTACAGTAGCTGGGCGGCCACTGCCAGCCGCGCAGTAGACGTGTACCCTCCGGCGTGGTCTCCTGTGCTGACTCCACCATGTTGCGACAATTTCTGCGACATACAAGCTTCGGCTGTACAGCTCTTCTATTGGCCTACTCCAGCAGTCGTACCGAATGTCACCACTTTTGTTGACTCCACTTCATTCACCTAGTGAGCCTTAATCGTGCTTCAAACATAGTGATGTCGCTGACGGCTTTCACTTCAGTACTTACCCCTCAGTCTACGTGGTTTACAAAAATATCTCTGCCTCCGGTGACTGCGGTATAGTAGGCCCTACGTACGCTAGCTTGACAAATTCATACGCCCCATCCGATATAAGGACTGCCGTTAATAGCGGTGGCTTCGGTGCCGCGAATCTGCTGAATTACGATGATCTCTGGTCTAATTGCACCTCCTTGCAGCCGAAAAGTTATTCGCCACCCGCTTGTGCAGCTACATTAGGTGGCACTGCTGGTCAAATAAGTGATCCCGCGGCTTCTGCTGCTTGCATGTCTCAAATCAACAAACTCGAATCCATGCAGGAACTTGATCAGATACATTGCCACCCCTTCATCGTATATCCTAGTGGATTGCAATCAGTAAACCCAGCTTGGTCTTATTGTCATGCCGGCAATTTTGCTAGCGTTTTTGATCCTCCTCGAGCATTAGTTCCGGCCTCTGCTATGGGCCCTGTACCAACCAAGCCCCCAGACCCTGGACAGAGTGCTACTCCAGCTCCTGTAGTCGCACAACCGGCACCATCTAAGACACCTCCGCCAAATGCACCTTCGGCAGTCACTGGACAGGGGATAGATCCGCCAGGTGCAAATAAGGAAGATCCACCAACTTCTTCGGGAGATCCATCGTCCTCGGGAGACTCTTCAACTACTCATTCGCCGCCCAGCCAGGATCCTGCTAACGACCCTCCGCAGCCTACACGCCCTTCGTATGCCAATTCTGTTTCCGGAGGACAAGGAATATCAATCAACGCCATCAACCCAGGCTCAGTAATAGTAGTAGGATCAACGATCGCAGCTAGCGCAATAGTGGTGCAAGTCCTTCCAGCCTCAGCTACTACACTAGTCATTACTGCTGCTGGGTACCCCGTCACCGTCCTCCCAAATGGCAACGTCCTTATCGCAGGCACAACCCTGGCGCCAAACGCGCCAGCCGTCACGATCGCAGGAACGCCAGTCTCTGTTGGCAGCAACGGCCTAGTAGTAGGCACATCAACATTTATCACATCCTCCTTAGTTGCTGCACTACCTCTCACAGCAGCCGGGCAGCCCGTGAATCCCCTCCCAAATGTCAACGTCCTTATCGCTGGCACAACCCTAACCCCAAATGCGCCGGCCATCACAATCGCAGGAACACCAATATCCCTTGCAATCAGTGCCCTAGTAGTAGGTACTTCAACGATACCCGTACCCTCTTCAGCTGCGTCATCAATCATTGCAGCAGCTGGCCATCCCGTCACCGTCCTCCCAGATGGCAACGTTCTTATCGCTGGCACAACCCTGACCCCGAATACGCCGCTCATTACAATTGCAGGCACACGGGTATCTTTCGGCACCAACGGTCTAGTAATAGGAACTTCCACAGTACCTTTGTCCTCTCTGCCCCTACCGTCTACGATCACCGTCGCAGGCCAAACATTTCCCATCACTCAAGTCGTGAACGGAGTCGTCCTAGTGGGCACGACACTCAAACTCGGTCAGAGTGCAATGATCTCAGGGACACCTGTGACGCTTGGGAGCTCAGGACTGGTGGTTGGGACGTCAACGATACCGCTTCAAAGTGTTGGCTCGGCTCTAGCTAATGCCAATGATAATAATATTGGTAATGGTAATGGTAATGGTATTGGAAGATTCATATTATCTGGTATCAACGGTGGTCTTCCAGCACCATCTGCGACTGGCTCGACGAATTCCAATCAGTCGCAAACCAATGGCACTGGAGCGGCCGGCGGCACAGAAGCGTTCCTCGGAGGTTCAAGCAAGGTGAACGTCCGACGAAGCTTTTTTACGGTACTTGGAATGGCGATGCTGCTCCCACTACTTAGCGTTAGTATCTGCTGAACTTCTAGAATAAAGCGTCAAATGCGGGCGCTCCTTACGCAAGAGAGCACCAGCCCGAAGGCATCGTTGTTCCGTACCATGCATGAATGTTGACTGTTCATAAATCGCATAGTACCCCTTATTTCGCAAATTCTCTATATCATTCATAAATGTCTACGAGTAGTTGCTTTCACGAATACGACTTTCATTTCTCAAATATATGATTACTTACTGAAATCCAGAATTAATTCTCGACTATGGTGACTCTGAAGTTCTGAACTGTCATTGTATTTTTGAATGAATTGATGAGAAGAAAAGTTGATTGATCATTCACTAATATTTTATTAATCATTGATTAACTCAGTCATTAAGAAAAGAGTTGATGACAAGCAAAAGAAATTAGAAGTATAATAATAAAGAATAAATCTGTTTCATATTTTAAATGAACTGAATATTTTTCTCTATCGTTTTTATTCTTTCGCAGTGTAGTTCAATTGTTAGTGAAAGAAAGTAAAATGCAGAGATAAATTTGTATCTGTATCAAGAATCTCGACTTTCTTTTCAGCATTTGTCTTTCGAAGTCTGTCAAAGCGAGGTTCATCGACGACGTGGTTCATCTTCATAATAGAAGACTCATTCTTGTTATATTCACGATCTTTAGCCTTTTTAATGATTCGATAAACGAACGATACAGTCATTTCAGCAGACGCAACTGCTATTTTCTTTTCAATTCCGGCCTCAGTCAAGGCCATGACTTGAATTTTCTGAGTCGACGTCGTATTTCCTTCATTATTAGGCATGATTATGAACGGTGACAGTGAGACAGCTGCTTAGAAAGCTGCTGAAGTTCATACCTTAGAATAGAGTTGAATTCCCAACAAAAATTTGGTGGGGGACTGTAATCTTCTCTAGCGCTAGTTATTTGAATACATACAAAACGAGAGGGTCGTCATTTCCGATGGAAACTGCTTTGCACTACGTCTTTTTAATTAGGTGTCGTTGATTGCGAAACCTGTGCCGTTTTTTAGAATTTGCCGAGAGCCTCACCAAATTTAGTCGCAAATCTTCTAAAAGTGCAAAATAAGAAACAGATTTGTAAAATCAACCCTACTGCCCTTCCGATGCTTCATATATAGTATATTCAATGCTTCGTATGTGACGTATTCAGTGCTTTATATGTGATATATTCAGTGCTTCATATGTGACCTACCCAGTGCTTCATATGTAGCCTACCCAGTGCTTCATATGTGACGTATTCAGTGCTTCATATGTGATATATTCAGTGCTTCATATGTAGTATATTCAGTGCTTCATATGTGGTCTATCCAGTGCTCTATATGTGACGTACCCAGTGCTTCATATGTGGCCTACCCAGTGCTTCATATGTGACGTATTCAGTGCTTCATATGTGGTATATTCAGTGCTTCATATACGGCCTACCCAGTGCTTCATATGTAGTATATTCAGTGCTCAAGCCAATGGGGAAGTCAATGGGGAAGTCAATGGGGAAGTCAATGGGGAAGTCAATGGGGAAGCCAATGGGGAAGCCAATGGGGAAGCCAATGAGGAAGCCAATGGGGAAGCCAATGGGGAAGCCTATGGGGAAGTCAATGGGGAAGCCAATGGGGAAGCCAATGGGGAAGCCAATGGGGAAGCCAATGGGGAAGTCAATGGGGAAGCCAATGGGGAAGTCAATGGGAAAGTCAATGAGGAAGTCAATGGGGAAGTCAATGAGATGTAGGAGACCCGTTATCGTTATTTCAAGCTCTTCTTCATACAATAGTTGATGTAGTTCTTTCTTCTATGCGAAACAGATAAGGCGAAGAACTCAATAAAGCTTTGCGATGGGGAAGCAAACGGGGATGTAAATAGGGAAAGCAATGAAGAAGCTAATGAGGTAGAAAGTCATGTAGGAAGCATTGTTTGAAGCACTGTTTGACGTGTGTTATGCGCCCGACCGACGCGTATTTTGAAGCATGTAGAGAGTTCAATAAACAGCTCGATAAGAAGTTTAGTAGAGAGTTTGATAGAGAGTTTGATAGGGCTTTTGATAGGGAGTTTGATAGAGAGTTTGGTAGAAAGTTTGGTAGAGAGTTTGATATCGAGCCATGAAGAGTGCTGTCTATCGAGCTAATTAGCATGTGCTATGAAGCATGTACGAAGCATACAGTGTGTACGAATAAACAGGTAAATCGATAAACAGAGATGAACAAAGATTCAAAACACGCGTTGTACGAGTAAACAGATAAACAGATAAACAGATAAAGAAAATTTCAATCGTCGATCAGGTGATTTTCGATCATCTGATGTACGTACAACGACTTCAATGAACTGTAAAAATCAGAATAATAGTTTAAGCGAAAGAAAAAGGAATGATGATAGTTTAAACGAAAGAAAATGACTTGCACAGGTCGATGCAGCGAAAAACATAGTGCGAAGTCTTGAAGTTTTGATGTTGAGTCACCTGATGTAACACTTGGCATTGAACGATCAAAATAAGCCGCTATTTCAGTACTATATAGACGAGAAAGTCGTAATTTCCGATGAAAACTGCTTTGCACTACGTCTTTTTAATTAGATATCGTTGATTACGAAACCTGTGCCGTTTTTTAGAATTTGTCAAGAGCCTCACCAAATTTAGTGACGAATCTTCTAAAAGTGCAAAATAAGAAACAGATTTGTAAAATCAATCTCACTGCTCTTTCGATGCTTCATATGTAGTATATTCAATGCTTCGTATGTGACGTATTCAATGCTTCATATATGCTCTATTCAATGCTTCATATGTGATCTACTTAGTGCTTCATATGTGACGTATTCAGTGCTTCATATGTAACCTATTCAGTGCTTCATATGTGATCTATCGAAAGTCAATGAGAAAGTTAATGAGAAAGTCAATGAGAAAGTCAATGGGAAAGCCAATGAAGAAGTCAATGGGAAAGTCAATGAGAAAGTCAATGAGATGTAGAGAATTCGTTATCGTTATTTCAAGCTCTTCTTCATAACAATTCAATAGAGCGTTTGATAGAGAGTTTAATAGGAAGTTTGGTAGGAAGTTTGGTATTGAGTCATGAAGGGTGCTTTCTATCGAGCTAATTAGCATGTACGAAGCATACAGTATGTACAAGTAAGCTTGATAGAAAGTTTGGTAGGAAGTTTGGTAGAGAGTTTGGTAGAAAGTTCGATAGAAAGTTTGGTAGAGAGTTTGGTAGAGAGTTTGGTAGAGAGTTTGATAGGGAGTTTGGTAGAGAGTTTGATAGAGCGTTTGATAGAGAGTTTGGTAAAAAGTTTGGTAGAAAGTTTGGTAGGGCGTTTGGTAGAGAGTTTGATAGAGAGTTCAATAGAGCGTTTGGTAGAGAGTTTGGTAGAAAGTTTGGTAGAAAGTTTGGTAGAGAGTTTGGTAGAGAGTTTGGTAGGAAGTTTGGTAGAAAGTTTGATAGAAAGTTCGATAGAGCGTTTGGTAAAGAGTTTGGTAGAGAGTTTGGTAGAAAGTTTGATAGAGCGTTTGATAAAGAGTTTGTTAGAAAGTTTGGTAGAAAGTTTGGTAGAGCGTTTGATAGAGAGTTTGATAGGAAGTTCGATAAAGCGTTTGGTAGAGAGTTTGGTAGAAAGTTTGGTAGAAAGTTTGGTAGAAAGTTTGGTAGAGAATTTGATATTGAGTCATGAAGAGTGCTGTCTATCGAGCTAATTAGCATGTGCTATGAAGCATGTACGAAGCATACAGTGTGTATCAATAAAAAGGTAAATCGATAAACAGAAATGAACAAAGATTCAAAATATGCGTTGAATTAGAATCAAGAAATTCATGAATGAGATGATTATGAGCACAGCGAGTACAGATGCGTTGAGACATGAAGAACGATCATAAAAAGAGATAAAGATTGATATATACGCGTACAATAAAGATAATGATAGATGCAGATATGTACGAATAAACAGATAAACAGATCAAGAAAATTTCAATTGTTGATCAGATGATTTTTGATCATCTGATGTATGTACAATGACTTCAATGAATCGTAAAAATCAGAATGATAGTTGAAGTGAAAGAAAAAGAAATGATGACAGTTTAAACAAAAAAAAATGACTTGCACGAGTCAACGCAGCGAAAAAACATAGTGCAAGATCAAAAAAAATTTGATGTTGAGTCACGTGATGAAACTTTTGACAATCAATGATCAGAATAAGTCGTTATTTCAGTACATTATAAACGAGAAAGTCATCATTTTCGATGAAAATTGCCTTTACGCTTAGTAAGTAGTAAATAGCATGTATGAAAAAGTATTTACTGTGATGTATTGTTCAATATGATCATTTGCAGTGAATTTGAAATTGCTGCAATGAATCATGAGATTGATTCTGAACATAAGTTTGTTTTTATTGCATCTTTCAAACATAACTTTTACAACAACTTTTTTGATAAGTTCTTACAGATTTATCTGTACAGACATGTAATGATATCTCTGTACAAATCTTCACTTCTATATATCACTATATATTGATGTTCATCTGAGTTTGCAGCTTTATGCAAGTATTTATCTTTCTTTTTTATAATTGTACTGAATTGTACAGTTCTTACATGAAAGCTTCAAGACAGTTAACAGTAATTGCAGAGTTTTGCTTTCTACAGCTTTGAAATTTTCAAAGATTTTCTTAACTTTTGAATTTTAGAAGACTTTGTAAAAATGTATAAAGATGTACTGATTTATTCAAATCAATTGCTAACTTAATGAAGTTTTATCACTTCTTTTATTCTCTTCAAGTCTTTACACATTTGATTAAACAGATAGTTTATTTGTATTAATTCTGTGCTGTTCTATGCTGTATTATGCAAATAGTTACATGTCTTTTCAACTTTTAAAATTGATCTGTATCAAAATGTACACAGCTTTACTAATTGATACAAGTTTTTTAAAACTTTTTACAATTGAACAAATTCTTTTATAATCATACTTTAACATTACAAATCTGTATAACTGTGCAATGATTCTCAATGATGATTTCAAGATAAAAATACTCTTTAAAACTGATGCAAACTTGTATGAACTTGTCAAACACGTTGATACAACAACTAAATTATTCAATATGAAAAAAAAACATAAAATATTAATATTAACAGAGAAGTGCTGTTGAAAATCTGTCTACTCTCGTAAGATCATGCACGTAGCTGCACAGCTTTTTATATGTAATATCAAACTTTATCATAATTAAGTAAGCAAAAAGATGAAACTCTTCATATGTACAAATTTATATATGAATATACATTAAATATTGTTGATCTGTACAGAACTTTAAGCATGAATACATAGTACAGAAAATTATTCTACAGAGTTGTGCAAAACTGTTTCATAAAGATTCAAATATATGCAAAATTTGCAAAAATGACTTAAGCATGTTTTAAAACTGTAGATTTTCTGCAAAGTTTTTTAAAAAGATGTGCACAATTTTTCTGATCTTTGAAGAAGAAGTAAGTTAATGCAATTTAATATTGAGTATATACAACTTTTATACAAATAAGTTTGATAATATGTTGATCTGTACAGATCAAATCAAAGTTGAACATAAATGTATTTTAAAACTCATCAAGAGTAAAGACAAGAAAGTAGTATGTGCAGAATTTGAATTCAACAGTAAAAATTCATATTAATAGTGAAAAGACTTTACTAATTTGTATAGCTTTCATGAAAAAGTGCAAAGCTTCAGAAATAGACTCAGCAAATAAATTCAATATGATTTTCAATTTATTCAGATAACTTTTCAATATGTTTAATATTTTTGCAAATCAAGCAAAAATTATTGCATTAACTTTTCAATTCATGAAATCTTTGTTCATAAGTTTTAAAAAGAAGTATCACATCAATGAAGAAAAGTAAAAGTTTATGCAGATAATAATGTTTAGATGCAAGATAATGTAATGAATTTCAATTTAATACAAATTTGTGACAGAACATGTTGTTGCTGTGTACAGTAATAACTAGTCAGTAAAGATTTGTAGTTAGTCAAAAAGCTTAATGCAAAGATTATACAAATTTGTAATTACTTATGCTGTGATGTAATATCATTAGTGCTGAGTTGTAAAAAGATGAATTCAACATAATAATGATTTAATACATTATACAGAAATGAAAACTACAGTTCAATCATACTTATAATAATAAAATCTTTGAATAAACTATGTTATCAATACATTAATTTTTAAAGAAATGAAACAGAATTGATAATCTTCATACATTTATGATTCTGAATAATGCAACATATAATTGTTCATAACTGAAATAAAATAAAGAAAGATTTATGTTTACAATCAATAATGATTATTTTTGCAACTTGTTAATGATTATTGTGAAGCAAAGATGAATAGAAAACTGCTTATGTGATAAAACTCATGAATAGTCATTTTTCTTACTGATTAACTTAATTCTCAAAATCAATCATATGTTTTCATTAAACTCATTTTTCAAGATGCAATCTTCAATACAGTCTTAATGCAAATGTGTAATAATCAATTAAATGTCATTACACATTTTCTCATGTAAATGCAGATTACGTAGTAACATAATTAAAGTTTCTATCTTGAAATACATCTGCAATAAGAAAAATTCAAAGAGTTCAAGAATCTGCAAATACTTCATACTGATATTCTTAATCTTCTTGACATCATTGTTTTCAATCATATCAATTGACGTGAACAGTCATGTAAATTCAAGAAAGTTGTTCATGATTTATTAATTCAACAGATTAATGAAGTCGTTGTGAAAACACAGTATAGCTTTGTCTTTGAAGAAATTTGAAGATATATGAGCTTTTGCAAGATCATGCAAAGAATATACATGATTAATAAATAATTACAATGTTTTATAATAATTAATGATCATGAATGATAAAGATTTGACATCATATAAATCAAAATCATATGACATATGATTGATTCATTCAATAAATTACTGATTGTTCAGACTTAATTGAATTTGCATGTTTTAATGCAGTTTCAGCACAGTTAAATGATTTCAGATTCAGAAGTTGCAAATGCTGACATTGATTTGCGCTGATTGATTTTCTTGTGAAATCACGAGAGTGATTTGTGCAAAGTTCTCATCAAGAATTGCAGATATTTCATTAAATACATCACTGAACTGCAAAATGTCACACAAAGATGCATTAATAATCATGAAGTTATGCTTATGCTGCATAAAAATCTTATTTTATATGATTAAGATTGTACATTTCAATAAATTAACAAGCTTTGAGCATGCAGTAATGAAACAGATCGATATATCATGATAAATGATAGAAATCTTGAAATGAGAATGTGATGTTCTTTCATCAAGCAGTAACTGAGCTACAATGTTCATAAAGATTATGCACAGAACAATCTTTGTTTACACTCAAAAATGATGACACAGACATTTATATAAAAATGTTTTTTTAATGTTTGCAAAGTCATGAATGAAAAAATGTGTAGTCTTGAATGAGTTTGTAACAACTGAAACAATATTGTTCAAGACTTGATGCTGTTTCTCATTTAATTGAGTAATTTTTGCATTTTATAATCTGATTTATTCAATCTGATTATATTCAAGCTCTGTAAAAATCAGAAGAGAAACAATATTATTAAATTAATTCAAGATTGATGCAAACAAATTGAAATTTGCAAAAGTTTTATCATGTTGTTGCAACATCTTTGCAATCAAATATAACTCATAATTGAGATGTGAATTCTTAAAATCAATTGATATGAAAGAAAATTCATGCATATGATGAGATAAATCATTGCAGAGATCAACATGAAATTTGTTTCATAATACACATGAATTTGCAAGATCCCTGTGCATCAAAGTAATCATGAATAGACTTCATAAAGATGAATTTGTAGAGAAACATATGACTTTAATGAAATAACTAACTCACTCGTCATCATCTTCAAGCAGATGCAAAGTAGTACAGATGAAGTAATAAGTGAAATGCAGTACTTTGTTAACAATGCATATATCATCAAAGCTTTGAGCATCTCATACAGTCATTAAAAAAGTTGTAAATAATGTTTTTCTCTTTGCATCAAGATGAAATGATACATACAATTAATTGTCGTATCTTGTTGTTTTAACATTCAGCATCATTGTTCTTTTTTCAACTGATAAATGTAATAAATTGAAAACTCTTAATATAAAAGCGCACGTTCATTTGAATGTTGTTGATTATATCAAAATCACGCAGTAAGCGTTGTTTTGATCTCGTTCAGAATGATTTGTATTTATTTCGTTGTGACATTCTTTGAAAAATACATCGATTGCTCATCAGAAAGATGCATGATCAAATGTGTAATGAAAGAATTCTTAATATGATTGCAAAACTTGAACAAATTTCACGCAATTTGATTCAAAGAAATATAACAATCATTTAAGTAATGCATGATCTCATTTAAGTTGTTTTTTAACTTCATGATTGTTTAATCTTCTTCTTTGTACATGTATTTATGAATATACTTGATGATCTGTACAGAATTGCAGATTTCAACATTAATATGTGCACTATATTTGCAAGTCAGATAAAGATTGTACAATATCATTCATGTTATTCAAATGAACATTTCTATCATTTACATGTTTCATTTAAATACAATCATTCTGATGTTTTCTGTATAAAGAATAATCATTGATCTGAATTATGATTTCAATTTAATACAATTTTAAAAACTTCTTTTCACAGATTCATTCAGAATCTTTTGAATTATCTTTCATGCATAATGCAGAAGAATTTCAAACGTCACAAAAATCATGTATCATTTGACTTTCAACAATACGTCGTAAAGATTCATTCAGATCAACAGTGAGATTCAAAAGCTTTGCACAAATCAGTTCATTCATGTAAGCTCATTTAAGAAAGTTATTCTCTCAATGCAGAAACAGTAAAATATATATATGAGATAAATTACGTTTCTGATACTTAATAGTTCATATGATATCAAGATATCAATCATACTGAGTTTTAAGATTCTGCAATAAAGTTTTTATCTTCTCATGAAAAACTTATATAACTATATTTGATCAATTCTTGACTCTTTGATTTGATTCAAGTGCAACTATAATGTCAGATCAGTGCAAGTTTGCAGTACATGTTATAAACATGATAGACTTTTCAAAATGATGAGCAATGATCATGAAATTCTGATAAAGTTGCTGCATTCATCTGTCTTCTTTAATGTAACTTAATAACAGAATTATTTAATGATTTATAAGCTTCAAGTCATCATCTTCTCAAGTAATCACATTTGCAAAATCTTTGTAAATATTTATGCAAATAGTTTTCTGATTATGATGAAAGAATTTCAACTGACTCTGATCAACAATTACAAAACAATCAACAATATACTGTTGAAACAATTATTGATTTCTCTGTATAACAGAGTATTGATCTGATCTTTTGAAGAGATGATATCATAATCATGCATGTCAACTGTAATGAGTCTTTATACATGAGTGATCATTATTACACAATTGAAGTGCTCAATGTTAACTCAATTTATCTTCAGAAAAGAATAGTACATAATGTAAAGAAAAGTATGCAATGTTATCATAATTGATACAATGAAATCATGATTTTTTCATCAACAGCTGTATACTTCATAATAATAATATCTTGATGTTTAATCTTGTTATACTCATCTGAAATAAACACAGCAACTTCACTAATCATGAGTAAAGTTATACATCATTGATCAAAGTCACATTTTACTATCAACTTAAATTGCAAATTTAAAATAACATGCATAAAGTTTGTACTCTGTTGAGCAGTCTTAAGCAATTCTCATGCAGACTTGTACATGTTAATAAACGAATTTTCACATGCTTGTATCATTTCATTCAGCTGTCTTAAAAAACTTTCATGAAGAGTGAAACTTTGAGTCAAGCGCATAGTGATCATTTAAACAAAATCATGAAAGTAAAGTTATGCAAAGCATGATAATTCTTGAACAGATAAATGTAAAGATCTTTGCAGATGATACAACTCATCATGTATAATAAATGCTTGAATTTCATGTTGATGTGTAAAATGTTTGTTCACAATGTACATGCAAGATGTAAAGATCAATGCATGATTATAATTTTGAATGTAATTTAGAAAATGTTTTAACTAAGCTATATCATTTTTGAAAAAACTTTTAATCAAAGATGAAGAATTTGATAAAGAATTGAGCAGTTCATCATCTTTAAAACAACAAATGATATATGAATATAAATTGAGAACAGATTCAAACTTTCAGTGTAATGCTGTACAATGTAAACAACGTTTCATAAAAAGTTCTAAAGTATGTTCATCATCTTGATAATTGACTATGAGTTCTTGATAAGCATTGTAAGAAATGTTAGTCGAGCGAGAAGCAGATGTTGTTCATCAAGAAGACTGTATAAAGTTTAAGAAATTTATAAAGATCAATAAAGAAGCTGTATGCAATGATGAAATGACAGCGAAAGAGAGTTGAGATTGAACAGAATGAATACATGAAGAAGATGAAGAAAATAAAGATTGTAGTAGAAACAATGAAAGAGATTGCATCAATAGTGCAAAAGATAAAGATTGTAGTAAAGATGATGAAAAAGATCGCGTCGATAGTGCAGAAACGATGCGAGTTTATTTTAATTGACGTGTGAAATTAAGAACAACATTAGAATTAATATTCTGTAATAATCATCGTCATTGTTTCTTTGTTCATGTATCATTAGTCAATAACAGTTTAAGTCTGCACAGAATGTACATGATAAGATAAACAAAGAGCTAATACATGCACAGAATTAGATTCAACAAATTGATCAAGTGAATGATTATGAGCACAGCGTGTACAGATGCGTTTAGACATGAAAAACGATCGTAAAAAGAGATAAAGATTGAGATATACGCGTACAATGAAGATAATGACAGATGCAGATATGTACGAATAAATAGATAAACAGGTAAGAAAATTTCAATCGTTGATCAGATAATTTTCGATCATCTGATGTACATACAATGACTTCAATGAATCGTAAAAATCAGGATGATAGTTGAGGCGAAAGAAAAAGAAATGATGGCAGTTTAAACGGGAAAAAACGACTTGCACGGATCAACGCAGCGAAAAAACATAGTGCGAAGTCGAAAAAGTTTTGATGTTGAATCACGTGGTGGAACCCTTGGCAACCAACGATCAGAATAAGCCGCTATTCCAGTACATTATAGATTGTATGGGGGTGCATCAGCGGGTTCCGAGAATTTATGGTGTCATTTTCCGTAGGAGCGAGCAGGTACGAGTAAACTCTACTAGCGGGCCCCAGCCCTATCAGCCCTATGGAGGCGGAGATTACCATCTGAATCTCATAGTCTCTAGGTCAGCTCAATAATACCAAAGTATAACATGATATCCAGAGAGTGCCATTTCTGAAGCAGTGCAGCAACCATCTTCAGGCCGGATTTATCCACTCGTACCAGTTTTGGAAAAACACCGAGGTCAGCCGAGTACTGTAACTGCGAAATACGAGTTAGGGGGAACTTGCAGGAACTTGTACGTTCCTAGGGGCGAGGGTAAAAGCGACATGCACAGTAGTAGTATCGTAGTATGCGCATCTCGTGCGTGAGTTTGATGCCACTAAGAAAACGTTTTCAGGTTCTTGTCGACGTCTGTTTTCATGGTTCGGGGAAAACTCGATCGCCCTGGGGATTTACAGCGTCGGGGAAAGGAGAAACAGCACAACGCCCAAACAACGACGGCTTCTCTTCATCACCTCAACCACGATGACTACTGTAGGAGGTTGAACCGAGGATGAGACACGAATCCGGTACGAAAGATGCAACGGTGGAGCTACTATATGTCTGACCTTTGAGAGGCCTTGAGAGGGTCGGCTCAAGTCGCATATCCGCCGCCCGCACATCTCAAACGTTGGTGTGCAGTACCTGCAGGCTCTAGAGAGTAAGCTAGATCCCTTACAACTCTCATGCTGATAGCTGATAGCTGATTGCTGGATTGCAGTTCGACCGGGACTTTTCTTCCAACCAAGAACGCGAATGTTTCAACATGTTTAAGGTCTTTACAGCATCTGTTTGAGAGGCCATCATCCCCCACGACCGTCTCATCTCCCCTCATTCAACGCGCTCCTGTCATCTACTAACCTCGTGGGCGTCTACCATGATTACCCGAGATAAGGCCCCTCAAATGTCCAGATCATGATTAGGGCTGCGGGAGAAAATGGATATACTCGAGCAAGCTGCCATCAAGTCCGACGTCTCCATCTGTCTGTCTCTTCCTTGAAGTACTTTGTACTCCCACGTTCATTTCGTCCTTCTAGGCATACGTAAAGCTGGTTCTTACTTCCACACTCGTTCAAAACAATTGCAGGATTGATTGTTTTCGTGCATTGCTTTCGCATCGCAAATATGTTGTCCTATGTCTACGTCTCCCTTTTCGCGGCTTCGC
>JAABUV010003915.1_pt1 | contig 18407 bp, 26 predicted proteins | sample 5559971 | NCBI WGS metagenome assembly JAABUV01 (sample SAMN10711881, study PRJNA513362) | rock metagenome | isolation source: Antarctica rocks | place: Antarctica: Victoria Land, Knobhead nord | collected 2015-12-19
GCGATCTTACGACGCGATGTCTGGAAGTCAACCATGTCCAGAGAGCTCTCGTATGTTGGCAAGAGGAGCCAGAATGCGGCTGGATTATGAAGAGATACGCATCAAGACCTTGGAGAAACACACCGATCACAAGAATTGGGAGGATACCCCCTACATCTCTTTCAGCAATTGTCCTCAAAGCCTCGAAGTACTAGCGAACTGTCGCCGCACACGTAGGGGAAGAAGTCTTCAGCGTATTGTGGTCATCGATCCACGCATTCGAATCGAGCTTGGTTGCCAATCTTGCATTGCGGCGCAGAAATGGCCCACTATCAGGTGAAGGCACCATATAGTAGAGACTATTAGCAAAACCACTATTTGTGCCTGTGGGAAGTAACTCCTGCAGAGACAGTCGGCATCTGGGAATGGGACGATCTCCAGAGATCAACAAATTGGTAAGAGGATGTCATCATACCAGCCGTCAGTCGACACCGAGCACATATGGAGCGCACCATACCTGTTCAACGGGATGTCCGTCAGGAAGACCGAAGACTATTTGAGAGTGTGGACGACTTTGACGACAACTTACACAGGAGTGGCTCGGACGACAGCTACAACTCGGAGGATAGTAGTGATTTGGGATATGAGTATGAGTCGGACGAGAGCTATGAGAGAGTTTGCGAGGAAAATTCATCGGGGCAGCTTATGAACATGTTGGAGGATTTAAGGATCGATTGAGACTAGATGTCGAGACATTAACCAAGCTCTGGAAACTTGGTCCCAGCATTTAATAATTAGTACCGGACAGCATCCGAAGCCAAGCTCGTTTTATTTTAGGTGTATTGATGCTTGATGTTCATCATTGCGTCACCAGACAATCATCGAGATAACTCACAAGCGTGGACTAACGTTTCCTCGGCAGCCATAGCCTGTTCAGCTTTGGCCGCCATATTGGCACGTCTCGTTGTCTGACCCTCGGGCGTGTTGTCTACTGGTAACAGGCGCAGGGCGCCTTCCAGGATAGCGCCCACGATTTCCCGATCCAGACGGGTGTTCGTACGGTCAATGATGTCTGTCACGCCTGGGTTCGAGAATCGCAAAGCGCACGCCGCTCGAAATACAGGCTTAATCAGAGCGGGCGTCACACCCCTGTATGACAACAAGCGTGCTGCCGACACTGGGTCCTCGGCCGGTCGTGACAAAGTCGTTTGTGACAATACCGGAGTCGGGTTCTCTGAGCCGGCCCTTCGTTCTTGGGGTGGACTGGCTGGTCCCTTGTGGTAGGCAGCGTAACGCATGTGTTGTTCGAAAGCCGCTCCATGTTGAAACCCTTCTCGACAGCGGCGACAGCCTTGATGAGCTCTCGATGACTTGATGTGGGCTCGAAGATGCGGTCATTGTGTGAACCGCTCGTCGCAGCAACTGAGTAACATGGCGGGTTGTGGAAGACAGGATGTGCTGCACTGAGAACGGACGAGGTCTTGATAGGTGTGAGACTTCAGGTAGGGATCCGGAAACAATAAAGCTTCTCATCGAGATAGCCACGCTCTGGGACACTAGTGTTAATACGTACATCTCGATCATAAAGTTCTCAACTTTCGCTACTCTCGACAATCCTTCGAATCATCCGCGTGACCCTCATCTCAACGCAGGAGGGTGGGAAGGTTTACCAACGATCTCGCTGTCCTCTCTGCACGGTACAGGATGATCAACACCGCAGCTAAACTGCCACTGCATTTCAACTTGCAGGTCAGGCGGCCGGGTCAGTGATCCAGCCATGCTTGTCGCACGCCGTCTCTGTGTTGCCTGCTTTTGGTTTTGTAACAGCTATGGCCCGGCTTCATCATCCCCGCGACCCGTAGGTGAGGTGACCAGACCCTCGTACCTGACTGTGACCTGAAACAGAATGGAGCGACATCTCGTGGCGAGACGGCATTGGGCGGAAGCCACATCGGATCGCTCCGTCCTACGATAATCTTGGTCGCATGCACGCTATCCTGCAGCCTGCGCATGTCGACTCCGCCTCGTACCAGTAAGGCACTAAGTCGCTATCGCTATCAGACTCGTGTCCGCATTCTTGCAGATGTGATAGATTCTACCGCATGAACCCAATTCATAGCTGTCTCGTAAACTGGTGCAGACGCAGCATTGTAACAGCCACCGTAGATCATGAGTAGCTCAAGCTCGAAATGCTGAACATTTGCGGTAACTGCATGTTTGCCAAGATCATCAATCACTGAAGCCAGGTCTACAAGACAGGGAAGATGCAGGTAGGAAATTGAGCACAGATGTCGATTGCACAACAGACCTCGCTCGTTCAACCTTGCAGGCTATCATGGGCGCAAAATCGTCCATCACTTGTGTAGGGACGCTTACGAGACCCCTGGTCGCCGACTAAACGAGATGTCCATCACCTCACTCAAACGTACATCTTAATGAGCACGTAGTATCGGCCTTGGTGTGCTGTACCGCCCCGCTTCGAAAATCAATTTTCCTTCTCCATCCGCAAGATGAAGCGGCATTCTGCGCCGAACCCTCACCGCAAAAAACTGGCCTTTCGAAAAGCCTCCCAATACTGATCTCTGTTCGTCCTCGCTCGTACCGCCTCCCGCCAGGCTATGAATGACGCGAAGCCGCTCAAGAGCTCCAATACTATCGTCAATGGCTTGTCCTTGATCGTTCGAAAGACCTCTGTAAAGTCGGAGACCTTCGAGCGTGACATCCACAAGATAGATGTCGCACTCTTCCTGCGCTTGAGGCAGCTGTGGCGGGAGGAACACGTGATTGATGATTGATTGCCTCTGTGCTGGAGAATACATTGCTGAAGTGTGCAAACAAAGACTCGTGTGTATTGAATTCCGGGCTGCACAGCACCTGCTACCCACGAGATAATACTGAACAACTGCCGGTTGCAAATGGAGCCGCGGATGAGATTCCCAGATGGCCAAGGTTTCTCGGATCCTGCTTCTACCCCATCGGCTTCCTCCACGGCTCTAGGCATCCCCTCTTATTGATTGGAGCTTCCTGTTCGATTCCCGGAGTTTCGGACACTCGAATCTTGTGCCAGGTCACGATACTTTGCTACGAAGTCGAGCTATATGAAACCAAAGCTGGAGATCAAGATCTTCGACACCCATACGCTGCACGTTGCGGGTTGATGATCCGGAACACTTCAACATGGAGTCCATTGGCATACACGACCGAGCTTACCTCTTTCTCAGCGTTGCATTCGCCTTGTTAGTACTGATTGGGGTATGTTGGGCATAATCCTGAGTCGTCGGAGAAGTTGTATTTTCTCACGCAACAACAGTGGAGAATCAACCTCGCACACAGAGGGCCTTTGTCTCACCTACCGGGTCCGTGGTACTCGAAATGGACCAATCTTCGCCTTAAGCGTGCTGTAATCACTGGCGAAAGAGCTTGCTATGTTCATTCCCTCCATCAAAAATATGGTCAGGACTCAGCCTCGCTTCGAGCGTCATCAATCGAGGTTTCACTAACCCATCATAAGGAACGATCGTTCGTATCTCGCCGTGGGAGACTTCATTAACCGATGTCAGTGCTGCTAAGACCATTTACAAAGTGGGCGGGTCATATGTGCGCATATTCTCAGATCAAAAGGAGACGAGCAGATGCTGACACTCGCGTGTTGAATCCAAGCTCAAATCAGATTGGTTTTTTTGTTCACCGGCAGTCAGAAAGTATCGAACCTGTTCAACACGACAGATTCCCACTGGCATGGGTATCGGTTTCCATGATTAACTCGTTCCGTGGCAAATACGCTGATCAGCCAACTATTTGGCCGATAGAAAGCACAGAAGACTGGTAGCATCTAACTATGCTGAAAAGAATGTGGCGGAGATGGAACCTTATATCTCCAAGAACGTGGAATTGGCCATTGCACGCATGGCGGAGGACTCGAAGGCGAAGGGGTTTACAGATGTGTTTATGTGGTTCATGTTCATGGTATGCCAGGCATGATCTTTCAGAGCACAAGACGCTCTTTTCTAATCCTGCTCAGGCGACCGATGTGATTTCCGAGGCCTCCTTTGGTGAATCGTTTCACCTACTGGACACCGGAGAGGTCGGCATTGAGATACGCTCTTAACCGCTTCTGCTGACAACTTCGCAGAAGAATCAATAAATTTTTGATTTGGAAAAAGCTGGGAATTTCGGTGTTCTTCGAGGTACGTGCTGGAGACACACCTTCACATTTGGTCCAGCTGCTGATGGCGGTCATCAGCCGAGTTCCCCCTTTTCTTCAAAACCATGCAACGAGTTCCTTTCGGTCCTTCCAAGGAAATCATGCGATCCATTTTTCGCACACGAGCATACGCCGACGAGTCCATCCAGCGTTACTGGAAGCAACTACAGGCAGATCCGGACAACGTCAAGACGACCCTGCTGACCAAAGAGTATGCAGAAGTTGAGAATGGAACAATTCCGGCGGACCAACTCATCCGCGATGCCCATGGCAACATTGTTGCGGGTACGGATACAACGGCCGTCACAGCCACGTACGCCATCTGGTTCCTAGCGCAGGATACAAGAATCCAGCAAGCCCTCATTGAAGAAGTATCGACATTGCCGGACGGGTTTAAAGACAATGATCTACGGTCGTTGAGAGTGATGGGTGGCGTCCTCAACGAAACGCTTCGTTTGCGAAGTGCCATTGGCGGGTCGCTTCCAAGGCTCGTGCCACCGGGTGGCGCCCAATTTTGCGGATATTTCATTCCAGAGAAGACGGTGGTGGGCATTCCGACGTGGACGATGCATCGTGACCCAGCCGTCATGCAAGATCCGGAGCGTTTCGATCCATCGCGGTGGTATGAGCCAACAAAAGACATGCTTCATAACTTTCTCCCATTCGGCGGCGGCAGTCGAGGTGAGCATTTCTATCTTACGTCTGCGTTTCGGGTTGTGTAATAAATGCCCACAACGGGTTGTAGTTTGTATTGGCTCGCATTTGGCCCAGCTCGAGCTCCGCCATGCGCTCGCAAACTTCTATCGCACGTTCCCTTCCGGCGTTCGCCTTTCAAAGGCAGAAGGATTCAGTGATGCCGACATGATGCAAATGGCGTATTTTCTGTCGCCACCGAAAGGGAAGCGGTGCCTCGTTGAATCGCGGAAACAAAGCTTCAGCGCGGCGCCACTCAGTGACCTGATATAGCGTGAGGGGCAGAAAATTGAACTTACAGAACGCGCGATCGTTGGAAGATTGCCACACGGAGGTTGCATGCATCAAGGTTGAGTTGGTAGTCGGCATTTGCCCCACCAGTACTTTCACCCTTCTGTATACTGTTATGCAAGCAAGGTCTTCCACATTGCCTCGTTATCAACGCGTTGTTCCTACCACAACGTACCCGCAACGTGGTCCATCGCAAGTCTCGAATCCAACGTGACCTCGGGCTCTTCGACTGCGACGCTTGCTGCAACGCTGTGACCTCCGAGCCTATCCACGATGATCTGCGGCGTCGGGATAGGCTGGCGTCCTGCGGACGAAACGAAGTTTGTCTTCTCCGCATCGCGGACTGCACCGCTCTCCTGTGCCTACGACCTTTGACGGCCGTCACGCTTCGCAAAGGTTAAGGCTCGCAACACCTGTTTCCGAATTAACTTGCTTTAATAAATCAACCCGATTGTATTGCGTTCACGCGGGAGAAAGTACCGTTCTTGATCGGTGTCTCGACTGTCACAACGACGTACTTGTCCAGGACCCCGCCGTCTGGCCGTCGATATCTTCTCCGCGTCGACTATAAGGGCTGAGACGGAGTGTGTATTTGAGGGACATAACGGCAGATGTTTTTCGACAAGGAGCTTCTCAAATTCGAGACCATTTTGTGGAGGGAGTGTGTCAAGAGCTGCAGATTCAAGAGCTTCTAGACGAGAATCTGGACGTCTTTGAGCGCGCCCAGTCTCAAAGACTGCGTGCTCCTGTTGCGCCAGGCAGATGTCGTCCGCGGTGATGTCGCTGTCTCTCATCGTCAAAGTAAATTAAGCGATGCAGTCATCGAATACGGACAAACGATGGCGTGCTGGCAGGTGGAGCTGAATGCTGGAAGACACAGTACTGGCAGAGGCCCTAGTGAAGAGACATAGACACGCAAGGGCTGAAAGTTCAGCCACTTTTTCACTCTTCCTTGGCCACCACCGATAACGGTGTCGAAGTTTGTTACAACGGACTTGTATGCCTCCCTTGCATCACCTCATGCCATTCCGGACCGTTCATTGCTTTCTCTCCGTACTTCTTCAAGGCTTCGGGAATCACATCGCCTCTGCCAACATCTTGCATTCTTGCAATGAATACCAGCAAATGTGCGTCAAGAGCACTGGGACGCTCAAGGCCAAAAAGCCAAGGAGTCTGCCAGGCGTTTAAGAGTGACTCCAGTCTCGTCATCAGCTGCGCTGCATATTCTTCGTTCTTCTTCGAGGCTTGTGGCGTCAAGACGGCAAACTTTTTCTCCTTCAATCTACAGCAAATGTCAGCGTTGCTGATTTCACCAAGGCACTGCAATCGTGACTAACCGTTGCAGTTTGATATCTATCGCCGCTCTATACTGATCGCTAATCGGTTCTTTTTGCAGGCCCTCCAGTCGTGCTTTCGTTGCTTGTATACCTTGCGGCTTCCCAGCAAACGTGAAGGCGAAGAAACTGATGCCGTGGAGCTCATATATCAACTGCTTAATCTCACTTCCGCACGAATCTGGAATCATGGACGGATAGGATTCCGCCAGGTGTTTCGTGATGTCCACGCTCTCCGGAATTGGCTTCCCAGAGTCCAGAGGCACCAGCACGGGAACCTATGGCGGTGTGTTAGTCAGTAGAATCGAGACCAGGTGCTACGGACTCATACTTCTCCATTGGCGTTGATATCCTGGCTTCTCGTCAGTACAGAACAAGTCTTACCGTCTTGGTAGGCCTAGGAAGCGCGGTACGTACACACATATAGTGCTCGCTGAGCTGCTCCTTTGCTTTAATGATTTCAACCGGCTGTTCCTTGATTCGGATCTCGTGACCTTGATCTTTCGCCTGGCCGCGCAAAGCAAATGCGTATCGAACCATTATTGAGCAAATGGAGAAATCATAATGATACAGGACGTGGGTGGGTTTCTCAGCCATCATAGCGAGCTCTCGTTCCGTCCAGTGGAAAACAGAAAAGCTCTATTTGTATTCTCCAGTATATATATCTCTGGTGAAATGATCAATATGTGTCATCGTTTGGGGACACAAATTAGAAGTCAAGGACGAGAGCAGCCTCCTTACGCTCAAGGCCCTCGGCACCCGGCTCCATGCATCCGCTCGCGAACGTCGGATCCATCAACTTCCGAAAAGTTAGGGTTTTCGCAAGTTACCAGCTCCGATTCGCAGCGTGAACTGTCGTCAAGCCCCGGAGCACGATAGACCTAGCGCTAGCATGTAGATTGATGTAATAGGTTTATGAAAGTTACGCACCATCGTTGAGACGTGTGAGTAGTCTAGCAAGCGACTACCACAGCCAAATTTGTTTCTTTGCTTTAAGTTTTGCCAAGACATGTTTCGTGCGAATCCTATTTGTCAGGAAGACTTAACCCCAACGCTAAATTAAATTACACCTTTACGTAGCGAATACGCAATATCTAGATCTATGATTGATATGCTGTGTTGGGATTTCAGGATTGTTACCTGTGCTGTGGCGCTGACACCTTGCCTGAAGACACAGTGTGCAAGGAGTCATGGCAATCGAGGATGTATTTACGTGTCACCAGTCGCTACAGTTCCAGAATAAGATGTAGCCAGCACAGTACTACGGTTCTCGCTCCCCTCCTCAACATATTATTATCGGCAGATACACACTTCTTTCTTCCTACATGAATTTAAAACGTCTTAACATTTCGATCGCAGATTTTTTCATGTTACCGACTTCTCCGGAGAGCGACTGTACCTGGGGGTATCCGTCAAACTGCGCACGGTTCCTCGGAGTGGCTTCCAAGCATCTCCATAACGATCATGCCTCGCGTGACTGCTGTGGGAGCGGCATGCCCGTCCTCGGAGAATGCGAACCCGATGGGCCTATATGGAGGGAAATGGGACGCCAACCAACACCCTCGGTTCAGATGGTCCTCCTCGTGCAAGTACAGCAAGAACGAGGCGCATGACTTCTGCCTCTGGATTGCAAAGTCCCCCGATTTCTCTAAAATCTTGCAGTCTCTAAGTGTAAAGCTGCGCTGTTCTTTCACCTCGGAGAGTGTCGGCGAAGATGACTGAAGAAAGCAACACTCAACCCCTTCGCGTTTTGATGGTGGGTGCAGGGCTAGGAGGCCTGGCTGCGTCCATTGCATTGCGACGACAGGGACACGATGTGACAGTAAAAGCACTCCTTTCTTGATTGCCGACCACTTGCTGATATCACGCTACGAAAGATCTTCGAGCAATCCGCCCTGGGGCGCGAGGTTGGCGCTGCAATTGGCCTCCCGCCTAATGCTCATCTAGTTGTCTCACATATTGGGATCGATCTATCTGAATTGGGAGCTATCGAGAAGGCAGGCGTATGCCGGTCCTATTAGCTCGTTCCATCGAGCCTCCGCTCGAAAGTCTCCTGCTGACATGAGTTCTAGGTGACGGTAATTAGCCAGGACGGGCAGTACATCAAGCACACCGACTTTGCGGAACAAGCAAAGCGGTATAAGCATGCTAGTACCCTTTCCGATTGACGCAGCGAACAGATTGGTACTGACATTGACGCTAGAGTTATCTCTTTGTCTATCGAGTCGACTTGCACTCTCGATTCAAGAGTACGGCCACCCAGCTCGAAGGAGCGGGACCTCCTGTCAAATTGAGGACAAGCTGCCGGGTGGTGGATATCGATATTGACAGTGTCAGCATCACACTTCAGGATGGGACTACTGAGTACGGCGATGTTATTGTGGGTGCAGACGGAGTCCATGCAAGTGATGCTTCCATTCTAGCTGCTTACTATACGTCGTTAATATGTTTAACAGTCCGTGACACGGACGCAACTCACGAACGCGAAGCCTTTTCACTCAGGATACAGTGCATACCGATTCGTCCTAAACCGAAAAGAGGCAGCTGCGAAAGTACCTCGGCTGGACGACGTGATCAAGAAAGAAGGCCAACTCTCATTTTGGTGGGGCAACGATAGGTATGTTACGTGGACTTCTCCGTAGGGGGTCCAAGACCGGAGTATCTAAAAGCTGTTCCCCCAGGCGCATCGTGATGTATCCCGCCCGGAACAATGAGCTACTGAACTTTGTCTGTATACACCCCGACCCACAAGAAACGGCGGACGGGGATAACACTTGGAATCGCGAGGGTCGTGTCGAAGATCTTCTCAAATGCTACGAAGGATTCGACCCACGCGCGTTGAAGCTCCTAGCGTTAGCAGATCCTGAATCCCTGAAGGTATGGAATCTGATGGACATGGACGAGATTGAACAATGGCAAAGAGGACACTGCTGTCTTATAGGTGATGCCGCACATCCATTCCTTCCCCACCAGGGACAAGGAGCTGCGCAAGCCATTGAAGACGCCGCCTCTCTGGGATGTGTTTTACCTCTGGGAACGACAAGGGCAGATGTACCAAGTCGCATGCAACTGTACGAGAAGTGTCGGAAAGAGCGTGCAGAGCGAGTTCAAGACGTCACTCGTCAGGCAGGTCCTGCCAATAAGATGGAGCTCCAAAAAATAAAGGAATTCGACGAGTACAATTATGGGTATGATGAGGTGGGGCATTCTACAAAGATGTTACAAGAATCGCTGCGGGAACAAAATGGGAATATTAAGTAGGCGTGCTACCATCACTTAACTGTGCATCGCGGAGCGACAGACGGTTGGACAAATGAAGATTTGTTCGCAGGTTTCGGGGCTGGCGTCCTCCCGTCCTCATTACATGTCATGATACCAAGATACCGAGTCATCCGCCACATTAGGCAACATTGAGCATGCCACTTGTAGTCAAGGTGATTGGGTGGATGTTTCGCACGACGAAGTGTCTTCTGTTTTCGCGCTTCGCGTGTGCATCTTCTTCCTTTTTTTCTTCTTATGTAGCTCGTCTTGTGCAACGATCTACAGTACACGTATCGAAATGGTTCTCTTGACTTTCCTCGCGTCTTAGCGACCTCAGTCCTTGACATTACGTCTGTGGTTTTATTCAAAATCATGTACATCGAAGGAGGCATGTTCTACCACAGGCTGCTGACAGGCGATAGCAGCTTCCATCCCGCGCTTCACTCTCTGCTCGCTGGAGACATTGTGTTCTGTTGATGTTATAGACCTCCGCTGCAGCTTTCTGTTACGTGTTTCGTACGTGGAGATAACTCATCTGCTACAACTATCGCTGCTGCTCGAATATGTGCACCGCTATCGAGGTTGTCCGAAGAGTCGGCTTGGAAGTCATGCTTGAATCCTTCCGAGTGCGCGTTCGAGAAGCGAGGCTATGCGCAAGTCCAGACCCGAGAGAACGTACATTCCTCGAGTCAGATGGGCCTGTTTAGAGCGAGCGTTTCTCGCATCGAGAACTGCAGCTCTACACCATAATACAAGTGTAGCATAGTAGACTGCGTAGGGGACGTGAACCATATTAATTCCTATCCCTGGACTCGCGGCGGAATGTTCGATGGCCGTCCAGACAGCGTTCGAGTCACTCTCAATACCGCTCTTGAGCTTTCCAGCAGCCTCGGCGCAGTCCATTAGCTGCTCTGCGTTCCAAGTCGCCGAGGCTCCCTGACGCCCGCGAAACCACTTCACTATGCCAGATTGAAAGCACTCCACGTCGGGAGCAGCCAGGGATCCGACTGTATTCGCGACGGGCGAGTGCGCAAAGCTCCGGAGCACTGCAGGATTGATTTTCAGTGCGATGTTGATCAGGTGATAGAGTACCCGCGCTCCAGGCTCGATGTCATCGTGATGCGATCGGAGCCACTTGTGTAGAGCGAGCTCTACAAAGTCACTCTTCCATGGCGATCTCGAAATCTGACTCGGCGCTGGCGCCAGAAGGACGGCCTGCCATATGGCAGGCGACAGCGCCGACAAGGATGCTAAGCTGAGCATTCTTATTTTGTCCCCATCAACCGCGGAACCAGGATTGGCTATGTCGGCGACAAGCTCTCGGAAGGCGGCAGCGGGACCTGGGCTTGTTGGATCAATGGAGAGCGTGGCGTAATCCGGCGAAAAGAAGGTTGGCGGCCGCTGGAATAAAACCACTCGGTAACAATCTAGTATGCACATGGTTTCGATCACTCTGTGTCACCGAGAATCGTTTTAGCCGGTACGCCACAAGCGCCTGCCGAGACTTGCGGCGTTTTTTGACAGATGTCGAGATCCATTGACGGCGCCAGGCTTCCGAATCGCATCGGCAGCGGCATGTGTGGGCTTGTAAGGTTGAGCGTGCCTCTCCTGTGTAGGCTTATCCGCACGTGCTGGCTTCTTTCCGTCGGCCTTGCTCTCCTTCTTGGCTTTCTCTGTCGCGACCTTCTCGCCTTTAGTCTTCCTCTTGAAGATGGACATTTGCGGGATCACGGGGCGTGAAGCTTAGAGAGCGTGAAGAAATGATCGACCTTGAAGTCAGATAAGGCGGGACGGAAAAGTGACACGGCATCGTAAGCTACTTGATCCTCCTCCACGGACTGCCGGCGGCGTAGCTATGGTTCATCTCGCCAAATGTCCAAGCGCAACTACCATGCCAGATTAACCTTCCCGATCTGCTGTTCTAGAGCGCCATCCACACTACAAATGATGACGGCACGGCCCTAGGGGCGAACGAAGAGCGTCCGGTCCAGGTGCGGCAGCTTCCCACGAGCGCGAGCCGTGTTCGCAACGAGTGAGACCGCAAGCAAGACGTCCAGTGCTGGGGGTTCGAAGCCCCCAGATTGCCGCATTGATGATGGATAGAGCTCCTGCAACAGGGGGTGAGATGCAGGGACGGGAGACTGCATAGAAACGAAAATAGAACTCGTAGGGTTTCCGTCTCTGATTGAGAATGCTTCGCCTACGTCGGAGACGAACTTCCTCACGTTTGGCGTAAAGCAGGTCGTGCTTCCAATCATCTCTAGCATCACAATGCTGAAGAAATAGCACAACGCGATTACCACCCCAAGAAACCCAGCTGCGGGATTCGACTCATAGTACAGCGCCATCAGTTCTTGAAACCCCTCAACCATATAAACGATCCCAACGTACATCCCGAATGAGTTTGACGAGAAGTCGGTAATGTATCCCATATAATCACACCAATTGCAAATCGCAGACACCCAATGCGTAATCGCTGCCCAAATGCTCACCCAGGCAATGAATTGCGGATACAGCTCCCTAATCCCACACTCTTCAGTAATAGCAAAGACAGTGTAGTTGAACAAGCTGATCAAGCCCGTGATCCCTACGACTGTCAGGGGCTGACAGCTCAAGGTACTGAACACCAGCGCCGCCAGCGCGTAGGAAGGCTAGTCTTCCTCCACTGCACACCTAGCCCGTAGACGTTATGTCTATTACCCAGCACTGAGCGCTGCCGGGTCGACTTCTTCGGAGCTAGTCCGGAAACTGGAACACTGTTCGAACGGACAGTCCGGTTCTCGAAGTCTGTTACATGATCACCAGTAGCATTGGTGAAAACCTCATCTCTTAGTTGCTGAGCAATCCGCACAATGTCAAAGTCCTGACGCCGATCCGTGCGCTCTCTTGCAGAAGCGTACCAGCGTACGTGCGAGCCTGGGGTCCAGTCATGAGTATTGTCGGCGCTCGCAAGAAGATGCACTGGTATGGTGATTTTCTCGACACTCGAAGCCCGCGGTTCATTGGCGGCACTGGCACCAGCTCCGCCTTCTAGATCATAGGAGCGCCCGGTCTGAGCACATTTACAGGATACTTAGATCATATATGCGATTCAATGCCTGCGAGATTGGATCAAGATGAGCGTGTCCTGCACACGATCTCGGTGCTAGAAATTAGCGAGGTGCTGGCGGCGAGGTAGGTCTCCAGAAGGAATCTCTGGAAGGTATGCCAGAAGATCAGCACATATACAGGATCTCGGATCTGCGTATGCGATTCGATGCTCGCTGGATTGTTCAAGAAGTGAGTGGGTACGAGACAAAACCTTAGTGCTGGGAAGTGGCGAGGTGCTGACGATAGGTAGATGTCGGGCAGTGAGGCTAACGAGTCCTGGAGATCAGCGTATAGCATTACGGACGCGGTCCGAAATCGAACGTGTACTGGACGCAATCTCAGTGCTAGAGAGCAGCGAGATGCTAACTATTGGTATGTGTCAGCTAGAAAGGCCGTCGAGTCCTGGAGACCAGCGCATAGCATGACGGGCGCGGTTCAGGTTCGAACGCACACTGGATGAAATCTTAGTATTGATGAGTAGCGAGGTGCTGCCAGCGACTTTATGACGGTCCGTAAGCTGGTTGTCGTACTCCAGAGACCAGCGTGTAGGACGGCAAGCGCAGTTCAGAAGTGACTGCGTACTGAATGTGTCTCAGCGCCAGAGCAGGGGGGGTCTAGCGGCGAATTTACGGCCACCGGTAAGCTGGCTGTCCTACTCCAGAGACCAGCGTGTAGATGGTAAGTGCGGTCTGGAAGTCAATGCGTATCAGAAGCGTACCGGACACGTTCCAGCGCCAGAAGGCACGGCGGTGCTGGCGGCGAGGGCTCGCTGGCCGGTATACGTCTGTCGGGCGGAAGTGCAGCCCTTAAAAAATCTTCGATGGCGCCGGTGGCACACTACTTGCCCTTTGATGTTATAGCATACTGGACCGATGAAGATGTTCCTGCAGTACCCGTACTATGTCTGTGTGATTTCTGTTCCTCGCTTCATTCAATGCAGACGATTCCGGTATCACAACAGAGGAGACTTTCTGCTTGAGCAATGGATTTGCACCGTACGCTAGCAACAATCGGACGGCGCTGACGCTGCCTATTATGCAAGCAGTGTGAAGGGCAGTCCCCCGCCAGAAGCCAGCCTTATCCCACATTGGTGCATTGTCACCCTGATACTTGTCGACAGGGGCGCCAAGAGTAAGAATCCTCGTCATTAGGCGGAGGCTCTCTTTCTCACTCTTGATGCAAAGGCACATATGGAGAGGCGCCCCTTGCTTGACGTTAGCTCCAGCGCTCAAGAGTATGTTAATCGCGCTATAGCATTCGGATTCCACTGCGCGTGACAAAGGCGTTTCGGCCCAAGCATCTTCCGCATTCGGGTCCGCACCGTGTGCTAGCAGCCAGATGACTAGGTCCGCGTGAGCGACTGCGAGCCTATAACTCAATAGGTTAGTCTTGTACAGGTCTAGGTAGAGGTACAATGACAGCATACGAGAGTGCTGTTTTGCCGTTCCGGAAAAGCATGTTGATATGTCCTGGAACCGCTTCAAGAAGGCGCGCAACCATCGGAATGTGGCCGCGGCTGATTGCCGCCTGTATATTAGTGTCGTCTGCTTGTATGCCGTATTCAAGCAAGAGGTTCAGGATTCCGAGCTGTTCGCATTGAATAGCATAGCTGACGGCGGTGTTCAAGGTCACGCTTGGCTGTGGATATTGATTACGGACTCGTACAAGCTCCGCAAGAGTGTATCCTTCATCTCCCGTCGCGATAGCCTTGTCAAGCTCCGGATGCGGTGGTTGGCCCATGCTGAGTAGAAACTCCAGCTGGAGGGCTTTTGTACGGGCATCGATATTTGACGCTGGGCAAGGCTCGGTAAGGAGGTGGAGGTCCTCGAACGCATTGCTCGCGGAGAGACCAATGAGACCTGACGGCGGCGGCAGCATCGTAGACACTAGGGATAGTGGAATATCGGATGGGTGATAGCGACAAATGATACAAAGCTCGTCGCTCGATACGATATAATGTAGAGTGCAAAGAAAACAGGTTGGAGAGTGGCCCAGTACTGTTCGGTGCGGACTTCGATCGCCCATGGAGATTAGTACTCAGCCATCCCGCTTCCCCACGCACACTTTCGCACTTGTGGCATGGAATAAAGCCGTGCATCACACCGCACCAAGACCCACGTAGCATCGCCCGTGTCCAGTCACTCCACATCCGAGCCGAACTAGAGCTTATTCTGGGTATGGCTTGCATCTGCCTTTGAATCCTGCGCAGCCATTGGGATGTGACCCATTTAAAGTAATTTTGATCTGCAAAAAGAAGTGTTCCAGAGGCTTATCTCGGATCGGACGTAGAAAGTGGCTGTAGTGTGCAAAGCAGTAGCGCCATTCAGCCTGCAGTGCCGCCGAGCCTGTAACGCAGCGTACATGTGTGAGAATCCGTGCGACAAGGGTTAAGCTCTCGCATCCTAGAGCTGTGTTTGTGCACTACATCAAGATACGTTCAGCCGTCTAACTGTCTATTGCACCAAAATTCGCTTTGCTCTTTCGACATGACCACATTCTCGTACGACACTCTCTTCGAGCATGCTCAAGGCAGACTGCCCGGGTATGTCGAAGTTCCCATATGGATGGCGCTCGCATCGTAGCTGTGGCGGGAGGTCAAGCAGGCGCAATTGCTACCCGGAGACTTGGCGCATGTTCTGGTCTTGTCGTCCTTGGCCGCTCTGCCGCGATCATGGCACACATTGCGCCTAGGTCAAACACTGCATCAGTGAATACCACAGATTCAGAACAGCACTTTCGAGATCTACTTGGACAAGTGGCGCAGCTCTTCATATCACACCGAGGGTACTTCCCTTCCGAAACTACGGCTTGGGGATTCTACATCTCCAACTTTTCTCTGGTCACGAACGCTCTAGTAGCAATAGCCACGCAGCAGTTCCACATGCTTGGTCTGCACAATCAGCATACCTATTATGACGCATTTGTCGAGCCAAACCGCCGCGATGAAGTCCGCGCGTGTGTACTTTTAGGCCCAAGTACTACTCTATTCTACATCGAAGCCAGACTTGTCGAGCAGATAAGCTTTCCAAGGCTTTCGCCTTTACCAGACAGGTTTGCGTCCAACTCAACAGGTCAAGTATCCCAGAGGAACTTTCTAGTGTGGTCGAGCAGTGCCGGCACAGCGTATCAGATGCTCTATGGGCAGCAAGTAGAGCCTGACCGTAGCCGGCTCTCCGGAGTGTACGAGATCTATCACGTGGATCCACGGGGCCGAAAGGGGTGGATCAAATACAACTTCGATACCGATCAGTGGGTGGCTTGACGCTTGAAAGCCTCAGACTCTTCGTCATGAGTCCGCGTCCTACAGGTACAAGCCAACCAGAGATGCAGCGCGGTAGTGCTGTGTGTGTAGGTGGCAACAGAAAAAGGCGAAATTACATCTGTAAGTGGCGTGGGTAGGTGATGTGGGGCCAACAAATTGCTTGGCTCGCATTGGGTGTCATATACATAGCCCTGCAAGACACCGATCATGCCCTGATGTCCCATCGAATAGCCTCTACAGAGCCTGTCCAACTTTGCGTGGGCGGACGCAAGCAATCAATTCGCCTTTCAGTGGTCTCGCCATCTCTGGACTCAGCTCCTGACAGCATGCTGCCTGGATAACGATCGAATATTATAATCAAAAGTCCTTTTGCCATCCGGGAGGAAGAGGTCCATATCCATACTATTATCAAATTTGATGTTTCCATGGTCTTTAGATTCCTGCTTGCTACCTTCCTGCACTGGAAAGTTACAACAGTACCGCACGAGAAAATCGCTACACCATTGTTAGGAAGGGACCAGTGCTGCCGCGTCTCAGCGGTCCATCCATACCAGAACAGCCCAGCCGGAATAGCGAGTCTTGCAGGCAACATCATTAGTATACAAAACTCAGGTCGACCAACGTCATTGTTTCGTGCTGTTAGAGACCGGTATATGCAGTCATTGAGCAGTGCACATATTTGCGTTCCGAGAAGGAAGCCAAAGCCTAGTGAGACATAGGTCGGCCCACTATGCTGGTGGATCCGCCGTAGTAATGAGGTGATGTCCAGAGCATGGGGAATGTCGACAACACAAGGTAGATAAGGCTGTACACGAAAGCCATGTACACCGCTAAGACCTGGATGATGGGCTGCCTCAGCACAAGACGGAATGGCCGAACGAAGGCCATGCCTATGTGCCTCGCAAAAGATCGGTCACGTTGTTCAAACTCGGTATAGAGCATCTCGCAAATGTCAAAAGCAGGAATCAACTATACTACCGTCTCGCGTATGGCCAACCCGATCGAATTTGTCAGCCAGCACGCTCCTTATGTTCGTACTTCACCCTCGGGAGTGTGACTCGGCCGGTTCATCAGCGTGAACTCTCTCAAAAATCCGGCCGAAGCTGTCGATATGCACCACCGCGGCCTGTTCGTGATGGGTGTCGGCTATCTCGATCAAACCGGAGACTGCCTTGTCCAGCTCGGTGATACGAAGCATCAGTGTAGCCTCCATTCCTCCCAAGCGCTGTTCGAGGGTTGAGGTCAGCTTCTGCTCATATGCTTGCCTGGCAGCGACCTCGTAGTCAAGCTTGCGCATTAGCAATGTCTTGACGGTTTCCAGTCTGGCTTTATGTACGTTGTAGCATTCGGTTTCGACGCAGCGGTCTTTCCTGCGTCTAGCTTCGATGCCGGAAATCAAGGATTGAAGCCTGGTCGAGTTAATTTCTTGTGGGCGACGGGCAACACTGCACCTGTCAGAACTCACCAGGAACATGCGCGCGTAATTCCGTCCATCACTTCATCAGGCTCGTATACGCCTTCATGTCCACCCACATTGTTGGGTAGCGTTGCTGGTCCGTCGGCGTAGTAAGCCGCCGGGTCCGGGTATGACGTATTTTCGTCGGCCTCCATGTAGTGTTGCACACTACTTCCGAGTGGTCGCGGCAGTAATTTCTTCCGGGTAACAGTCTCGCTACAGCGAGAAGGCTCTCGGACAAGTCCATCTGCCCAGAAACACAACAAGACCCTACAGCACCCGGCGGACAAGCTAGCGAGTAGCGGCGGAGCTCGTCCGGCTCGAAGAGGAGCAAAGCTCAAAAGTTACTGTTGAGTCACTGCTAGCCGGCAGATCACACGTCTCGCCTCGGCTCGAGCGAACGCGATGGACCTCTTATTCAGAGGCGTTCCTCTCACGTACGCTATACGGCTTGGGCGCCCAGCATGCCCGATCGACGAGCCCGTCATCCATGAGCTTAGCTCTACTGTTGATCTGTGCAAGAGTCGGCTGTCTTCGTGCAATACGCTCGACATGTCCGACATGCTTGTCGTATCTGCATACCTTGCAGTCTCAAAGTGCCTGATGCGAATCTGACTCTCGTCTTGGTCAGCCGGCCTATGGATTGCAACCTTAGTGGATCCTGTTCCGCCTTTCGATAATTTCATCCTTTTCACAGGGGAGTCGCTGTCTCCTGTCCTGCCCTTTGCCATTCCGCATTCGTCTGATACAGATATTCTCGTTCGCTTCCTTCCGTAAGCTTCTTGCACAAGGACGCCAAAATCATCCTTAGCGAGCAGGTGCGTTGGCTGCGCACTG
>JAABUV010003918.1_pt1 | contig 18403 bp, 23 predicted proteins | sample 5559971 | NCBI WGS metagenome assembly JAABUV01 (sample SAMN10711881, study PRJNA513362) | rock metagenome | isolation source: Antarctica rocks | place: Antarctica: Victoria Land, Knobhead nord | collected 2015-12-19
CCTGATATGGAAACAAAGCGCGGCAAGTTGATTGTGTGGTTGAGGGCGTCGGTGTTGCTGAAGCTGACGGTTGTGTCTGGGCCGCAGGCTGTTGGGTAAGGAGCATAGGCTGCTGGATCGGAAGTGCTGGCTGCTGGGTCGGAAGTGCAGGCTGCTGGGTCGGAAGTGCAGGCTGCTGGGTCGGAAGTGCAGGCTGCTGGGTCGGAAGTGCAGGCTGCTGGGTTGGAAATGCAGGCTGCTGGGTCGGAAGTGCAGGCTGCTGGGTCGGAAGTGCAGGCTGCTGGGTTGGAAGTGCAGGCTGCTGGGTTGGAAATGCAGGCTGCTGGGTTGGAAGCATAGGCTGTTGGGTCGCGAGCGCTGGCGGTTGAGCTGCAAGCACCGATTGTTGAGCTGTGAACGCTGGCTGTTGAACTGCAAGTGCTGACTGTTGATTGGAAAACGCTGGCTGTTGAAGCTGAGATCGAGTTTGTGGTCCTCCGTACGTTACAGTGTCATCTGCGATAGCCTGGAAGGGAACATAATGCTGAGACGTCAACCATGGCATCTGCTCTTTCTCTTGATTTGTTAAAGAAAGACCGGTTTCTGGGTGAAGGTCTGCGGTCTTGCACAAGGCCCAGCCACGTGCCGCCTTTTCATCTGTCTGAGCAAGCTGTCGAAGCATCATATTTCCTTGCTCTTTGTTGGCAATACTGAAAAATCCCGATTTGGTTTGCCATTCTTCTTTTCTCAAATGTGGTTGAGAGTTGTTTTCTTTATAAACCAGGTGAACATAGCCTATTGCGTTTCGAGACCCACTGTTGGTCATCACTTCCACCATGTAGTCAACTCGAGCAATGTCAGTCCAAAGTCGTAGTATTGCGTTCTCTCTCTCCATGACACTTGTCAACTGAATATTTGTCAGCCAATGCTTCGCCACACGTTTCCCAAAGACAGCTCCAGGATACAGGAAGTATCGTGGTAAATTCGGCGTGCCAGCATTGACAAGCACCCGAGTACCAGTAGCCGCAGGCATCACACCTGTGACAATCCCCCATGGTGTGAAGTACATTGGCTGTTGGGGCATGACCCCTCGGGCTGATGGGGGCGCGATCATTTGACCTAGGTTTTCGGGGCTGACGACCGTATTACCCTCTGTTCTGGTTGGAACTGCCTGTGGATTTGTACGACCAATCTCAGCCATCAAAGTCGCCTGTATTGCCGGGTCCATAGTATCTACAGCAGGTATTTGTAGTTCCTGCATACGCAAAATGAAAACCTTAGCCGCCTCAAGGATTTGAGAATCCCGCCCCGCAAGATTTGTGTTTCCGGAGCCTTGCTGCATGCTGTTATAAATCTGGCGTATGTGTTGAATATGGAATCGCATGTTCAGAATTGGAATCTGGTGTTTCCGTTGGGAGCTTGCGTCATTTGGATAAATCCTACGGTTCATATTGCGAATGTCTTCATTGCTCTGACTTAATTCACTGATGACGCGAGGATCATCTGGATCAAGCCAAAGCGCTTTGAGGTCGTCACGAATTCCTTGGTATATACCCAATATCTTAGGCGGTACCTCGATCGCCGTTCCGGGTGGCACTGCTGCATTCAGCATATTCATTTCCTGTTGTTTATCTTCTTCTGTTATTTCATCCGAATCTCCGCTGCCACCGTCAAAGGCGCTACGCTCGAAAGTCGCTCCGTCATCCTCAACCGAAACGAAGGTCTCGTTGGCTTTTCCCTTTCCCTTTCTTGCGGATACAAGCTGGGCAATCTGTTCCGGAGTGAACCCTTGCTGCTGTAGATTTGCTATGTATTCTTGAAGTGGTGTAGGGTTTAGGTTAATCTGAGATGATTGGATTGCTTGTGACCCTCCCTGTCCTGAAGAAGAAGCTATGGGTTGGATATTTTGAGTAGGCTGAGCATTGAGCTCAGCTCCCGCTCCTGTGTTGCTGTCTTGACTATTTGAAGCGGGAGTCATCTCGAGAGCTGCTGGGGCGTTCGGCCGCACAGTAGAAGGTGTTTCTTCTAAAGATGGTTGCAACGACCTTGACGGTGTTTGTGGTGGTCCTAATGGCGGTACTGTTGACATTGGGTTCGAAGGACTAGGTCGAAGAGTCCTACCTCTAGGTGGAGAGCCTTCTTCAGACTCGGCTGGACTGTTCTGAGCAGTATTATAGATCGAGGCTGGTATTGGTGGCGGTGGCATCTGTACTTGTCTGGATTGTTGACTAGGTGGGGATCTGTGAATATTGGATCTGTCGCGAAATGGATCATCTTCCGTTGTGGGCCCAGACGGTATTGATTCTCCTGCAAGATTTGTCCCAGACTGACTGTCATGCGGTTCGGTAGTTGGTTTCTGCACTCTCTTTCGAGGTGATCGAGATCGCGGAGGTAGCTCTTGTGAGAATTGAGTGGATTCGGTCGTTTGGGAACGAGTTTGTCTGGTGGGAGAGGACAATGGTAGTACAGACATCTCTAAGAAATTTGAGAAATCGTTGGGCGCTATTTAGAAATTACTGTAAAAATGAAGATATGAAGAGATTGTACGAATGGGTCTTGAATGAAATGAAGTATTGACGATGATGGAAAAAAGACCAGATCAACTGTTCTTCTCTTGCGTATGGTTTTTATGAAGAGCGTTTCAATACTCGGAGTTGGCTCCTTTTAAAGGAGTTTTCGTTAAGCCTCTGGACTCATGCAAAGCACAGAAATCCATACCCCAGGACCCTCAAGGACAGAACCTGAGTGCCTTTCGCCTTCAAGGAAGAACCCCGAGGCCCCCAGTCCTTATTCATAGATCCCTCGTTCCCGAGTGGGAAAGTTTACTGAGAAGTCGACAATGCTAAATATAGGTGCCAACTCGTAAGCGCTTCCACCCATACTTAAATCTTGATACGGACGCACCTTTTTCCTGTACGCTTCCATCATTCCGTTCTCCTCAACACACTCATCTCATTCCTCTCGCTATAAATTTCTTCATCTAGAATCCAGACAATTCTACAAAAATCAAAAAGTATGGGTCTGCTGGCAGTCCTGTCTTTATACTGCGTAGGCGCTTTAGCCATTGAAGGCTTAAGGTTCGAATTTCCTGTTCTTGTGTCATTTTTTTGTAGAGACTCACGAACAGCAGTCAAGTCCCACAGCTCAACATCCCGCAAGCGGGTTCAGCGTCATTGGGGGCTGAATTCAGCTGGGGACCGACAGGCACCTCAGACACAGCAAGACTTACCTCTGTTACAGCCACTAACACAGCCACAATTACAGCTAACACGGTAACCGTCACAACCGGTGGCAATGCTCACAATTCCATCCTATCGACAGTCGGCTCTTTTACGCACCCCGCTTCTATCACAACAATGAGCTGGCAACCCGCACTCTCGAGCCTGACGGGTACAGCTTCTGGGATCCAATATATGCCGACGGGTAACATCAACATGTCTCCAAAGTATCCCAACAGCTCCGTATCGGATGCTACTGGGGTTTTCTGGTCTGGATTCGGCACACATAGCCTGGTTCCTGGGACAGGTATGAATCCTGGTTTCAAGTCGACGGCAAGCGGCGGGTCAATGATCCTCTCAACCATCACATCCCATGAGATTGCTACCTCCGCCGTCCAATCCGTGGCCCCGAGCGGTCAGTTCTCTCGGACAAGTCACAAATCCTCGAGCGGTGCCACACAAGTGGCGACAACCGCCAGTGGCATATCGCCAACGCTCACCCCAAGCTCGAACAACTCCGCGGGAGCCTCGCAGATTACGTTCAAGGGCATTGGCGAATCTCTTCATCTTTCCATGACTTCCTGCGTTTTAGCTGTAATATTGGGGCTTGTTTGTGGATTGTGAACGCCTTCCTATATTTCGGTCGTGTTGTTTCGTAATGGTGTCCAGTTTCACACAGGGTGTCTTTATCTAGGTAGACTGATAGGAAATTGTAACAATGGCAGTATACTTCCATAATGCCAATGCTTTAGCATACATAAGATAGTCACCTGAATTCTTCGCGTTTGCGTCTAAATAAGGTACATACACCTATGGGGGCGGTACATCCCTGCTTGTATTTAGGCTATCAACCTCACCTAGCTTGTTAATCTCACCTGGCATATAACCGCGCGCGAGGCTCAGCCAAATTCTCCTCTTTGAACCTCATCTCCCACCCCCATGCCCCTCCAACTGAGAATTTAAGGAAAGGGAACCGAGAATGCCCTTTGAGGATTCATATATAAGAAAGCGATTGCCCACCGCTGCCATTATGCACCACCAATCATCAACCAAGAAATCCTTATAACCTCCAACGATATCCAACATGTGCCTCATCATTATCAGGAACAAGTTTAGCATTACGGAGACAGAGCAAGAGGGAGTCAACCATATTCCACCTTGCATACGACGTATACCATTCCAGGACCGTCCGTATCAGAAGACCAGATGTTCTCGACGGCTAACAGCTGGGATCCGGGCCTGGCTTCCCGGACGTCGCGGTTCGAATGAACCTTCACCGGAAGAGACATCGACAGCCCATGAGCCGTCCATGATGGAACCACTCGCCGCAGCTGACGAACCTGGCAATCGCACCAATATTAACCACCCACTTCCTCCTTATTCCGCCAGCAACAGCAACGGCAGCATTGTTGAAGTCCCGACAGAGCTTCTATGAATGAGTGTTAGGGACGTCACGTTTTAGCTTTCTTTTCCCTGTAGTCTGGAGAATGTTAGTTTGGATAAACACTGTATTTAGTCTGCTCTAATAATCTGTTTTCAAGCTTCATCATTGAACAATATAAGGTGCACAAATTATAACTGCATGGGTTCGATTCATTTGATAAAGTTTGAGGAAAGACATTGAAGACAGTACGTGGCACACGATAATACTGACAGATCGTTGTACATTGATTACTAAACTATCTAAAATAAACCTTACAACCGGATGTCCTTTTGACGCCTGACTAGTGTTCACAGTAATTTCAAGGTCTATTACAGCTGGAAGGAGGTGAATGTAGGTTGGGTCTTCGTTGGCGATTTTTGCAAGATCGGTGCGTCCGGAATGTGCCATCGATATGACTGGACCCGCTGTTGCCGATCACGCCGTTGATCCTTTGCGCCATCGTCCTCCTTTCCTGAAGACTCCACCTCTATCGCCGTGGTTGCTTTTGCTGCTTTGGTAGGCGATTTCGAGCTACTGGGCTTGGTATGTTGGCACTGCGTCTTGTCCATGAAATCACAAGGTTTTTTGCGATCCGGCAAAGGAAAGCTTTCATCCTGGCATTGTCAAAGAAACCCTCTAGAATTGTGGAGATAACCTACGATCTGTTTCTCGGACGGCGGCCAAGAAGCTTCGTCCCTTGAACTGTAGGTGTAGAATCGATGGTTGCGATAAAGTACAAGGTAGACGTCTGTTTGATACAATTTGCCTACTTCGTATGCCTTTTTGAACAAACAATTTTTCCTTCCACGGAATCTCTCTCGTGCTATTCTCTGCGGACATTTCGGTTTCTTTTCGTCTGTTGTCTTCATGATGTGACAAGATGTTTGTCGGGCTGTATAGAGGCTCAGAGGAATATATAGGAAAATTGGGCGCTTTCAGCTAAAAATACCTCACCCATCAGAACGTTTGTCGCGCGGGACTGCAGATGGTAGACCAAAGCGTCATGACCCTTCTTTTAGTACCAGCCTCTATTTCTATGTGTTCTGTGGAACAAGGGCCCAGGGCCCTCAGTAAACTTGAGAATTGACTATTGAGGGCACTAGAAGAACGACCATTCAAGTACAAACTCTTCGAGAGTTCGCAGTTCAAATCACCATGGACCCAACACAGATTTATGCTATCACCGCTGGCGGTATTTTCGCGACTACTATCTTATACAATATTACCTCAAAGATGTGGAGTTTCTTAAGACTACGCACTCTATTCTTTCTCTTGAAGCACTTCGTTTACCCGTACGTGCTGCGACGACGTCGATTCTTGTCTCCCTGGACCCGTCACGAGCTCTTTTTGCAGATCATTTACTGGACTGGAACAGCGGTATGCAGCGCAGTTGGGGTTAGAAATCTGAACCAGGCGGGCTCCAGAGCTGGTACTTTGGCCGTGGTTCAATTCATACCTCTGCTGCTTGGCAGTCATCTCAGCTTTGCCGCTGACCTACTCGGGACTTCCCTTCATACCTGGAGACAATTCCACAGTTCAATAGGACTGATGGCTCTTAGTCTTAGCGTCTTTCATGTTGCAGCAGCTTTGTCAGGTAGAGAGGGGTTTTCCTTCAGGAATAAAGTGCATTTGTACGGATTCGTGGTAAGTTCGATTCTCATATGTCACTCCACATCGCTGACATTACTCCATTGTGCAGGGTGTGATATCCGTTGCTTCGCTGCTATTGCTCGCCTTACCGCCGATGCGAAGATTCTCGTATGAAATTTTCCTTCGATTTCATCAAGCTCTAGCGATCACGGCAGCCCTCGCGTTATGGCGTCATCTCTCACTTAGCAATGCTTTCGGCCGCATATATATTCTGGTTGCTGGTGGTTTTCTTATCGTCGCCATGCTGCTAGAAACGATCAATCTTGTCTTTCACAACTTGGCTCTGGGACAAACGGGAGTCCGAGCTGACGCTATACAAATATCAGCCGCTAATGTCGACGATATTGTCAAGATAAACCTAATTGTGCCTCGAATATGGAAAGTAAGAGCCGGGCAGTACATCAATGTTTGCATACCACAAGTCAGTTCATGGTCTTTCTTACAAAGTCACCCCTTTGTGATCACCTCATGGACTGAAGGGCAGAATCCGTCCATCTGCTGCTTGGTCCAACCGGATTCTGGCTTCACAAGAAGGCTGTTGGCCTACGCCCACAAACCTCGCGTCGAGAACGCTAAGGAAGGGGATTACGTTCGCGCGTGGTTTACAGGGCCCCACGGACGCACCATAGATATCAGCACTTATGGCTCTGTTATGTTGATTTCCACTGGCTTTGGCATCGTCGCCCAGCTGTCGTATGTCAAGGAGTTGATTCAAGGTTACAACAATGGCCAGGTTTGTACCCGGCGAATGCATCTACTGTGGCAGGTGGAAGAATGGGGTTAGCATTTGGTCCTTTCAGAGTTGTTCTACAGATTGGCTGATAAAGAGAATTGACAGATGAACATTTTTACGGGGAAGAAATTATTAATGACATTCTGGATGAAGATATCCATGATGATGGTTATGTAAGACGCAGAGTGATTGAGTCTTGAGGATCCGTGCTAAAAAGAAGCCAGATCTTGCAACTCACGATTTGGGTGGCCAAGAATTATCCCTTCAAGGACGCCGACGGATCTAACAAGATAGAGCAAAGAGGCAAACACGGCCGTGTGATGTACATGCCTGGCAGGGCAAACGTAAGAGAAATTCTGGCAGACAACGTAAGACACAGGCGAGGGAAGATGTTAGTTACCGGTACGCTTTTTAACCCAGCTTATGAGACTCAAACATAACGCCGTAATTTTAGTCTCTGCGAGATCGTCCGTCCGAGATGATGTTCGAAAATTGGTGCAGTATCAGGTTCATAATGATGTTAGCTTGTTGGAACTCGAATTTCAGCCACGGGAAGAAAGGCAATCTCTGTTCTCAGGTCATCATAGAGAGAGTGAAATTTAGCTTTAGGTAGATAGTCTCTGTACATCGAATTCAAGTCATACTCCCAGGAGTTCAGCAGCGGCCAAGAAATGTCAGTAAAGTACACATTAATCAAAAATCTCCCATTCCCTTCTGGCAGAGGCCTCAGTCATACAGACACGAGGAATTAGACATCGATAGGTAGGCTCTCCCGGAAGAAAGTCGGCTTGCTAGTTGGGAGTTAGTCAGGCGACTCTTGGAAGGGGATTTGTACCTTTTTAAGCTCGTTCAGGGTCGAGGACTGGGTCGCCTCCAGAAATGTCCGGATTCCCCAACCATCCGGCCAGTTATCTGGGTATTTCAAGACGATTGAATCAGGATTTTGTAGGCTGGTCTCCGGTTCCATTAATTCCTTCATTAAAAGACCCACCGTACACACATCCTTGCGTTCAGTGTATTCACTGATCTTTACATCATTCAGCATGGCGTCACCAACGTTGGCCAGCTTAACGGCACCGTCTCGTTTCAACCACACGTTACCACAATTCAGTTCGCCGTAATAAAGCTGAAGCTCTGTGTGTATGTAGGAAAGTCCATCAAGAATCTGATGAAAGTTAGCTACTTGTAGATGATGTACAAGGACGAAGCCATACCTCTTTACACACTGCTGCGATCTCAAAATGCTTCAACTTCCCCTTCGATGTAGATGAAAGGCTTCTAAGCGATACTTCCATACATTCATAGGCCATATAAATGATTCCCTCGTCGTGAAAAATTTCCACAAGATCGACGACGTTGTGATCCGAGGTTGATTTGAGCCTGTCAAGCGTGCTTTCACCGTTGTACTTCTTCTCCTTGACTGCAACGAGAAAATGCTCACGATCGTGAGAGATTGTCGAAGGCCCAGCCTGCTCCAACTCCATGAACCGGTGGTACGAACCCCAAGGACTGCATTTCTGAACCGAGTCCCCACTCACTTTGATCTTTTTTTTGACCGGAGGTGCCAAGAACGACAATCTATCGACGTTAACAGGCAATTGAGGACCGAGGCGCTGTTTTTCATGAGGGCGTTTGAGCGTCCGTAGTAACGGGTTGGGCGTATCTTGCAGTGACCGAATCTTCGAGTTGTCCGCGCTCACTCCGGTGCCAGGGTTTGCAGTCGTTGCGAGTCGTGTTGCCTGTCGATGTATCTCAGTCATTTTCACGGTACTGGAAAGTTTGTGGTGTCTAGCCTTCAAGATTAAAAATAAAACATCGTGGCGTGTAAGTTTGTTTTGAGGCTCGGCATTACACGACCCCAGGCACGCCTTCTCGATTTTAAACCCCTAGCCCCCCCAAACGCCCATCCCTGCGGAGATTGCTTGCAGTTCAGGTCGCCCATAATTCCTATATAGTGAGCGTTCCCTCGGATTCCATGGGTAAGCAGTTTCGCTCGCCGTGGGGACAACAATTATTTTAACCTCTAGCTACCAGACCAAGATATTGAGTTCTTTCAAAGTAAAATCGCGGCAGACGCAGATCAGGATATACAACCATTGTCATTGCTGTCTGACCAGAGGGTGCAGCTTCCATCATGTGTTACATTGTGCTTATCAGGATTAGGCACGACCGCCTTACAGCAACGACATATCCAACCAGTTGGCGGGAACGATGGCGCCAACGCTTCACATACAAAACCATGACTTTCTACCATACTCCAGAGGAAGTCAACAACCTTTACAGCGACAACCCGCCCGCTGGTCCTCCGCCATACACTGGACCTACGCCAGGACAAGAAGACGTAGTGGAGATGGAAGATCAAGCTCACAGCCAATCTTTAGATCAAGAAACTCAAGAGTGTGGGTATACGACGGAATTTGCTGAAAGGCTTGAAAAGACCATACACTGACCGATACAGTAGGCAACTTTGTGGTACATCCTCGTCCTGAAGATGGCCAGTAACTTTGAAGCAAAGGTGTTGTAGCGAAAACGCCCCACGAGGTTTATGCACCGTCTTAGCTAATGTCAGTATTCAGAAGCAGTTGATTTTCGTAATGGCTGTTACATACAGATGCTATCGGGCGCATGATTTGATGGTAGGACGTGCTTTGGTCAATTAAGGGTCGCGAATTTTTAAGCGCTTTCATAGACACTTGTTCATGTGCAATAGTGTAATGTCGAAGCTTGTACGCTTAACAGACGTCTGTAGATCGCACTAGCAGGGACAGAAGCGGTGAACTCTGTGACCCCATTCACCTCAGCGCTAAATTGACTTGTTGACGTTGATGAAGATAGATTGGGGTACCTGGTGTCTGCTAATCGAAAAGGTGAGATTTGGTCATGCGTTGCTATTACGTGAAAGTATTAAAGATTGTGACCGGCATTTTCAAACCATGCGAAACGAACACCCATCGCATCAACGAAGTCGCAAGTTTCTTGTCTAAGGTGTATTAGGTTAGTCCTGCTGAGTCATCAAAAAGAACATGGCAATATTCCACGCGAGTTCTAGCTGCTCCAATTAACCAATGGCTCGAAGCATACCTCGGCTAATAGATGAGCAGGGGTATGGCCTCGACAAGAAAGTAGCCCGCAGCGTTAGGCTGAGGGCTGAATTAAACATGCAACGACCTCCATCGCTGTCAAAGCATTATACTTTGAACCACGCGAGAGATCAGGGAATGGGCGATAAAATGTCCTCCGGCCGATGGTCAAACCTTTTTAAACCAAAGGATAAAAGTGTATGGTAGCGAAATATTGCCAAAATCTGTTTAGACCGAAGCTGACTTAATGATCATCTTAATAGAGAACAAGTCTACCAGCTTCTACGGAGTCGATCGGTGAACCACTACCTTATGGACTTGCGATCCTTGCAGATGGAGTCGATCCTGTCGTTGAGTAGGTGACGTCCGCTGATGATTCCGTCGGTCGCTCATTGTTTGACTACAGTATTGTTGCAATTCACGGACTCAACGGACATCGTGAAAAGACCTGGACAGTGGGCGGTGTCAACTGGCTTCGTGATCTCCTCCCATCAGATATTCCAAACGCACGCATTCTCAGTTGGGGCTACGACGCCAATACCCACGGTACTTCCCCGATCAGCGCTCAGTATCTCTACGATCACGCAAGAACCTTGGTCTCCGATCTATGTCTAAAGAGAAGGTTGACAAAGGTACTAGAGTCATCCGTGGAGAGTAGTCCTCTTACCTACTGAAAAACGGCGTAGACCCGGAGACGCCCCATTGTTTTCGTCGCTCACAGCTTGGGTGGAATAATCGTCAAAAGTGTAGGTTGTCTTGAACGGACTGCAAGTACGGTATAGTGCTAACAACAGTAGGCCTTGATCCATTCTGAAGCTGCCCGACAGGGCGCTTTGGAAGAACACCGGTCGATCAAGCTCTCGACATATGGCATATTCTTCATGGGGACTCCACATCAAGGCGGCAGTGGAGTATGTCTTGGGGAGCTAATGCTCAAGGTGGCTTCCATATTTGTGACAGCGGACAACAAGATCCTTAGGCACCTCGAGCGAGACTCGGAATGGCTCCAACAGCAGCTTGGCCAATATGCACCAATCGGCCACGACTTTGTTACCAAATTCGCCTATGAAATGCTCCCTACTCCAATAGCTTTGGGAAGGACGATAACGGTCTGTATGCTGTGTACTTTATCTGCGACTTACTTATCGTGTTCAGGTTGTGCCACAAGCTTCGGCGATCATACCCGGTGCTGCAGATGCAGAACCGGTTGCCATACCAGCAGATCACCTCAACATGGTTAAGTTTGCTTCCCGTGAGGACGGGGGGTACGAAAAGGTGTCGGGGCATCTTCAGCTACTGGCTGAAGAGGCACCAGATGCTGTTGGCGCGCGTTGGGAGGAACAGGACAGGATCAGAAAGGGTACGGAATCAATTCTGGTATGATGTAGTGGAAGCTATTTGTTCAGGCAGTAACAACACCTTGCAGCCCAGGCCGATGTGAAAGAAGATTTCTCAATCCCATTCAGTCTCTCTGGAGTCCCTGAGATAGAACAGTTTGTGGGTAGGAAGGAAGAACTCGGCAAGATTAAAGACTCGTTTCAAGGCGATGGATCTCAACGCAGAATCGTACGTCTGCATGGGTTAGGCGGAATAGGCAAGACTCAACTGGCGGTGACGTTCGTAAAAGAACATAGAGATACTTACTCGGCCATTTTTTGGCTGAACGGCAAGAACGAAGACACATTAAAGCAAAGCTTTGCAGGCATGGCCAAACGTCTACATGATGAGTATCCATCTTCGACGCTACTGAGGACGACTACGAAGGAGAAGAATCTCGATCGGGTGGTTGCAGTCATTAAACAATGGCTTTCACTTAGAGGAAATACTCGATGGATGCTGGTTTTCGACAACATCGATAATCCGAAACTCCCTGGTATCGAGGACCCGCAAGCGTATGATATCGGGTTATATTTCCCAGAAGCGCACCAAGGATCCATTCTAATCACCACAAGATCTTCTCGTCTGAAGATTGGCAAGGTCGTGCCCGTCAAAAAGCTTGTTAATATTCAAGAAAGCATTACGATATTGGCTTCTACGTCGGAACGAGTGATTTTGGATCGAGGTATATACATAACCATACTAGCACAGAGGTTCCGTAACTAAGTCAAACTTAGATCCTTATGCCGTAGAATTAATAAGCGAACTCGATGGGCTTCCGCTCGCACTTGCAACAGCGGGAGCTTATCTTGGTCAAGTTTCAACAAGCTTGAAAGATTATCTTCGCCATTATCGTACTTCATGGTTGAGACTACAACAGACAAGTCCAGATTTACTATCGTACGAGGATCGTGCTCTGTATAGCACGTGGGATCTCTCCCTTAAGCATATACGGAGTCAAAACGAATCAGCTGGAAAACTGCTACAGTTTTGGGCATATTTTGATAACCAAGATCTCTGGTTTCAACTTCTGGCTGGAGGCAGTAAGGGCAGTCCTGAATGGTTTTCTACGATAGTCGACGATGAGTTGAGCTTTAACGACGCCATAAGACTGTTATGTGATCATGCCTTGATTGAATCCCTAGAGGTCTCCGGTGGATACGGCATGCATACTTGTGTTCATGCTTGGGCTGTGCATGTGCTGAATGCTGAAATGGAAATTTCAATGGCTAGGTTAGCATTGACCTGTATCGGCTCAGCTGTGCCCACCCACGATGTTCCTAAGTATTGGGCGACAGAGCGGCGACTCCTTCCGCATGCGCGTAAATGCTTTGAATCTCTTCATAATGACATTCTTCTCGAATCTCAAGATAATCAAAACACTTTGAACGCTGTTCACAGTCTAGGTTCCCTTTATGCTGATCAAGACAAGATGGAGGAAGCCGAGGTCATGTATCAACGGGCGCTGAAGGGCTATGAGAAGGCGTGGGGACCGGAGCACACGTCGACGCTGAACACGATCAACAATCTGGGTATTCTTTATGGAGATCAAGGCAAGATGAAGGAAGCCGAGGTCATGTATCAACGAGCGCTGAAGGGCTATGAGAAGGCGTGGGGACCGGAGCATACATCGACGCTGGACACGGTTAATAACTTGGGTGTTCTTAATCGAGATCAAGGCAAGATGGAGGAAGCCGAGGTCATGTATCAACGGGCGCTGAAGGGTTATGAGAATGTGTGGGGACTGGAACACAAGTCGACGCTGGAGACGGTCAATAATCTGGGTGTTCTCTATAAAGATCAAGGCAAGACGAAGGAAGCCGAGGCCATGTTGCGACGGGCGCTGGAGGGTTATGAGAAGGCGTGGGGACCGGAACACACGTCGACGCTGGACGCGGTCAACAATCTGGGTGTTCTCTATCAAGATCAAGGCAAGACGGAGGAAGCCGAGACCATGTTGCGACGGGCGCTAAAGGGTAAAGAGAAGGCGTGGGGATCGGAGCATACGTCGACGCTGAACACAATCTACAATCTTGGTCTTCTTTATGTAGATCAAGGCAAGATGAAGGAAGCCGAGGTCATGTATCAACGGACGCTGGAGGGTAAAGAGAAGGCATGGGGACCGGAGCACACGTCGACGCTGAACACGGTCAACAATCTGGGTAATTTTTATGCTGATCAAGGCAAGATGAAGGAAGCCGAGGTCATGTATCGACGGGCGCTGAAGGGTTATGAGAAGACGTGGGGATCGGATCATACGTTGACGCTGAACACAATCTACAATCTTGGTCTTCTCTATACAGATCAAGGCAAGATGAAGAAAGCCGAGATCATGTATCGACGAGCGCTGAAGGGTTATGAGAAGGTGTGGGGACCGGAGCACACGTCGACATTGGACACGGTCAACAATCTGGGTAATCTTTATGCTGATCAAGGCAAGATGAAGGAAGCTGAGGCCATGTATCGACGGGCGAAAACTAGAAAATCTTAACAACACTGCCAACCTCCCGCCCACCGCTAGTTGTCATATATTGTTTTAATGTTCTTTTCTATCTCGCAGAATTTGTCAGAGATGACAATTATTCTACGCCTACTTTTGCCTTTCTATTTGCCCTCATAATTTTCGTCTAGTCTCCTACATAGGAAAATAGTTAAGTAATATTGATATTCAGGACTTTGTACTGAACGCAACTAATGTTACCTGAATGCCAAATCCTGCATAGGCAAGAGAAGAACTTGTGGCCGACATGATCTCCTCTTGGTGTGGAAAGTGGCAGATTTCGAAGCATAGCAGAAATCAGAATTGAGGAGGTTCGACACCAACAATGCGTTCGGGAAAGACTATGACCTGCTGATTCTTCCGACCGCGATGATCCTAGGCCGATAACGCCTTGTTGGCGATCCTCGAAATAACACAGGTGGTGTCAGTACATCGCGCTTAATGACGCTCAATACTACCAGATCCATGGTCGTTCAAAATTCCAAAAAGTGAGTCGAGTGTGTTCCAAGGGTATACACGATAGAAAGCAAGTTACATCAGCTTTTGGGAAGTACATGATTACCTAAGCTAGAAAGGAAGTACAATTGTCTGACTTGAAGACAGAAATGATGCATAACTGAGATCTGGTTCTAAGAGATTAAGTTCCTACATAACTAATAAGACAGAGTTTTGATGCACTCCAGAGCAAAAAATCCAACCACGCTGAAATTTTTTCAACATGCTCTTTCGAGTCACAATCGTCGTCTCTTTGACATAGACTTCGAGACATTATCTATGAGAAACCTTCTTTTTGTCGAAGGACTCCGCCCAAAGCGGTCCACGCCGCAGGCTCGACAAGCCAATTTACCAGGGGCCCCGTGGTTGGCCGTTCCAAAAACAGCATCGAGGTTTTGCTGTCGTACAAACCAATCCATAGTCTGTGGAAAGCCGCCAAGCTTGCGACGTTTATGATGATCGCTCTGCAAGTAGACGACAATGGAGTCTGATGGATGACGAATGTAAAAGTCCACTTGCTTACAGTACCGATGACAAAGATGACACACATCGTCTTTGGGATTCAACAGACCTAGCTTTCCGAGATCTGTAACAAAACTAAGATCCGAAGAATGAATCCGTGCAAGTGCTTGTATAATGACATTGCCTTGCAATCGACACCGAATTATCCCTTGGCAATGAAACATACGAGAGTCAAATAAGGGAATAGTGGTCAGTTCAAAAAAGAATGTGGAAGCCAGAAGAGCCGAGACAATAGATCTGTTGTCTTGAAACATTCGCGGTCGTAGATGAACACTTGCCCGTAGGTCGTTCATGCAATCGATATCGTCAATTGCAGGTTCTTGGCCCGAAAACGATATATTGAGTCGAAAATAATCTCCTCGGGATCTCTCATCCAATCTATTCATCAGTTCTCGCCAAGTGCCCTCGCCGTCAAGAGACGACAGGAAAGATCGATACAATCGAGGAATGAATCCATCACGTAAGACATGTCGAAAATTGGGCGCTCTCGGACTTGTGCAGTCTTTTTCAGTCCCGGTTCCGAGAGAAACCACGATATCAGGTTGAACAATTGAAGGCCATATCTGATGACACTCCCACAACGCCAGATTGACAGGGTTGTTGTGTTTCAGCCCTCCATCTTGAAAGGTCCCAATACCTGGGATATGGGTCGGTTTGAATAGACTGGTAAGATCGTCAGCGGAAGGTCTTATTCGCGGGCAGTCGAACCTACAAAGGAGCCGCGGATGTGGCTCGTCCGCTACCATAAATCAGTATATGCCTAGGGGTTGTAGGGGTCCGACCTACGCTTCCCAGATGAAAGGCTCATGCTCTTTATTCTGTGGACGAATATGTTTGTAGCCTATTTAGCATGAAGTCTCAGCGTTTGAAGTGATATATGCTTGAAGCGAGGCTTACCGCACTCCGCAGCCCGAATGCTCGTGCCGTTATAATTGGAGAAGAGAAAGGGGGTTGCGTCGGAAATACTCGTCGCGGTCACGGCAACCTTCATTCCAGAGACCGATTCGGGCTTGTCAAACATTCGGCGGTCGTGTCCGAATTGGTCCTTCAGTGATGCTTCTAGTGCAAGCACATCGTAACAGCCATCAGAGAGCCAGCACTTGATGACGTTACGGATGTATCCCAACGAATACCGAGCGCCTCCCCGCCTTTGCTGAAAGAATTGCTTGGTAAGAGTGTCAAAGACCTCAACGCAGTGCGAAACCGTCCAACGACGAAGGCATAAGCTTAGAACAATCAAACCTCCTACGACGAGCATTAGCAATGGTTTGAATGCACACAGAGACATAGAAGACCGGAACTGGTGCCGATCGCTAGATCGAACAGGTCCTGAATCGGACAAGCCTCCCCCACCTCTGTTTGAAGCAGATCAAGGAATTCCAGAGGGACTACGCCGCGTACGCCTCCTCCATCTATACTCAGTATCCGAACACCGGCCGTCGGTGGCTTTATCTTCGCTATCAGACGACCTGCTCCACAATGAATACAGGTAGGCAGTTCGTAACAATACTCTTGACTCAAGACAGCGTTTCCATATATTTCGACACATACATCGCAGAGCGCGTGGCCACAGGTATAGACGTGTTCCGGCTTCCGACGTAAGCAGCAAAGGCAAATCTCATTAGACTTGAGGCGGGCCCAGTGCTCCATCTGATGCCCCGCGTTGCTGCGATGTAATTCGGCCGAGGTCTGGGACTTCTGACGGATGGTAGGAAACATGGCAAGTATATTGTCCTTGATGCATCGACCATGACGGTCAGCTAGTGATATGGAATCCCGCGATGCTCGAAGCGCTTTGAAGCAAGGTGCTCTATATAGGGCGTTGAACACAGATGCCGGATCGAATTCTGCTTAACCGTTAGCTTGGAAAGCAAAGGCCATGTGATCATAAGAGACCCACTATGCATATTTGGAGGATAGGCATCCATCAGAATGCTTGAAGCAACGAACGAAATGAGCGAGCTGTAAGGTACTTCGCAGCGCGCCCCGAGCTTGAAGAATGTCAATAGATGATCACTGTAATCTTCGGTGATCTCGTTTCCCTCTCTGCTTGCTCTTATAAAGCTGAAAGGCTGATTGACCGAGTTTACCGTATGTTGAAGTGCTTGAGAAAAGAGTCTGCTCATATGGACGGCAGACAATAGGTAGTGTTTGTTTATACGGAGCCATCGTATTTCATCCGCTTGTCTAAGGAGGGTGTCTTTTAATCGGTGATATCGAGCGAGTGGTGAGAGATAGTCTCCGGGAAGATAGAGTAGCTCTATAGAGGAGAAGGAGTCTCGCGTATTAACCGTACTCCAGGATTGTTTATTGCCACGTAGTTTCTCCACTTGATCGGAGGCGACGATGACAACTCGTGGGCGGATTTCCCTGGGGAGATCGGAAGCCGACCCAATTGTAGCCCAAGTGTTCAGGCGGTCTGTCACACTTCCGTGGTCCTTGAAATCATCTGCAAAGATGCAGATGACATCTGTAAAAAGAAAAAACAGTCGTGCATGGAGAATGTCGTAAAGGCTGTGATCCGACGCGACGGCCCAGGGAACTGGATACGAAGTTGTTCTGTGGCACGAGGCAGCCTCGTGATTTCGATAGATGACGGAAAGAGGGTCACTGTCGGCGAATAATATTGGTCGATTACAGCTAATGGATGAGGCATCGAGGCGAAGATTGGCGACACAATTGCGGTCTTGATGACCTCTTCGGACATTGTTGTGGGGGAAAAGCTCGGGAAGTGCCAGGTCTTTAGCTTTTCGTCCGATGAAAAACTGTAGCGAAGGGTATTGGGCGGATGGATTAGTCATCGGTTGCATGGCTCTGTCGAGTCGATCATCGTCAAGCAAACACACTTCTTTACCTTCTGCTATTCGTAGCAACGATATATGATCACAACGGGACATGATGGATACTATGGTCAATGAAACATTTACTAAGTTTCTACCGCGCTTTATAAAGGAGATGAGCATAGGTTCAAGACGCCGGACGGCACCCCCTGGGGGCTTCAGTCCGTAGGCCCTGGTGACCTGTATCCGAATCCAGGGAGAAGGGCCTGGCATTCGCGTTCGATGCACACCTCCAAAATGGGTATGTTCAATTGAAAACTTTGGGAAGAGGCTTATGTCGACAGCGTTCTACCACATTGCCGACACACCAACATGGCCGATGGTCCTGAACTGGAACAACAGGCCTCTAGTGAAAGGAGCAGAGCGTATTTGGGGAGGGCAAAGATTCTCATTCACAAGCTTGTGTTCGAGGCCGATAAGTCCTGTGAGGCTCGCCCGCTAGACGGAAAGAACGTTTCTAGGTTACACAATATTTTCGAGTTGGAAGGCTGCTCTCGGCTGGATCCAGATAATTATGTTCCAACACTCATAAATCGAAAGGTGTTGGCTGACGCGTTGGGGAAAGGCGGGAGCCTGGATGTTTCTT
>JAABUV010003919.1_pt1 | contig 18401 bp, 15 predicted proteins | sample 5559971 | NCBI WGS metagenome assembly JAABUV01 (sample SAMN10711881, study PRJNA513362) | rock metagenome | isolation source: Antarctica rocks | place: Antarctica: Victoria Land, Knobhead nord | collected 2015-12-19
GGGATAAGCTCAACTTTGGCGGGCATGGCGCTCCGGATCCGTAGAATTGGCCTCGAGAACCACATTCTACGCTGGATCAACGGCTTGTACCATGCCCGCCAACCCTCGTGAATTATTCAGGTTAGCAGCCTCATAGCTAAGGCTGAATGCGTCGGCCTTCGCGGAGCCGATCCCGATGCTGGACAATGCCATGCATCCCAAGATGGCGGGCAGTGCAGGCCGGGCTATCTGGCCTAAAAGCGATCGTGCCATGGATGCGATCCACTGTTATTGCTTTATCAAAATGACATGGCCGGTGCCGGCAGTCCAGCCCTTCCCGCCGGGCCACGCCTCGATCACGCGCCGCCATCTCCCCCGCCCTGCATCGTGGTCACCCGCCGCACGAACCGGGCGATGTCAGGCACCCCGTAATCGACGGCCAGTTCGACGACCCGTTCGCCCTTGGGGCGCTTCGACCGCCAATGAGCGTAGGGATAAGCGTCGATGGACAGGAACGTCGCGGCACCCCTCGGCGCCGGGAACGGCCGGGTCGCGCCGCTGTTGATAGGTGAAAGGGTGATGGAACCCCGGTACGCCTCCACAAGCGCCGCCGCGTCGAGTTCGAGGACGTCGTGCTCCACGCCACGGTTGAGCCGCGCGTCCAGCAGGCGGAGCAGCCTCGCGCGCGTCAGCCAGAGGAACACCTTACGGTTTAGCAACCGATACCAGTCCTCCGGCGACAGGCCGTCCAGCAGGCACTTGCGCAGCCCGGCGTCATCCATTGGGGCCTGGTCACGGATGACGGCCTGGCCCAGCGCCGGGTGCCCAAGCCGCACGCCCTCGGGCCGGCGGCGGCCCTCGATGGCGTCGCGTTCGGGACCCTGCACGCCAAAAAGGTCCAGCAGGGCCGACGTGCTCAGCAGGCCGTGCTGACGGATCGACGGCCAGCTTCCGCGCTCCGCCACATGGTAAAGCGTCGGGCAATCCCGGATAAGCTCGGCCAGTTCGCTGTCGGTCAACTCGCGCCGACCAGCCCACGGGCGAAGTCCATCGCCTCGAACGGGCGCAGGTCCCCCGCCTGCTCGCCCACGCCGACCGCATGCACCGGCAGCCCGAACGCCTGGGCGAGCGCCACGACGATGCCGCCGCGGGCGCTGCCGTCGAGCTTGGTCACGACCAGGCCCGTCACCGCCACCATGTCGCTGAACACGCGGACCTGCTCGACGGCGTTCTGACCGGTGGTGGCGTCCAGCACCAACAGCACCGAGTGCGGCGCGGCCGGGTCCTGCTTGCGCAGCACGCGGATGATTTTTGCCAACTCCTCCATCAGCACGGCCTTGTTGTGCAGGCGGCCGGCGGTGTCGATCAGCAGCACGTCGGCCCCCTCGGCGCGGGCGCGGGTCAGCGCGTCGAACGCCAGCCCGGCGGCGTCGGCGTTGCGCGGGCCGCTGACCACCGCGGCGCCGGTGCGGCTGCCCCAGACCTGCAACTGCTCGACGGCGGCGGCGCGGAAGGTGTCGCCGGCGACCAGGATGGGGCGGAGGCCCTGCTGCTGGTACTGCAACGCGAGCTTGCCGATCGTGGTCGTCTTGCCCGTCCCGTTCACGCCGACGACCAGCACGACATGCGGGCGCAGGGTGCGGTCGATCTCCAAGGGTAGGGCCACGGGGGCGAGGATGGCGGCGATCTCCTCGGCGAGGGCCTGCTTCACCTCCTCGTCCGTCACGTCCTTGCCGAACTTGCTGCGGCGGAACTCGGCGATGATGTGCGCCGCCGCGGCGGGTCCGAGGTCGGCGCCGATCAGCAGGTCCTCCAGCTCCTCCAGCGCCGCGTCGTCGAGCTTGCGCCGGGTGAAGGCGGTGGTGATGCCGGTGGTCAGCTTCTGCGTGCTGCGGGTCAGGCCTTCCTTGAGGCGGGAGAAGAAGCCGAGCGCCATGGGGACGATCCTTTGAATGCGGCTGGGTGTGGGGACCGGGGTGTGGGGACCGGGCCGCCAGGCTACAATCCGGCCTGCAATCCGGCGCCATGCAGCCCGGCGGCATCGGCAGCGGTGACGCGGGCGTGCAGCAGGCTCCCCGGCGGGTGCGCGGCGGCGAGCCGAATTGGGGCGAAGTGCTCGGTGTGCCCGCCGCCGCCGCGCTCCGCCACGACCTGCACGACCTGGCCCAGCAGCGCCGCATGGAACGCGGCAGCGTGCGGCATGGCGGCGGCGCGCAGGCGGGCGGCGCGGTCGCGGCGGTCGGGTTCGGGGACGCTGGGCATGCGGGCGGCGGGGGTGCCGGGGCGCTCGCTGTAGGCGAAGACGTGCAGATAGGGGATGGCCGCCTCGTCGACGAAGGCAAGGGTTTCCTGGAACAGCGCCTCGGTCTCGGTGGGAAAGCCGGCGATGAGGTCGGCACCGATGGCGATGCCGGGGCGGAGCATGCGGGCGCGGTCGACCGCCGCCAGTGCCCCTGCCCGGCCGTGCCGCCGGCGCATCCGCTTCAGGATGAGGTCGGAGCCGGCCTGGACCGACAGGTGCAAATGCGGCATCAGCCGGGGCTCATCGGCGATGAGGTCCCACAAGCCATGGTCGATCGCGGCCGGGTCGAGCGACGAGAGGCGTAGCCGCGGCAGCTCGGGCACCAGCGCGAGCAGGCGCCGCACCATAGTGCCCAAGCCTGAGGCGCCAAGACCTGGGGCGCCAAGGCTCGGGCCGCCGTCCGAGCCGTAGGAGGAAATGTCGACGCCGGTCAGCACGACTTCGCGGTAGCCGGCGGCGACCAGGGTGCGGACCTGCTGCACGATGCCGCCCAAGGGCACGCTGCGGCTGGGACCGCGGGCATAGGGAATGATGCAGAAGGTGCAGCGATGGTCGCAGCCCTGCTGGATTTCGACGAAGGCCCTGGCGCGGCCGTCAAAGCCGGCCACCAGATGCGGGGCGTCCTGGCGCACGGCCATGATGTCGGACACGCGGGCCGGGGCGCCCGGCTGCCAGCTTTCGGGCAGTAATTTTTCAGTGTTGCCCAGCACGCGGTCGACACCGGGCAGCGCCGCCCAGGCGGCTGGGTTGAGCTGCACGGCGCAGCCGGTGGCGACGATGCGGGCGCCGGGCCGGTCGCGGTGGGCGCGGCGGATGGCTTTGCGGCACTGGCGCTCGGCCTCGGCGGTGACGGCGCAGGTGTTCACGACGACAACATCGTCCTGCCCCGCAGCCAATTCCTGGATGACGGCGCTCTCATAGGTGTTGAGGCGGCAGCCGAAGGTGAGGACCTCGACTGTCATAGTGCGACGATGCCGTGGAAGCTGGTGGCGACCGGGCCGGCCATCAGCACGCGGCCGGCCGCCGCCCACTCGATCTCCAGCGCGCCGCCGTCCATCAGGACCGTGGCGCGGCGTTCCGTCAGGCCCCGGCGGTGCGCGTTGACCAGCGCCGCACAGGCGCCGGACCCGCAGGCGAGGGTCAGCCCCGCGCCACGCTCCCACACCCGCAGGCGAATGCGGTCCGGCGCTAGCACCTGGACGAAGCCGATGTTGGCGCGGCCGGGGAACAGCGGGTCGTGCTCCAGCGCGGGGCCGAGCGTGGCGATGGCGACGGCCGCGAGGTCGGGGACGAACAGGGTGGCGTGCGGATTGCCCATGCTGCACGCGGCTGGGTCGCCGGGGAGCGGGAGGTGCAGAGTGTCCATGGCGCGGGCCAGCGGGATGTCGGACCAGTCGAGGCCGGGCGGCCCCATGTCGACACGCTGGCGTCCGTCAGGCAGGCGCTCGGCCGGCAGGTCGCCGGCGACGGTGCGGATGACCTGGTAGGGCCGGCCGTTCTCCTCGAACAGCAGCTCGGCAACGCAGCGGGTGGCGTTGCCGCAGGCCCCGGCCTCGGAGCCGTCGGGGTTGCGGATGCGCATGATAAGATCGGCGTCGGTGCCGGGCGGCGGCGGGTGCAGGGTGATGAGCTGGTCGCAGCCGATGCCGGTGCGGCGGTCGGACAGGGCGCGGACGGTGGCTTCGGAGAGGTTGAGCGGGCGGGTGCGCTCGTCGATGATGACGAAGTCGTTGCCGGTGCCGTGGGCTTTGGTGAAGGGGGTCATGCTGGCGCTGGATATAGGCGGGCGGGCGGGGCTGGGCTATGGCCTGTGGGCGGACATTGTTCGTTCCTGCGCCGCCGCCATCGCGAGGTGCCAGAGCGGCAGGGTGAGGAACGAAAGCGCGATGCCGACGCCGACCATGAGGGTGACGAGCGTCGGGTTGAGGCCGTACTGCATGGCGACGACCGCGCCGCCGACCTGCGGCCCCATTGCCGATTCGAACAGCGTGACCTGCGTCGTCTCGCCGCTGCGCGACAGCACGCCGACATAGAGCAACGCCAGCAGCAGCAGACCCGGCACGAGCTTGAAGTCGAGGCCGAGCAGCACCCGGTTGCCGCGCAACTGGTCGAGCCGGAGCTGCAGCCCGACCGAGACGAGCGCCAATGGCGCCAGGATGTGGCCCAGCCGGCGCAGCAGGCCGGCGAACCAGGCGGGGTACTCGACAGGCGCCAGCAGGAAGGCGAGCGCGAGCGCGATCAATGGCGGGAAGGTCGCGATCCGCAGCATGACCTCGCGGCGTGACACGGCGCCCGCGGAGAACAGGCAGGCTATGGCGATCCCCGCGGTGCTCAGCACGAGGTAGGTGCCGAGCTGGTCGGTGAGGATGCCGGTCGAGAGCTGCTGCCCGCCGTAGAACGTCTCGATCATCGGCAGCCCGACGAATGAGGTGTTGGCGAGGCCGGCGGTCATGATGAGGGCCCCGGCGGTGCTGCGTGGCAGCTTCATGAGGCGGGCGAGGACGGTGAAGGCCGTGGCGCTGAGCGCGAACAGCAGCCAGGGCATCGACACCGGCCAGAGCAGGTTCGTGGTGAGGCGCAGGCCGTGGATCTGGCCCAGGATGAGGGCGGGGAGCGCCACGTGGACGATGAAGCCGTTGATGGCGGCGGGCGCGTTGTCCGGCACGCGCCGGGCGATGCGGAGCAGCATGCCGGCGAGCAGGCAGACGATGAGCATGGAGATGTTGGTCATGGCTGTGCTCCTGGTGGGTGCGGAGCGAGGCATGGGGCAGATGGCCGGCTGGGGTCTGTGACGGGGATCACAGGTTGGGGGCGGCTACTTCCATTTTGCCGTTCGGCCGCGGGCGCGGCGGGTTGGGGCGTGGAAGTCGTCGGGCTTGGTGCGGACCCAGGCGACGAAGCGCGCGAGTTCCGGGTCGTCGCGGAGTGCTTCTGGGGCGGCGAGGTGCCGGGCGATTTCGGCTTCGGTGTAACGGGCGTGGATGGCGGAGTGGCAGATTTGGTGCAGGCGGACGGTGCCGAGGTTGGCGCCGCCTTTCAGCTTGGGGGTCAGGTGGTGCAGCGAGGAGCGGGCTTGCGGGGGAATGGGCCGGCCGCATAGGGCGCAGCGGGGTTGGTCGTCGGGCGCGGGGTGGTTTGCTTCGGCTTGTTGCGCGGCGTGGCGGTGGCGTCCCATTTGGCCGAGATAGGGGTGGTGCGGTAGACTTGAAGCGGCAAGCCGATGGCTTGCTATGGAGGCAGCAGCGCGTCCACGAGGGCCTCCATCTCTGCCGCTACTCCATCAGCGATTAGTGCGGCGCGGATGGCGCGGCGCTTGGCGGTGAAGTGCTGCGTGTCGGTCAACACAACGTTGGCAGCGATGGTCTCGGCGTGCGTGGCCGCGGCGGCGAGGTCGCGGTGGAGCAGGTCGGTGTCGTCGTACTCGGGGATTGGCAGTGTCCAGACAAGGTTATCAAAGTGGCGTGGGGTCACTTCACCACGGGGTTGTAGGTCAGTAATTTTTGCCAGGACAGCAGCGCTGTTGATCACAGCCGTCAGGTAGGCTGCTTCGCTTAAGGTACGAACTGTGCATCAGTAAGCACCGTGCTCGACCAGAGCTTCGCTAGGCAAGACACGAGCGGCGCAAAGGCGGGTTCCAGGCGCCGCATATACCACGCGCGGGGTTGGCTGCCCTGCCTGATTGGACAGATTACGCATGTGGTCAATTCGTGCAGACAAGGTCATTCGTGGCTGCCCGTCCGCTCTCTTGTTGCTGTATTCCGCCCATTTCGCCTCGGTATCGCGCAACCATGCCGCCACGTGTCGATAACCGGCTTCGCTCGCGGTTGCAGAGTTCAGCAGTTTCGGCCCGTCCAATGGGATTACTGCCATAGCGGGGTTAAAAAGGCGGAATGGCGCGACGGTTTCGCCAAGCATAACCTGCCGGAGAAATTGTACTTCGACCGGCCCACGCGGTGGCTGCACAGTTGTCCACGGGGCTTTGTCGAGCGGCCCGGCCCGGCCATGCATCCGCGGCGCATCGCGACGGCTTCCCAGCCGACTGACTGATTCCGGGTCCACGATGAAGAAGCGCCGCGGCACGATCGTGGCCCCTTGCCGAAACCGCAAGCGGTATGGCGAGCTATCCACGAGTGTCCGTGCGCGCGGCCAGGGCGCGCGGCTATGGGTCAGCGCACGTGTTGCTTCTACGTCATCAGCATCCCGCCGCGTCAGGCGCCCCACCCAGCGGTCTAACTCCGCCGGATGCGCGCCGGCCATCTCTTGCCGGCCGAACAGTACGCACGTGCTCGTCGTGCTGCTGCCGGACTGCGCGCCGAAGATTGGCCACACCCGCTCCAGCGCCCAGCCGCCGGTCAGCCGCACCCGCGCCTCGCCCATCCGCCCAGCTCGCAGCGCCGCGAACACCGGGGCATTCAGCACCGCATACGGCAGCACGAACGCCAGCCGCCCGCTTGGCGCCAAGTAGCGCTCCGCTCCGCGCGCCCAGAACAGCGCGCACATGTCCTGCTGCGTCGCCAGGTTGCCGCCGACCCAAAGCTCGTAGCTCCGCAGCGCGTCGCGCACCCGGTCCTTCATGCCGGGGCTGAGATGGCGATAGACGATCCAGGGCGGGTTGCCGACCAGCACGTCCGCCCGCTGCTCCTTGCGCGACAGCCAGACCGGGCGCACCAGGTTGCGGAACACGAACGTCCAGATGCCGTTGCGCCCGGCCCGATATAGCGTCTGCAAACGGCCGAAGGTCAACGCCAACGCATCCGCGTCGGCCGGCTCCGCCCCCTGGATGCGCCGCAGCGCGCGGCCCACAGCTTCCGGCGTCGCCCCGTTCGCCAGGCCCTGGTTCAGTGCGTCCAGCGCCTGCTCGAACACCGCCTGGTCCTCTGCGAACCCGGCGGGAATCTGCAACGGCGGCTCGCCCGGAACCTCCACCAGCACGTCCGCCCCGCCCACGTAACGGCGGAGGTTCCACTGCATGGCGTCGCCCAGGAACACCGGGAACCGCAGCGCCGCCGGGCGGTCCTGCAACAGGTCGCCAAGCGCCAGCAGCCAGGTGACGCGCGCCAGCGTGACCGCGACCGGATGCACGTCGAGTCCGCGCACCTGGTCGGCGCAGGCTTCCAGGATGCGCGGACCGGACCATCCCGCCGCGCGCCCGGCCACAATCAGCCGTCGCACCGCATGGAATAGAAAGGTGCCAGAGCCGCAAGCCGGGTCCAGCACCCGCTGTTGCAGCGGCGCGTCCATGGCCGTCGCGACCACCCGTGCCGCGAGCCAGTCGGGGGTGTAGTATTCGCCCAGGTCATGCCGCTGGTCCGGATCGACCAGGCTCTCGTATAGAATTTTCAGCACGTCGGTTTCGACATCGCGCAGGCGGAACCGGGCGGTCTGCTGCGCCACCTGGCGAACCAGCTCCGCGCCTGCCGGCAGCCGCAGCGGCCAGTCGAAGAAGTCCGCCTCCACCGCGCCCAGGATACCCTCGTCCGCCAGGGCGCGGCCAGATAGCAGGGCGACCGGATCGTCCACCGACAGGTCCAGCACCCGCGCCGCGATCGCCTTCACCACGATCGTGAGATAGGTGTGCTGCAGGAACAAGGCATCCTGGCCCACCTCCTCGCCATAGGCCTCGCGCAGCAGCCCGTCCCACAGGTCGCGCTTCAATTGAACTTCAGGATCGAGCCGCAGCGCCGCCCATAAGGCGTCGAGTGTCACCTTGGCACGACCGAAGGTCACGCTGGCCCGGCCGAACGCCTGCACGACCGCTTGCGGCTCCGGCAGCAAGTCCGGCCGGTCCGAGAGCATCAGCTCAAGCCACGCCATCAGCTCGTGCGGCCGTTCTGGATCAGTCGTGTAGCGCACTAGTTCAGCCATCGCGCCATTACGCAGTGCATAGGCGATGAAGGTGGCACCGTCGGTCGCAAGCCCGGTTACCGGACGCTGGCTGCGCGACCTCGCAGCGGCATCGGCAAGGTAGACGGGCATGCGCGCCAGCACATCGTTCAATTCTTTCCGCAGATCGCTTTTCAGTTCGATGACGATGGCGCCCCACATCGTGTCGATGCGACCGCTGCCGTCCAGCAGATACACCTCGTGGGCGATCTCTTCATGCGGCGCATTGAAGCCCGCGTGCAGCAGTTCGGTCACATGGCCGCGCAGCGCCTCGTGGCGGGGCCTGGTCGCGATGGCGCGCACCAATGCGGGCAGTTTCTCAGTACGCCAGCTTGCTGTCATGCCGCTACGGTGCTGAGCGGATCGGAATAGCCAAGAGTGACCCGACTCGGGTTAAGCTGCTAGGACTACGGCATGTCCGCATCGCAAGCTGACCTGTTCGGGACCCCATCGCGCGCCGGCGAGCAGCCCAGCGGCGAAATTGTAACTCTCATCCGCGCCCGGCTGCACGCCACCCTGGCGCTGGTTAAGGCGGCGGAGGCGATGCCGTGGACGGACCAGCTCGCCATCATCCGCGAGGACAACGCCTTCCGCTTCGGCAAGGACGCGCTGCCGCTGGCCGAAGGCGCGGCGCTATGGGCCGAGTTCGACATGGAGATGGACCGGCTCTATGCCGTGATGAACGAGGGCAAGGAGCCGGACCTCGGCGACTGACCGGGACTTCTCGCGCCCCCCAGGGCTATCGCATTTGGCCCAGCCTGCCTCCGGCTTCAAAGACCCCGTCATTGCGAGCCGGCTTCGGCGCGGCAATCCAGGGCCACGCGGACAGAGGTTCGGGTTTGCGGCCCTGGATTGCCGCGTCGCAAGCGCTCCTCGCAATGACGAAGAGGGGCAATGACGGAAGAGGCAAATGCGATGGCGCTGTCCGCGCCCCCGCTGTTGCATCCCCCGCCCGCCCCCGCTAAACCCCCGCTCTCGTTTGCGCGCCGGGCCTGGAATGGGCATGCCCGGCCGCGACGCCTGTTCGGAGGCCACCGGGTCCCCGCAGGTCAAGCCACAGGAGACCCAAATGCCCAAGCTGAAGACGAAGAGCTCCGTGAAGAAGCGCTTCAAAATTACCGCCACCGGCAAGGTCCTCGCCGGCCCCGGCAAAAAGCGGCACAACCTCATGGCCCGCAGCCAAAAAGCCAAGCGCGCCAACCGCGGCAGCCAGACGCTTACCCACGCTGACGGGATCACCGTCAAGCAGTGGGCGCCCTACGGCCTCGCATAAGGGAGCGCGCAGATGGCAAGAGTCAAACGCGGCGTCACCACCCACGCCCGGCACAAAAAGGTCCTCAAGGCCAGCAAGGGCTTCGTCGGCCGCAGCTCGACGAACTACCGCATCGCGCTGCAACGGCTCGAAAAGTCGCTGCAATACGCCTACCGCGACCGCCGGCAGAAGAAGCGGGACTTCCGCGGCCTGTGGATTCAACGCATCAACGCGGCGGTGCGCGAGCATGGCATCACCTACAGCCGATTTATCGCCGGGCTGAAGGCGTCGGGGATCGAGATGGACCGCAAGGTGCTGGCCGCGATCGCCTACGACGACCCGGCCGCGTTCTCCGAAGTGGTGAAGCAGGTGCAGGCCGTGATCGCAGCCGCTGCCGAAACCATGGCGCCCGCCGCCGCCGAGGCCCCCGCCGCGGAGTGACGCCCGGCGACAGGACGCGATACAAAGGGCTGCCCCGACCGGGCGGCCCTTTTTTCTGCCCCGACCATCTGGGACAAGCAACCTATGACCGATGACCTCCACGCACTGCGCACCGAGACCAAGGCTGCGCTGGCCGCCGCCCCTGACCTGCGCGCCTGGGACGCCGTGCGGGTCGGCGTGCTGGGCAAGCAGGGGCGGCTCACCGGGTTGCTGAAGGAGCTTGGCAAGGTCGCGCCGGAGCAGCGGCGGGAGCGTGGCGCGCAGCTCAACGTGCTCAAGGACGAACTCGCCGCATTGATCGAGGCGCGGCGGGCGGCGTTGGACGCGGCGGCGCTGGACGCCCGGCTGGCCGGGGAGCACATGGACGTGTCGCTGGCGCCGCCGCCACGGCCGCAGGGCCTGGTCCACCCGATCAGCCGCACGATGGAGGAGATGGCCGCGATCTTCGGCGCCATGGGCTTCGCGGTCGGCGAGGGCCTGGACGTGCAGACCGACTGGTTCAACTTCAGCGCGCTCAACATCCCAGCGCACCACCCGGCCCGCGCCGACCACGACACCTTCTACATGCCCGGCACCCGCGACGGCCGGCCGCTGCTGCTGCGGACGCAGACCAGCGACGTGCAGATCATCTCGATGCTGGAAGCAGCCCCGCCGCTGCGGATGATCGCGCCGGGCCGCACCTACCGCGCCGACCACGACGCCACGCACAGCCCGATGTTCCACCAGTGCGAGGGCCTCGTCATCGACCGCGACATCACGCTCGGCCACCTGAAAGGCTGCCTGATCGACTTCCTGCGCGCGTTCTTTGGCATTGCGTCGCTGCCGATGCGGTTCCGCAGCAGCTACTTCCCGTTCACCGAGCCCAGCATGGAGGTCGACATCGGCTGGAACCGGCGCACCGGGGAGCTTGGCGGGGGCGGCGACTGGCTGGAAATCCTCGGCAGCGGCATGGTGCATCCGCGCGTGCTGGCGAACTGCGGGCTGGATCCTCGCGAGTGGCAGGGCTTCGCGTTCGGCATGGGGGTCGAGCGGGTGACGATGCTGAAGCACGGCATCCCGGACCTGCGGCCGTTCTACGAGAGCGACCTGCGCTGGCTCCGGCACTACGGCTCAAGCCCGCTGGCGCCGGTGTCGCTGCACGAGGGCGTCGCGCCATGAAGTTCTCGCTAAGCTGGCTGCGCACGCACCTGGACACCGAGGCCGGGCTGGACGCGATCACCGACCGGCTGACGGCGATCGGCCTCGAATTGGAGCGGGTGGAGGACTCAGGCGCGGCGCTGGCGGCGTTCCGGATCGCGCATGTGGTCGAGGCGGCGCAGCATCCGAACGCCGACCGGCTGCGGGTGTGCCGGGTGGACACGGGCACTGAGGTGGTGTCCGTCGTCTGCGGGGCGCCGAATGCGCGGACGGGAATGCGGGCGGTGTTCGCAGCCCCGGGCAGCGTCGTCCCCGCCACCGGCGCCGTGCTGAAGGTGGGCGAAATCCGCGGGGTCGAGAGCGCCGGCATGCTGCTGAGCCTGCGCGAGATGGGGCTGGGCGACGACCACGCGGGCATCGTCGACCTGCCGGACGACGCGCCGGTGGGCATGCCCTATGCCGCCTGGGCCGGGCTGGATGATCCCGTAATCGAGATCAGCGTGACGCCCAACCGCGGCGATGCGCTGTCGGTGCGGGGCGTGGCGCGGGACCTCGCGGCGGCAGGGCTGGGCACGCTGCGGCCGTGGGCGCCGGCGGCGGTGCCGGGGATGGGCGGGAGCGCGGTGTCGTGGGAGATCGACATGCCGGAGGCTTGTTCCTGGGTATTGGGCCGGACCGTGCGCGGCGTGCGCAATGGCCCAAGCCCCGAGTGGTTGCAGCGGCGGCTGCTGAGCATCGGGTTACGGCCGATCAGCGCGCTCGTGGACATCACGAACTTCTTCACGACAGATTTAGGCCGCCCGCTGCACGTGTTCGACGCTGACCTGGTGCAGGGCGGCGTGCTGCGGTTCCGGCCCGGCGCTCATGAGGCGTTCCGAGCATTGAACGGCCGCGACTACGTGGCGGACCCGGCGGATTGCGTGATCGCCGACAGCGCCGGGGTGCAGTCGCTGGCCGGGGTGATCGGCGGCGAGGCGACCGGCTGCACGGAGGCGACGACCAGCGTATTCATAGAGTGCGCGCTGTTCGCCCCGGTGCATGTGGCGCTGACCGGCCGCCGCCACGCCATCACGTCCGACGCGCGCCAGCGGTTCGAGCGCGGCATCGACCCGGCGCTGCTGCCCCAGGCGCTCGAAGCGGCGACGCGGATGGTCTTGGACCTGTGCGGCGGCGAGGCCAGCGACGTCGTGCAGGCCGGCGCCGAGCCTGCCTGGCAGCGCAGCGCCACCATGCGGTTCGAGCGGCTGGGCAGCCTGGGCGGCATGGCGGTGCCGCCGGATGAGGCCGTGGCGGCGCTGACTGGCCTGGGCTTCACGGTCGAGGCGCGGACCGCCGACGCGGTGCGGGTCGCCGTGCCATCCTGGCGCAACGACATCGCCGCGCCGATGGTGCTGGACCAGGCCCCGAGCCTCGATCCGGACCGCACCCGTGTCGCCGCTGAGGGCTGCATGACCATGGAGCCGGAGGTGGATCTGATCGAGGAGGTGCTGCGGCTGCGCGGTCTGGACAACATCCCGGCGGTGTCCCTGCCCCGTGCGGCACCGGTGCCGCCCGCGGTGCTGACGCCGCGGCAGGTGCGCAGCGCGCTGGCCCGGCGCGTGCTGGCGGCGGAGGGCCTGGTGGAGTGCGTGACGTTCAGCTTCATGGACCATGGGCAGGCGGCGCTGTTCGGGGACGCGCCGGAGGCGTTGCGGTTGCTGAACCCGATCGCGTCCGACCTGGACCAGATGCGGGAAACGCCGGTGGCGACCCTGGCGCTCGCGGCGCAGCGCAATGCGGCGCGGGGGGTGGCCGAGGCGCGGCTGTTCGAGGTCGGGCCGGCTTTCGCGGCGGCGGGGCAGCAGGTGGTGGCGGCCGGAGTGCTGGCCGGGTCGACCCCGCGGCACCCGCTAACGCCGTCGCGCGGGCTGGGCGCCATGGACGCGAAGGCGGCGGCGATGGAGCTGCTTGCGGCGCTCGGGCTGCCGATGGAGAGCCTGAGCGTCACGGCCGACGCGCCCGCGTTCTATCATCCCGGCCGGTCCGGAGTGGTGCGGCAGGGGCCGCGGCTGGTGCTGGCGACATTTGGAGAGCTGCATCCGCGCGTGCTGCGAGTACTGGACCTGGGCGGCCCGGCGGCGGCGTTCGAGGTGTTCCTCGACCGCGTGCCGGAGCCGAAGCGGCGGCGCAAGTCGCCTCCCGACCTGCCGGCGTTCCAGCCCGTGCGTCGCGATTTCGCATTCGTGGTGGACGTGGATGTGGCGGTCGACGCGCTGCTGCGGGCGGCACGGGGCGCCGAGCGGGCATTGATCACCGGCGTTAACGTATTCGACATCTATTCAGGCGATAAGGTGCCGCCGGGGCAGAAGTCGGTAGGGATCGAGGTGGTGCTGCAGCCGCGGGAGCGAACGTTGACGGATGCTGAGATCGAGGCGGCGGGCGCCAAAGTGGTGGCCGCCGTGGCGAAGGCGACGGGTGCCGTGCTGCGGTAAGACCCACCCTTCGGTAAGACGCTGACTTTTTCCGAGTTACCCACTACATCACAGGAATGACCGACACTCCGCTCCACCTCATCCGCAACTTCGCGATCATCGCCCATATCGACCACGGCAAGTCCACCCTGGCCGACCGGTTGATCCAGGTCTGCGGCGGCCTGACCGAACGCGAGATGTCGGCGCAGGTGCTCGACAGCATGGAGCTGGAGAAGGAGCGCGGCATCACCATCAAGGCGCAGACGGTGCGGCTGGCCTACAAGGCGAAGGACGGGCTGACGTATGAGCTGAACCTGATGGACACGCCGGGCCACGTGGACTTCGCCTATGAGGTGAGCCGCAGCCTCGCGGCATGCGAGGGTTCGCTGCTCGTGGTGGACGCGAGCCAGGGGGTGGAGGCGCAGACCTTGGCGAACGTTTACCAGGCGTTGGACGCCGGGCACGAGATCGTGCCGGTGCTGAACAAGATCGACCTGCCGGCGGCCGAGTGCGACCGGGTGAAGCAGCAGATCGAGGATGTGATCGGCCTGCCCGCCGACGACGCCGTAATGATCAGCGCCAAAACTGGTCTCAATATAGAGGGCGTGCTGGAGGCACTGGTGACCCGGCTGCCGCCACCGCAAGGCGACGCCGACACGCCGCTGAAGGCGCTGCTGGTCGATAGCTGGTATGACCAGTACCTAGGCGTGGTGATCCTGGTGCGGATCAAGGACGGACGGCTGAAGCGCGGGCAGAGGATTCGCATGATGTCGAACGGCGCAGTGCACAACGTCGAGCAGGTCGGCGTGTTCACGCCCAAGATGATCCCGACCGGCGACCTGGGACCGGGCGAGATGGGGTTCATCACGGCGTCGATCAAAACCGTGGCGGACTGCAACGTGGGCGACACGATCACCGACGACCGCGTGCCGGCGACGGCGGCGCTGCCGGGGTTCAAGGCCAGCATCCCCGTGGTGTGGTGCGGGCTGTTCCCGGTCGACGCCGACGACTTCGAGCACCTGCGCGACAGCCTCGGCAAGCTGCGGCTAAACGACTCAAGCTTCCATTATGAGGCGGAGACCTCGGCGGCGCTGGGGTTCGGCTACCGCTGCGGGTTCCTCGGCCTGCTGCACCTGGAAATCATCCAGGAGCGGCTGACCCGCGAGTTCAACCTCGACCTGATCGCGACGGCGCCCAGCGTGGTGTACCGTATCCACACGACCAAGGGCGCGGTCGAAGAGCTTCACAACCCGGCCGACATGCCGGAGCCGATGAAGATCGACCACATCGACGAGCCCTGGATACGCGCAACGATCATGGTGCCGGACGACTATCTCGGCAGCGTGCTGACGCTGTGCAACGAGCGGCGCGGGCAGCAGGCGGACCTCACCTATGTCGGCAACCGCGCCATGGCAGTGTACCGCCTGCCGCTGAACGAGGTGGTGTTCGACTTCTACGACCGGTTGAAGTCGGTGAGCCGCGGCTATGCGAGTTTCGACTACTCGATGGACGGCTACGAGGAGAGCGACCTGGTGCGCATCAGCATCCTGGTCAACCAGGACCCGGTGGACGCGCTGTCGTTCATCGCGCACCGGAGTGCCGCGGAGAACCGCGGGCGGAGCATCTGCGCCAAGCTGAAGGACCTGATCCCGAAGCAGTTGTTCAAGATTGCGATCCAGGCGGCGATCGGCGGCAAGGTGATCGCGCGGGAGACGATCGGCGCGTTGTCGAAGGATGTGACGGCAAAGTGCTACGGCGGCGACATCAGCCGCAAGCGCAAGCTGCTGGACAAGCAGAAAGAGGGCAAGAAGCGCATGCGGCAGTTCGGCAAGGTGGAGATCCCGCAGTCGGCGTTCCTGGCCGCCCTGAAGATGGACGCCTAAGTGGCCCAGGCTTGGCCTGCATGATCCCCGGTTTGCATGATCGCCCGGCGCTGCTATTGATGCCGTCGCGCTGGAGAGATGGCCGAGCGGCTTAAGGCGCACGCTTGGAAAGCGTGTGTGCGTGCAAGCGTACCGTGGGTTCGAATCCCACTCTCTCCGCACCTAGAATAGTTGAGCTGGCGGATGGCTTTTTAAATGAGCTGGTTGTCCATTCCACTTTAATGGCTCCACAAAGGTAGTTCCACTGCCGATGAAAAAATATGATAACAAGACATAGCAAATATGTGCTCGCTATTTATAAATACCTGGCTGAAGATTGAGCTTACTTTGTTCGCTATCTGGTTTGTTATTTAAAATAAACTCTGAGACGAATGTCAATACGGCACCATTTATTGCGCAGAATAGTTGTATTTTCTCTTTCCTCATTGCGAGGAGCGCTTGCGACGTGGCAATCCAGGGCCACACGCCGAAACATGGGTCCATGTTGCCCTGGATTGCCACGCCGAAGGCGGCTCGCAATGACGGGTTTTTTGAGGCCGGAGGCAGGCTGGGCCAAATGCGATTGCCCCGGTTCATTGCGCAAGGTTAAGCCGCAGAAATCTTGCAAACAGAACACTGTTTCCGTGAGGTAGTGACGTCTTTAACCGCACCGCACACTCAGCGGGCGGTCACCAGAAGGCCAGATCATGCCCGCAAATCCCGACATCGTCCCTACGGCCGCCGACGTTCTCGACCCCAACGCCGCCCCGTACAACGCCGTGGTCCGCATCACCAACGACCTCGACGGCTCTCGTTGGCTCGGTTCGGGCGTCCTGATCTCGCCCGACGAGGTGCTGACCGCCAACCACGTGTCCTACAAGCGCGGCAGCATCAACGGCGTCGCCACGGCCATCGACGTCGGCCCAGGCTACAACAACGACTACGGCCCCTTGGGCGACTACGCCGGCACGGTCGCGCACTACTTCGAGCAGACCAATGAGCCGAACATAGCAATAGGCGACATCCAATCCGACTTCTCGATCATCCACCTGTCAAAGCCGGTAGTCGGCGGCAGCGTGATGACCGTGACGCCTGACTTTGCCGGCGGCTCGGTCCACGTCACCGGATACCCGGCGTCGGGCAGCACCGACGGCGTCACGATGATGGACACTGTGCAAACGGTCACGACCGATCCGAGCTATGCCATCTACGAGGGCACGACGCTGGGCGGCGGCTCAAGCGGCGGCCCAGTATGGACCTATGGCGCGGACGGAACTGCGAACTTGGTTGGGCTGGTCTCGGCTGAGGCTGGGAACACGTCCTACGACGTCAAGCTCACCGCCGCCGATGCGGCGCAGATCGCCGCATGGGTCAAGCAGGACGACGCCAACCTGTATCCGCCCCCTCCCCTTTCCCCTCCCCCGCCCACGCCCGCCGTCGTGATCCACGATACGAGCACCAACACGGACGTTCCCGACACGCTCTCGCAGCCCTACACGGGCCAAGTGCCCTACCTCAAAATGCAGTTCGTCGACCTCACGCCGGACAGCCTGAACATCGCGGCGGTCGCGCCCAACATGTTCATCCACACCGGCTCTGGCGACGACGCGGTGGCATTGCTGAGCGGGAACAACGTGGTGGACGGCGGCACCGGGTCGAATTTCCTGGTGGGCGGCTCCGGGACGGATACGTTCTTCGTGGACGCACGCGGGGCGACAGCGGCTATATGGAGCACGGTGGCCGGGTTCCACAGCGGCGACGCGGCGACGCTGTTTGGCGTGGCGCCGGGCACCCAGGCGCTGACGTGGACGGACGGGGCCGGGGCGGCCGGGGCCAAAGGGTTGGCGCTGTTCGCCGAGGCCGCGGGCAAGCCGAACATCGCGCTCACGCTCGCCGGGTTCAGCCAGGCGGACCTGGCAGCCGGCAAGCTCACCACGCAGTTTGGCAATGACAGCAGCGGCAACGCCTACCTCTACGTGCATGCCACGTAGAGGTAGGTGGCTGGTGCGCCCTGATCGAGCGCACCAGGCCATGGTTTTCCAAAACCAGCAGCGGATAAAAGCGCCGCCAGTCAGTTCCCGCTCAATCCAGCTTGCTCCCCATTCGGCCCCACGTTCAGCAGCAGCTCATTGGGCGCGCAGCTCCAGCTCGCAGCCGCGTTGACATCCCCGGTGCCGTTGAACGTCGCCTGGGTCGGAAACGGGCAGAGCGGCATTGTCCGGTCCACCGCCTTCGTCAGGTCGTCGTTCACGTAGTGCGCGGCCGGGATGCTGGAGGGTGCCGCGTTCTGCTCCACCCAGTTCTCCAACGGCGTCAGCGTGTCGAACACGTTCGGGCCGGGGCCGCCGATGCAGTGCTGCATGCCCGGCACCATGAACAGTCGCACCGACCCTTGCAGCTTGTCGTAGCCGCCGGCGTTGGCCGCTAGTTGGCTGTACAAGCCGATGGTGCGGAACGGCGTCAGCGCCGGGTCGCTGTAGCCGTGGTAGATGATCAGCTTGCGGCCACCCTGGATGAAGCGGCTGTAGCCGGCCGGATCGGTCGCAACCCCGGCTGTGGTGCGGGCGTCGAACGTGGCGAGCGCGTCACTGCCGACGTAGCCGTCCGTCGACACCGGGAAGTCGCGAAGGTTGTACCCAGGATTTTGGATCACGATGTCTTGGATGATGTGGTCGCTGAACTGGTAGCCATACGGGGCCGGGGCGAAGCCAGTGTTGCCAAACGGCTCGCGTGCGTTGAAGTCGGCGGGTGGCGCCAGGCCCGTCGACCAAACGTCGGCCCCGCCGCCGGTGAGCGGACCAGTTGCGCTCGTGGACAGGTTGCTCACGGCGAAGCCGGGGTAAACAATGCCGCCATAGATATTGCGAACCGCGCTGAAATAGACGTTGAGCGAGTCCGCCTGCCCCGTGCTCAGGCAATCCGCCTCCTGGCCGGGCTTGCACACCAGGCTATACGGATCGAACGAACAAGCGGCCGGGTTCTGGATCAGCCCGTCGTCCACCCCGTCCACCTTGGCGCAGCTCGCGTTGATGGCGGCGTCCACCACGGGCAGCAAGGTCGCGGGAATGTAGTTGGCGGGCGAAAGCGACTGCTTG
>JAABUV010003920.1_pt1 | contig 18400 bp, 12 predicted proteins | sample 5559971 | NCBI WGS metagenome assembly JAABUV01 (sample SAMN10711881, study PRJNA513362) | rock metagenome | isolation source: Antarctica rocks | place: Antarctica: Victoria Land, Knobhead nord | collected 2015-12-19
CCTCATCCGGCGTACCGGTACCGATGAGATCGCCGCCTTCCGGCAGCATCTCCGCTCCCGCCCCACCAAGGCCCTCCGCTTCCTTGTCCCCAGAACCCGCTCTGCCTGACTTTTCACAGACCCTGCACACCGCGCAGCAACGCGGGCAATCTGGCCAGCACATGCTCGTGCGTGTACTCCACACCCCACATCGAATTCGCCCCGATCTGCTGATCGGCGGCCGGGTGGCGCACGGTCGTTTCCGCCAGTTCGAGGACGCGCCCCAGCTGGTAGTAGGCCACTTTCGTCAGGATGCCGAGGATGAGGCATCGCTGTCGATGGGACGCCGCACGGAACTCCTCGGCGATCGAGCGCCAAATGTCGTCGAGTACGCTGACTTCCCGCCCCGTCGCGCGGTGGACGCGCCAGTCGAGCTCGGCCAGGTTCTCGAGCACCGCGCCCGGGCAGATTGGGGCGAAGTGGCCGAAGACGCGCCTCGCATAGCCGGTCGCCCGGCCCTGCGGCGTCAGGCAGGCGCGGTGGAGGATGTGGTCCGCAAGGACATCGGGCACGAGCCGCAAGGCGTAGCCGCGGCGCGCGAGTACGCCCGCCTCTTCGAGGGTTCCGAGCGCGCCGACCAATGCCGGCCGATCCGTGCCCAGGTGCTCGGCCATGGTCGCCAGGAGCCGCTCGTCGTCGGGGCGGAACGGCGCGATAGCGGCAATGAGCGAGAGCAGGGGCCGGCAGATGGCGGCGTCGACATCGATGCCGACCTTGCCGAGCAGGACATCGTGGAAGCGGTCGAGCACCGCCGCACGGAACTCGTCGTCGTTCTCGAGCTCCTGCGGCTGGATATCCCGTTCGGCCAACAGGCGACCACCGACGACCGTGACCAGCGGGCAGTCCCTGGTGGCCGCCGCCAGCCGGCCGGCCAGACCGGCGTGTGCATCGCCGAGCGCCTGGCGTGCCAGGACCTTCACGTCCTCCCGGCATAGGTCGCCTAGCGGGTCGAGACGTACGACCTCGCGCGGATCGAAGCCGCCGTGCGCGAGGACGGATCGCAGATAACCGACCGCGTGCGGCCTTGTCGCGAGCACGAGCTTGACCGGGTACGGACTGTCCCGGGCGATGACGCACAAGGTCTCGATGTCCTCGCGGCGATGCGCATCATCGACGACGATGACACTCGGCTTGGCCGGCAGTTCGTCCCGGCTCTCGGCCCCGATGGGCACGCCGTCGCGCGCGAAGCGCAAGGCGATGCCCGAATGGCGCGCGTCGAACCCGTCCGAGAGCGCGTGCAAGAGCTTGGTTTTGCCGATGCCGCCCCGACCTGGCAAGATGGCCACCCGAGCCTGCGCCGAGGCGATGAAGTCGTGGAGATCGTCGAGCGGGCCATCGCGGCCGACGAGCGTCCAGGAGTGGTTGTACAGGCGTCCGGGGTCGAGCGACCGACGGAAGAAACTGTCCGCGGAAACGAACGTGCGCCCCCCATCGGAGGGCGGAAACGGGCCGCCGCGTAAGAGCGCCACAGCGTAGGCCGCCGCGACGCGACAGGCGTACTCCCGCCACCCCTCGACGGTGGCGGAGCCTTTCCGCTCGTCGGCCAGGTCGGACACGCCACGGACCATGAAGAATCCGGGCGTGGCCGCAGCCTGGAAGGCGGCCGCGGCCACGCCGCCAGCCTCCATCTCCACCCCGACCAGTTGCGGCCAACTCCGCCGCAGTTCAGCCAGCAAGGGCTCGAATGCCACGACTTTGTCGCCGGTGGCGACCGGTCCGATGTGGCGCACGGGCCGCCCCCGCTCCGGGCGTTTCTTGCCGATGAGCGGGCGCCAGACTGTGTCCGCAAGATTGCGCGCGGCCTCTAGCAACCGCTGATCGGCGCGATGGACCTGGAAGCGATACTGGGACCCGTCCGCCGTCACCTTCTGCTGCTCGTAGTCGACGACTTGATCGGATACGAGCACATCGCCGAGATGCACACCCCTGTCCGCAACGCCGCCCGCTATGCCGACGAGCAGCACGTAGCGGGGGCGCCAGCGGCGGATCGCGTCGCTCGTCGTGGCCGTAGCCGGTACGCGCCCCATCGTGGCGAGTGAGGTCAACACGACGTTGTACGTCCCCATTCGACCGTCAGCGAACGTCACCGGCATATCCGAGCGATAATAACCTCTGGTGCTAGTTGAAACCGCCATTTTGTTCGCGTCCTTGTTGCTTTTATCTAATATTTGATGCACATCTTCCTAACGAGAGGGCAGGGCACGCTATCGAATGGGCTCCGACGACCGTGACTCGGCCGTATACGCACCATTTGACGCAATAAAGAGTCATTACGGCTATTTACATCGCATCAAAGACATTGGAGAGGCTCTCCAACTAGCACCAAAGGTTAATACACGCGCACATCGTCCCCGGTCGGCGGGACCGGACGGCAGCCCGGCAGTTTCGCGCGCACGGCCTCGCGCTCTTCCTCAAGCGCCGTGATGATGACGACATCTACTTCGGTCACAGGCATAGATAGCCTCCCCACCGCGGCGTCCGGTCGAATCGGGTTCGTGCGCATCGCCGATCCCGCGTTGTATCGTTACTCATGTTGTGCTTCCTCGCAGGAGTGCCTGCACGCGAGGGTTGGCGCGCAACTCGCGCCATGCGGGGTCCCGATGGAGCAGCACGGCCGGACGTCCATCAATGGAGAGCGCCTCCGTCAGGAGGTCCAGGGCGCGGTCGATGTTACCGGTGATCGCCTCCAGACCGGCGATGCCGTACAAGGCCGGGCCCCGCGCGTCGGTGTCGCCGTCGACCAACGGGCGCAAGGCAGCCTGAGCGCGGGCGATGTATTCCTGGGCCGCCGCTACCCCCTGGCCGCGCGCCGTCGCCACGGCGATGTTGTAGAGGATGCCGTCGTTGTTTGGATCGTGCTCCAATTGACGGCGGTAGATCTCGAGCGCCTCCTCGTCTCGCCCGAGGCTTGTCAGGGCCAGGCCTCGCTCGTTACTGATCAGCGCCGCAGCCCGCGCGTCGAGCGCGATGGCGTCCTCGAAAGCCGTCAGGGTGCCGACGTCATCCCCTACCGCGAAGCGCAGGCGCCCGCGCATGACGAGCGATGAGGCCTCTTCCGACAAGTCCATTGGGTTCTGGCGTCCAGCGAGCGCGGGGTTGGCCTGGGCGAGACAGTGGGCGAAACGCTCCTGGAAAGCGTTCAGCATCGTCCCTCCGTAGGGATCGCGCATCACCTCATCGATGCGCGATCGCATCTCGTTCGCCTGACCGACCATGTGCGCCGCGTGCGCCAGCGTGAATTCGCCGGCGTGGCCCATCAGGGCGGGCAGGAGGCTGCGCATGGTGGCGATATGATCGGCATCTTCCGACACCGACGTAATCGCTTGATCGAGGTCGACGAGCGCGTCGGCGTAGCGGCCCGAGCCCAGGTGCGCCAAGCACTGCAACAGGCGGGCAAAAGCGAGGTCGGGCTCGCGCGCCAACACATGGTCGAGGTCAGCGAGCGCGTCGTCGTAGTGACCCTGGAGCCAGGAAGCGAAGCTGCGGATCTGCCGTGTGTCCAACGTGTCAGCGCCTAGGCGCAACGACTCCGTCAAGTCATCGACGGCGGACGCGTAGCGGCCGAGCAGGATCAACAAGGCGCCACGCCGCTGCAGCGCCGTCGCACGGCGTCGGTCCTCGATGCCACCGTATCGGGCCAGCACCCCCAGCGAATCCGCCGCCTCGGCATACCGTTCGTCGTCGAATGCGTTAATCAAGGCGACGAGGTTCGTCCCCCAGTGGCTCGTTTCCGCGTCATCGCTATCCTCGCCCGCCTCCCGGATCGTTTCACTCCAGCGCCGGGCAAGGGCGTACTCCGCGTCCCATGCCGCGAGGAAGCCGTCGAGCGCGGCGCCTAGGTACGCCGTTGGGCGCTGGCAGAGGCGGTGATAGACGGCCTCCAACGCATGCCCCTGCCAGGCCGCGTCCCGCCACCGGGTCTCGTCATCACCGGGCCTATTCGTCTGTTGTTCGGCATGATAGGTCGCCAGTCGGCTGTGCAGGTCGGCCCAGCGCTGCGGGGAAATACCGCGTTCGCGGCGCAGTAGGGGGCCGCGCGCCACCCGGTGATAGGCCCATCCATCGGCGTGCTCCTCCACGAACGGCATCTCCACGAGCCACGAGAAAATAGTATCGTCCTCCCTATCCTCCGCGAGTACCCCCAGAATGTCTCTATTAAAGCGCCGGGGCAACGCAAGGTCTAGCGCGACTTGGCGACGCATCGGCGCGTCGACGCGCCCTAGGAAGCGGTCCACGATCGCGCCCTCGCCGGGGCGTGCCCGGCGGGGCGCGCCGGCGTATTCTGCCTCGATCGCGACATAAAGCGGTAGGCGTCCCGAGCGACGAAGGATGTCGTCGACCACCGCACCGTCGAGGACGCCGCGCCGGGATAGGTAGGCGCGGGTCGTAGCCTCCGTCAGAGGTTCCAGCGACAAGCGGACGACCACCCCGCTGTAGCGCTCCCAGTTATTCCAATTGAGGCCGTGCTGTCCCGCGACGACTAGGAGGACGTTATCCGGCAGCGCGCCGTATGTGTCGTCCAACAGATCGCGGAGCCAGGGATCCAAGGAGGTGACGGTACGTTCGTATGTGTCGAAGAACAGGACGATGGGATTCACATCGCGTCCGGCGATCGATTGCAGACCGGCGACGAATAGGGGGCTGAGGGTCCGTACGGGGTGGGATGTGAGATCAACGTCGTTCCCCTCCCCAATAGTGCGCGCCACACCCCTTGCGAGCGACGCGACGGCCCCATCGTCCACGACACCCAATAATGACCCCATCCCCGGCGCGAATCGAGCCAGGCGAACGCCTGTCTGCGCTAGGAACTCGGCGATGCGCTCGTACACGAGCGCGAATGCGGTGGCGTCACCCTCTCGTCCCGCACGCCGCCGATACGCCCGATGGCGCTTGATGTACGCCGCGAATGCGTGACCTTGCGGGTCCAGCGAGAGGGCAATATGCTCCATGGTCGCGAGCACGTCCTCCTGCGTTTCGTCTGTCCACGCGAGGCGCGCACCCGCCTCGCTAGCCAGATCCTCGAAACGGCGCAACAGGTAAGTCTTGCCCATGCCAGCCAAGCCCGACACGGCGAGGACGACAGGTCGTTCTTCCGGGGACAAGCGTATGAGGTCGCGGAAGGTGTCGACCTCGGCGTCACGCCCAACGAATAACTCCCGCCGACGTCGCCCCAGCTTCCCCTGCACGCCGTCCCCCGTTCTCTCGACCATACCACCCCCCTACGCTCCCTACGCTCCATATCTTCGCGCAGTCGCGTCGCTGCCCCTCACATCACGAAGAGGGCCACGAACTTCTTGACCTCATCGATCAGGTCGGACACGTCCTGCATGCGCGGCTCCGTGGTCCCGGCATGGTCGCAGGAGTTTCGGATGTCGCCCATCCACTGGACACGACGCCACTGTGCCGTATCGTACACACCCTCATCACGCAGGAGATCGTTGAGCTTCGCGATGGCCGCTGCCCTGGGATACGCGATGGGCGGTTGGCGTCGATCGCACAACAGCTTCAGATGCCGCTCCAGGAGCACCCCCGCGACCGCTCCCGCCGCCCGCACATGCCGGGCGCGCAGGAGGACTTGGGCCTCGCCGAGCTGGTCACCCACGTAGGCTTGTGCCACTTTCAGTTCGATATCATGAAGCCGTCCTTCCAGATAATACGGCGCGGCGCCCACGATCGCCTTAATCTGCGTGATGGTGCGAGCTATGGCGGTCTGCTCCTCGAAAGTGATGTAATCGCGGTCGAGCGAGTGGAGCATGGCAGGGCCGGACCCAATCGTCCGAACCGCGCCCCGGTAAGCGTGGGTCAACTCACCTCGCCGCGCGGGCATCGTCACCTCGACCAGCGCGAGGCAGCCAGCGTACCATTGCTGGTACTGCTCGACAAGCGCGGCCGGGACGCGCGCGACCCTGGGGTCCTTCTCTTCCCCATACAACAGTTCATCGAGCTGCGCCTCACGACTTGTCGTGTGGGCCTTGATACGCGGCGGCCGTGAGTCTTTCCAGCCGCATTCCTCAAGCGCTACGAGAAGGGCGTCTCCGTCCCCGAGGAGTCGCTGAACCCGCGTCTCCACCGCCGCGATGATCGCATTCACCGATCGGTCCCCTCCGTGTCGCGCGTATCCCGCCTCACGGCGGCAACCGACAGCAGTAAGCAGGAGCTTTGCTCGACCCGCACACGCTGCCTTACGGCAATCCATGCGCGCGAAGGCACCTGCCGTTCCATCAGTAGGAATAAACTTGGAATAACCTTGCACTAAGTTTCATTATAGAACACGCGTACCAGCCGTCGCATGCGCGATGTGGATGATGTTCGCTGAGTGCGAAGGATCGTGGGCACTCGGATGCGGCTATGCAAGCGCCAATGGCCGACCATAATGGAATCGAAATGAACAATCTACCCTCTTTCTGGAAGTATCGTCCCTGAGAGTCCAATCCCCAACGGTCGCTCTTACATGGCTACCGGCCTCACCAAGCATCTGTTGGTGGTGCGCGACACGCTCACGCCGCTGGGTCCACCACAAACGGCCCGCCCTTCATAGGAGTCGCCGGGCCGTTTGTAGTGAATGACTAGCGGCGACGGGCAGCGTGTGCCGTCCCACCCCTGAGTCGACGTGCCCCTCATCCATGAACTCCTTTATGGCCTGCCGCGCGACACCTGGGTCTACGCCGACAAGGACTACAACAGTGCCCCGGACGAGGCGCGCATCCTGGCCGACACCGGCGTCCACCTCGTACCAATCCGTAAGGACACCATGATCCCCAACACGGCGACAGAGCGTGCCAGCTTGCGCACCTTCCGCACAACCATCGAAACCGTCAACAGCCAAGCCGAGGCGATGGGCGTCTAGCGTCTGCGCGCCCGTCCCAATGCCAGCTTCGAGCTCAAGGTCTCGGCTTCCCTGCTGGCCTTGACGTGTGCTAACTTGAACTAGCCATCACGGTAATGGAATATGTTGATCGTGTTCAGCAAAGGTGGAGGCCGCTGCTCAATGGGGAAGTAAGTAGGCAAAGAACGCAGGATCAGGGTCACAGAATCCCGTGCTCCAGACACGTCCAGTAACCGTTTGTGAGATTTCTGTGAGATGTGGACGCTCTGGACGGCTGGAATCGGCGTCGACAGACACATGCCACGCGTGAAAACGGGCTGGGCGGGCAGGATTCGAACCTGCAACCTTCTGATCCAAAGTCAGTTGCGCTACCATTGCGCCACCGCCCATTGCTCTACCCAAAGTATACAGTAGTCAGTAATCAGTAGTCAGTAGCCGGGTAATAGTTTGTGTGGTGGGAGCGCATCACTGACTACTGACTACTACGGATCGATCGGCGCGTAGTGGCTAGAGAGGCTGTCGCGGGTTGTGGTGGTGACCTTGCCGTTGATGGTGACAGCACGCGCGATGGCGGTGTCGACGCTGCCGTCGGGGTTCAAGGTCACCTGCGGCGTGCCGACGTCGACGCTGTACGAACCTTGTTGACGCATGGGAGCATAGCCGGCGCTGTTGAAGATGTAGACGGTCGCGACGCCCGTTCCATCGCCCGGCGTCGCGCTGTCGGCCATCACCAACACCGGGTGGTTCGTCGTGTTGCGGAAGACGAGGTCGGGCACACGCCCCTGCCCGGCGTGTCCGTTCGCGTTGGCGCGCACGTCGTAGCCCACCATAGCGTCCAGCCCCGGCTGCGTGTAGAGGTTCAAGTACGGATAATGCACGCGGCGATCGATGGACAGACCGGCGTCGTAGGCGGCGGCCAGCGCGGACGACGCGACGAGGTTGGCTCCGCCGTTGACCCCCGTGATGTCGTTGGGACCGACCATGTTCTGCCCCGTCGTGTAGCCCTGTGTGGCGTCGAGCGGCCCCGCGATCGCCGCGAAACTGAAGGTGTGCCCAGGCTGCACGATGGTGTTGGTGATGGCGTTGGCCGCCGTGTCGAGGTTTCTCTGGCGCGCCCAGTCGAGCCCGCTGTAGTCGAGCGCGACGGAGCCCACATTGGCGTTGAACTTGAGCGCCTTGGCGACCGCGAGGGTGAAGGACGCCGTGACCGTCAACGTCGGGATGTAGACCGTACGCGACGAAGCAGGCACATCGGCTTGCTGTAGAATGAGGTCCGCCGCGCGATCCACGTTGATGATCCGTCCCGGAAAGTCCTGGTTGGCGACCACCTGCGTGTGGTTGGGGTCGGCGTCGTTCGTGTAGAGGCTGTAGGACGCCGGTGTTGGCGCCTGATCGACGTTGCGCGACACGCCGCCGCGGTCGAAGGCCACCGCCAACTTGCGCGCGTCGATACCCAGATCGAAGCGGCACGATCGCGTCCCGCAGGTGGGCGTAAATGTTAGCAGGCGCAACAGACCCGCGCGGTCGAGGTACCAGGGCGGGGCGGTGCCGCTATCAACGTTGTTGTACAGGAACTGCACGCGCGCGGAGAGCAGCGCACGGGCCTGGTCGAGTACGGCTCGCGCCTGGTCGTCCCCCAGGTCCGACTCAACCTGCTGTAGCGGGAGCGCGACACTCGTAGCGTCGTGCGTGTTGATAACGGAGCCGAAGGCGGCCACCGCGCCTGCCGCGTCGAGCTGCCGACCTGGGACCGACCCGTGCAGGATGGCGACATCGTTCCCGTCCACGCCGACGACGGCGCGGCGCGGCGGCACGTACACGTCACGCTTGGCGGACGTCACGAAGCGCGACACCGCCGCCACGTCGTGCGTCCCGCTCAAGGGCACGTTGGCGCCGCTGAAGATGGTCTGCGCCTCGGTCCAACCGCCAAAGAACAGAGGGCCACTGTGGGCCAGCGCCAGCGCACGGTCGACGGCCGCTGCGCTATCGTAACGGGCGCCGAACCGCGCCGGCGTGACCTGCCAGCTCTTATCACCGGCCTGCACGAAGATGGGGGCGTTCACGCGCGCCGTTTCAGTGTCGCGCAACGCGGCCAGCGCGTCGGCGCGCGTCAGACCGCCAACCGGCACATGGTCGATGGTCACATGGGGGTAGATGCGGCCAGCGTAGACCGTCTGGAAGATGGCCCCAACAACCCACATGACGGCGACGACGCCGAGGGTCGCGACGAGCTGCATCAGGCTGACGCGCGCCGAGGGCCGCACGATCTCGTGCCCGTCAGGACGGTGCAGCTTGGGGATGCGCTGGCGCGTCGGGACGCGCGCGCGCGTCCAGCGCAGGCGTCGCGGCAACTGCCGGTTGAGTTCCCTATACGGGGGGATGATCCGCACGGTCACGCTCCCTCTGACGACGTATGTAGCGATACTCGGGATCCTGATAAAAGGCGCTGCCCACCGGCGTGATCTTGCCCGCGTACTTGGTGAGCCGCTTGGCGCGGTAGGGGATCACGCTTTCGTCGCTGGTATAGAACGAGAGTTGCCCGACGCGCAGGCCGGGGTAGAGCGGGATTGGCACCTTGCCGATGTTGGACAACTCGAAGGTGATGGTACCGGCAAAGCCAGGGTCGACGAAGCCGGCCGTGGAGTGGATCTGCAAGCCCACGCGTCCCCAACTGCTGCGCCCTTCCAGCCGCACGGCCAGGTCCGCCGGCAGCCGGATAAACTCGAGTGTGTTGGCCAGGGCGAACTCGCCGGGGTGCAACACGTAGGGTTCAGTGGGCAGGACCGTGTAGTCCTGCGTGTATTCGGCCACATCGCGGCGCACGGCCGCGGGATCTTGCAGCGGCTCGATATAGGCGAGGGCGCTGCGCTTCTGCGCCTGGAAGCGCGTGCCCAGGCGCACGTCGAGCGAGGTGGGCCCGAGTTGCGTGGCAAGGTCGATGATGGGGGTGACGACGACATCGCGCGTCACTAGCATACGGCGCAAGATCTCGCGCTCATTGAGGATGGCCATGGTCACGCGTCTGGCCCCCGTCCTATCATCGTCCGTCATTCCGCCACCTTCCCGCGCACGAAAATACCCTGGACATGCGCGGCCTCGATCGACTGCGCCAGCAGGTCGCCACGCTCCAGCGCGTGCGGGCGATAGGCGGCGAGCGCGCGCCCCATATCGCCGTGCTCCTCCACTAACCGGCCGAACAGCGGATAGCTGTAGCGCGCCTTGTAGAGCCAGCCCACGCCCAGGATAGCGGCGAGCGAGGCCGGGCGCTCACCCAGTGGACCGATCAGTGCATAAAACGCGTCGGGGGTATCGACACCCTCCAGGCGCTCCAAGAAGTCGGGCGGCACAGGCGGGTCGATGGCGTTGATAGGCGTCCCGGCGACGAGCTTATCCAGCAGCGCCGCCGTCTCCTGCGCCGTCGGCACGTCCGGCTCGGGCAACTGAGAGATGGCGTCGCTTGTGCTTGCCGCCCATCCACGCGACTCGCCGCGGTTGAGCGCTTCGTCGCGCGCGCGCAGTAGGCGCGTCAATAACGCCACGCTCCCGCTGTCGTCGAAGCCCCCAGCGCTTTGGTTATTATCTCCGAGGCCACCAGCGACGTTTACCGCCGCGTGCTGCACGGACCAGAAGCCGGACGTGCACGCGGACGTATCAACCGGAGTAAACAGGAGACCTTGCGCCGCGCGCGCGGCAAAAGCGGCCGGCCCAATCATGCGCACGGCGACGAGCGCGCACATCGTCGGGTCTTCCGCCGACGAGTGCGCGCCCTTATGCCTCAGGCGCTGGGTTAGCAAACGTTCCTCTCGCAGGCTCTCGTCATACTGGGTCAAATAAATCCGCCCCAATGCGGGCAGCAGGAGCGGCCAGCAGAGCGGGTCAACAGATTCGATACGCGGCAAGGCGACCGTTGGTTCCATGCCGCTCGCCGAGTCCACCGTCACGCCGGACGCTTCAAGCGCGGCGTACAGGCTGTCGGCCACGTCGTCGTCGAGGGCGGCGTAATCGTCGGAGAGCACGACGGCCGGGTGCGGCAAGCTCACGCCAACATCGTCGCGCAACTTGCGCAGGAAAATGTCGACCGAGGCGGCGCTCCAACGCATGTCGAGCAACCCCAGACGTGAGTGCAGCGCGCGTAATGCCTGCCCACACTGGTAGAGCGTATCGAGCAAGGCCGGCGTCGCTTCCCGCGCCCCACCCTCCGACGCCAGCACGTCGCGTTGCAGCCGCGCCTCCAGCGCGTCGAGACCCTGGTTGAGCAGCGCCGCGACGGCGCGCGCGTGCGGCTTCGTGGCCACGGTCGGCTCGGCCAGCGCCTCACGCATCGCCAGCATACGCTCGCCAACCTCGCACAGGATCACCACCAGCAGATCGTCGGGCATCTCTCGTCCGTCTATTTTTTACGAGTAGGCTTCAGATAGGAATGATAGCGCAGCGCGCGATTGCGTGCTAGACGAAGCCGATAGTCTGAATAGTCTCGCGCGATCCACATGTAGTGGTTGCGCCCACTTTACGGTAAACTACGTCTATCCACCAACTTACGTCAACAAGCAGAGGCAAGCGTCGCCGCGCCTTATGCCAGCCCCATCACCGTCAGGAGCACACCGTGACCGACCGTTACGATCCCACCGCTATCGAGAAGACATGGCAGCAGCGCTGGGAGGAGACGAATTTATACCGCTTCCACCCCCAGCCCGAGCGGCCCAAGCACTACGCGCTGACGATGCTGCCCTACCCCAGCGGCAACCTGCATATTGGGCACTGGTACGCTATGTGCCCCAGCGACACGCGCGCGCGCTACATGCGTATGCGCGGCCACGACACGTTCTTTCCTATGGGCTTCGACGGCTTTGGGCTGCCCGCCGAGAACGCGGCGATCAAGAACGGCACGCACCCCAAAACATGGACCTACGCCAACATCGCGCACATGCGCGGCCAGATGAAGGCTATGGGCATGATGGTCGACTGGGGCCAGGAGGTCATCACCTGCGACCCCGCCTACTACCGCTGGAACCAGTGGTTCTTTATACAGTTCTATAAGCGCGGCCTGGCCTACCGCCAGTTCGCCCCCGTCGATTGGTGCCCCTCCTGCCAGACCACGCTGGCCCGTGAGCAGGTCAAGGGCGACGACCGCGTCTGCGAGCGCTGCGGCGCCCCCGTGATCAAGCGTGACCTTGACCAGTGGCTCTTCCGTATCACCGACTACGCCGAGCGGTTGCTGCGCTTCGACGGCATAGACTGGCCCGAACGCATCATGACGATGCAGCGCAATTGGATCGGGCGCTCCGAGGGCGCCACGGTCGTCTTCCACGCCGAAACCAGCGACGCACTGCCTGTGTTCACGACACGCCCCGACACGCTGTGGGGCGCCACCTTCATGGTGCTTGCCCCCGAACACCCGCTCGTCGACCGGATCACGAGCGATGAGCAGCGGGCCGCGGTCGAGGAGTATCGCATCGCCGCCGGCCGCGCCACGGAGATCGAGCGCCAGAGCACCGACCGTCCCAAGACGGGTGTGTGGACCGGCGGCTACGCCGTCAACCCGGCCAACAACGCGCGCATCCCCGTCTGGATCGCCGACTACGTGCTGATGAGCTACGGCTCCGGCGCTATCATGGCCGTCCCCGCCCACGACGAGCGCGACTTCGCGTTCGCCCGCGCCTACGGCCTGCCCGTTGTCGTAGTGGTACAGCCTGAGGGCCAAGCCCTTGATGGGGCGACGATGACCTCGGCGTGGGCTGGTGACGGCGTGATGGTCAACTCGGGTCCACTGGACGGTCTGGCCGCTGGTAAGGGCGAGAGCCAGAGCGTCAAAGCCGCCATCGCCTGGCTCAGTGAGCAGGGCAAGGGTGAGGGCGGTGTGAACTATCGCCTGCGCGACTGGTTGATCTCACGGCAGCGCTACTGGGGCACGCCCATCCCCATCGTCTACTGCCCCGAGCACGGCGCGCAGCCGGTCCCCGACGGCCAGTTGCCCGTTACGCTGCCGGAGGATATCGAGTTCGTGCCCACCGGCCAGTCTCCGCTCAAGCTACACCCGACGTGGCGTTTCACCACCTGCCCTGTCTGTGGCGGCCCGGCCGAGCGCGACACCGACACCATGGACACGTTCGTCGATTCGTCGTGGTACCCGTATCGCTACCTCTCGCCGCGCGACGCCGACGCGCCCTTCGATCCCACGATTGGAGCCAACTGGCTGCCCGTCGACCAGTACACGGGTGGGGCCGAGCACGCCGTGATGCACCTGTTGTACACGCGCTTCTGGACCAAAGTGATGCATGACATGGGGTTGGTCGACTTCGATGAGCCGATGTTGCGCCTGTTCAACCAGGGCACGATCCTGGGCGAGGACAATGAGAAGATGTCCAAGTCGCGCGGCAACGTGGTTGATCCCGACGCCCTGGTGGCGCGCTACGGCGCCGACGCCGTGCGGCTGTTCCTGATGTTCCTCGGTCCGTGGGACCAGGGCGCGCCGTGGAACAGCCGCGGCATCGAGGGCGTGACGCGCTTCCTCAACCGCGCCTGGAACGTGGTTACGTATGAGCCGTCCAGTACGGCAGGCGCGGCGGATGGCGATACAACGGCGTTGCGCCGCGTGACCAACCAGACCATCAAACGCGTTGGCGAGAACTTGGAACACTTCGCCTTCAACACGGCCATCGCCGCCCTGATGGAGTTCGTCAACGAGCTAACCAAGGCGCGCGAGACCGTCCCCACGACATCGGAGGTGTGGCGGGAGGCGTGCCGCGCGCTCGTGCTGCTGCTGGCCCCCTTCGCGCCGCACCTGGGCGAGGAGATGTGGGCGCGCCTGGGCGGACCCTACTCGGTGCACCAGCAACCGTGGCCGCACTATGATGAAGGGGCGGCCGCCGAGGAGACCGTGACGCTGGTGGTGCAGGTCAACGGCAAGGTGCGCGACAAGATCGAGGTCCCGGCCGCGATCACAGACGAAGAGGCGCGCGTGACGGCGCTGGGCTCACCCCAGATCACCAAGCTACTCGACGGCAAGCAACCAGCCAAAGTGGTGTACGTGCCGCGCAAGCTGGTCAACATCGTAGTACGCTAGACGCGCGGCACAACCCTGTATACTCAGATCAAGCTCGTAGAGCGGCATACAGTGAGGATAGACACATATGGTACAAACTCCCTGGCGGCAGCCGCCTTTGACGCAGGCGGAAGCGGACGACCTTTTCATGTTGATGTTGGCGGACGATACGGAGGATGCGCCCTGGATGGTAATGGGAGACTTGCAGTTCTGGTCGGCCAGCGGCTTCGCACACAGCCTGCGCAACTACGCCCACGAACAGGGACTGCCCTGGTACGTCGCCAGCATGCTGCCCATCAACTACGAGTGGCCCACCTCGGCGCGCAAAAAGACGTTCGCGCCCGATACGTTCGTGGCCTTCGTGCCCGAACGGTCGCGCACGTCCTACGACCGCGAGGCGGAAGGCGTGTTCCCGCCGTTCGTGCTGGAGGTCGTTTCGCCATCAAGCACGACGCGCGACGAGTTGGACAAGCGGCACGCCTATCACCTGCTGGAAGCGCGCGAATACGCCCTGTTCACGCCACGCGATGGTATGCCGTCGATACTCGAAGGGTATCGACGCAACGCGGCGGGACAGTTCGAGTCGTGGCCGCTCGACGATCAGGGGCGGCTGTGGAGCGAGGTGCTCGGCCTGCGCCTGGTTGTGCGCGGCGCGTTGCTACAGGCCGAAACACCGGACGGACGCCTACTGCTGACGCCCGAGCAGGCCGAAGAGGCGCGCGCGCGCGGAGAAGACGCGCGGCAGCGTCTGGAAGATGCACGCCAGCGTGCGGAAGAGGCGCGCCAGCGTGCGGAAGAGGCGCTATCTCAGGCGGAGGACGCGGCGAACCGGCTGCGCGCCGAACTAGTAGTCCGTCAAGCCTGGTTTAAACAGTTGGGCAGGACGTCCCCCCTGGGACCGCCGGCATCCTGCCGGCAAGCGCTTGCCGGCAGGATGCCGGCGGTCCCAGGGGGGAGTGGCCCCAGGAGCAACTGCTCAGAGTTCGCTTGACAGAGTACTAGAGCAATACAAGCGCCGCAACGCCGGCGACGTATAGGGAGCGCGACCGTACATCCGCTCTACGCCTTCAGCCATCCCTGGAACACCCAATAAAGGGAGAGCACGAGCAGGGCGGCCAGCACAAATGTACGTATGCTGATGCCGTGCAGCGAGGTGGCGTAGAACAGGATCAGCAGGGCGATCAGAATGGCCACCCTCTGCGCCATGCGGCGCATGAGGCGGCGCGTCCTGCTCGGCGGCGCGTTGTGGGTCGCGATGGGCTGGCTCCGGCGCGCATCCTCACCGGCCAGTGGAGCGCTGTGTCCCGCCGTGTAGGTGTGGGCGCGGCCACGCGTATCGATACCGGCGTCTTTCCCACTCATTGTCCTGCTCTCATCACGTACATATCGCCTCATCCAACCGGCCGGTCGGCGCGGTCCCCTGTATCTCTATTGTACGCCGTACGCGACACAAATTCGCCATACTTTCGCCACGCGATCGCCACGGATCGTCCACTGGCGCGTCACAGACCTGATTTATCATACAGGTGCGTGGGATCGGGACGCGCCACCCACCGGTGGGGCCGAGTGGGAACGGACGAGCGCCAGCCTCTCTACTATCCCACGGATGACGACATGACGAAAGGGAAGGTTGACCATGTTTTGCCCATATTGTGGAACGAAGACGACGACAAACGACGCCCATTTCTGTTACGAATGCGGATCAGACATCAAAGCCCCGAACCTGGAGCGCACGAGTGACGCGGGGGCGAGGGACGAACCGCGCGAACACCGCGATCAGCAGCGGGCGGGGGCCGGTAGCGTGGGCGCGATGATGCAGCGGGGCATCCCCGGCAACCACACGGCGCGTACGTTGTTAAGCGTCGTCGGTTTACTGACCGTGCTCTTGCTGGCGATCCCGCTGCTGGCCGGCGTCGCGCTGATTGGCCTGTTCACAGGGGTGGCGCTCCTCGGCGCCCTGCTCAAACTCGCGCCCGCGATCCTCATAGGTCTAGTGCTCTACTGGGTCCTGTCCGAGCGACGCGGGCGGCGACACGCGTCGTGGCACGGCAGGTAGCCATACTCGCCCAACGCCCTACGCCACCGCTAGGCCGGCCTAGCGGTGGCGTAGGGGCGCGTAATTCTTGCTGCGACGGCCGGTTCGGATGTAGGGACGCATTGCTATACAGTCCTGTCTGATTAAAAGTACTCAACGCCATAACAGGGGTAGGGGCGTATCGCTATACGCCCGGCGTTTGCCTCAGAGATGTCCCTGGACGGCCAACGCCAACAAACGCCGGGACCGCCCAACCGCGACCACCGGGCGTATAGCAATACGCCCCTACAACCCCTATCCGCACGACGCATTCGATCATCGCACCACGACGGTCGAGCGCGGGGCCACGCGCGCGGCGAAGTACTTGGCCTGCGGGTGGTGCGCGATGATCGCCACCGTCGATTGCTCAGGGACCAACTGGTAGGCCTCGGTCAGGCGCAGCCCAATCTCCTTGGCCTCCGGCAGCAGCGCGAAGACCTTGACGTGCTCCTCCAGGTCGGGGCACGCCGGGTAGCCCCAGCTATAGCGCTTGCCGCGCGTGCGCGGGATATGTAGCTCTTTGTTGATGTGGCGATGCATGTACTCGGCCAGCGCCTCGGCCGACTCGACGCCCAATCCGTGGGTGTAGTAGGCGTCGGAGTAGTTACCGGCCGCCTGCAATTCGTCCACCAACTCGGTGGCGCGCTGCCCCATCGTGACGGCCTGGAAGGCTACCACGTCGCGCCGGCCGGACTCCACGGGGGCGAAGTAGTCGGCGATGCACAGGCGCTCCTCGGCCGGTTGGCGCGGGAAAGAGAAGCGCTGCAGCACGCGGTCGGACGCGGCGGGGTCGAAGACGAGCACGTCGTCGCCCTCGGCCGCGGCGGGATAGTAGCCGTAGACGGCCTGGGGCCGCAGCCAGCCCCGCGTGATGGCGTCGCGCTGCATCGCGCGCAGGCGCGGCATGAAGTCGTCCTGTAGCAATCGCACCCAGTCGTCGCCCTTGACGCTCTTAGCGCCCCACTGCAACCGGAACAGAGAGCGCAGGGCCAGGAAGCGGAAGACCTTCTCCAGTTCGATGTTGTCCAGGGCGCGTGTGCCCCAGAAGGGCGGCGTCGGGATCGGCGCGGCGCGGTCCACGTCCGAGGTGGCGGGAACTCCTAGCGCCGGCAGCGCCGGGACGGGCCGCGCGCGGCCCAGCGTCGCCACCGCCTCGCGCACCGTACGCTCCACCAGCGCGGGGCGGCGCTCCGACATCAAGGTGTCCATGGTATCGAGCCCCTCGAAGGCGTCCTTGGCGTAGAAGACGCCCGGCTCGTAAGGACGCTCCGGGACCTGATCCGCGCCACCCGACCCTACGGGGAACAGGATGCGGTGGGCGTAGGCCTTGTTGATCGCGGCACCGCCCACGATGACGGGGAACTGGAGCCCACGCTTATCCAACTCCTCCACGCACAGGGGCATCTGCTTGGAGGTGGAGACGAGCAGCGCCGAGAGACCGATGGCGTCGGCCTCGACCTCGACCGCCTTGTCGATGATGGTAGTCAGCGGCACCTGCTTGCCGAGGTCGTAGACGGTGTAGCCGTTGTTGGACAGGATCGTGTTGACGAGGTTCTTGCCGATGTCGTGCACGTCGCCGTACACGGTCGCCAGCACGACCTTGCCCTTAGTGTAGCCCTCTTTGCGCTCCAGGAACTGCTCCAGGTGCGCCACCGCCCGCTTCATGGCCTCGGCCGACTGCAACACGAACGGCAGAATCAGTTCGCCGGCGCCGAAGCGGTCGCCCACGTCTTTCATCGCCGGCAGCAGCACGTCGTTGAGCACCTCGACCGCCGTGTGGCGCGTCAGAGCCTCGTCGATGTCCTTTTCGATGCCATCCTTCTTACGGTGCAGGATACGGTAGTGGATGCGCTCCTCGGCCGTCATGCCCTCCATGGGGTCTTCGACCTCCTCGGCGCGCTCGGTCGGACCGTGCCGCTCGTAGTAGTCGACGAAGCGGCCCAGCGCGTCGGGCCGGCGGTTGAAGACCAGATCCTCGGCCAACTCGCGCTGCTCGCCGGGGATCTCCATGTAGGGGATGACCTCGCTGGGGTGCACGATAGCCATGTCGAGACCGGCGTCGACGGCGTGGTAGAGGAAGACTGAATTGAGCACGGGACGCGAGTGCTTGGCTAGGCCGAACGAGATGTTGCTGATGCCCAGGATACTCTGCACGCCGGGCAACTCGCGCTCGATGCGCCGGATGCCTTCGATTGTCTGCTCGGCAGAGTCAAGCAGGTCCTCCTGCCCGGTGCCGAGCGGGAAGGTCTGCGTGTCGAACACGAGCGCGTCGGCGGGCAGGCCGTACTCGCCGCAGGCGATGTCGTGGATGCGCCGCGCCACCTCGGCCTTGCGCTCGGCCGACTTAGCCATGCCGCGCTCGTCGATGGTCATGCACACGACGGCGGCGCCATGGTCGCGCGCTAGCGGCAACACGTTA
>JAABUV010003922.1_pt1 | contig 18387 bp, 29 predicted proteins | sample 5559971 | NCBI WGS metagenome assembly JAABUV01 (sample SAMN10711881, study PRJNA513362) | rock metagenome | isolation source: Antarctica rocks | place: Antarctica: Victoria Land, Knobhead nord | collected 2015-12-19
GCAGGAGCACCGTTCCTCGGCAAAAAGCACACGTCCTGCTCGCCAGGGGCGACTGTCCGGCGGAGCGGACTTGTGGCGCATTTGGTCGCACTGAAGTCCAGGACCAGGTCTTCGCTCAGCCTGTAGCCTAGGTGTAACAGAACATGATTATAAAGCAGAAGGGCTGTGCGGGGCAGCGGTGATCTTGATCTTGATGTCAACAGCCAAGCTAATAGCAGACTTGTGTAGACTCTGGTTGAGCATCAACACCTGCTCGATGCCCCCATGAGAGGGCTATGCGGCTAAGGAGCGCCAGTTGGCCAGAGCCCAGACTTGTCCCAGCTGCACGACAGGGTGCACTTGCAACGCTTAGCATGAGGCAGCTCTCACAGACACAGGGGTAAATCAACAAACAGTACATGTTCCTGACACGAGTTCAACAAAGCAATGCACCTGGTGACAGCCTGGCACTGTCAAAGGACAGATAACATGCAGTTTACACCTGCGGCTCCCACTCCTTACGCACCCTACTAAGTGGCCAGGCGCTTGAACACAGGCCTGAAGCGCTCTGGCTGGTGACAGCGGGCTGATACACGCTGAAACTTGGTGACTGCCACAAGAAGTTCTTTTGTGCAAGACCCGCAGGTGCCTGCATGGCCGAGCCATGCATACCTTACCCCTACCCCACAAGGGACTGCATGGCTGAGCCATGCAGCTGGCAGGCCAGAGCAGCCCATCACGCAGCTGCCTGTAGCGGCTACAGCTCGCAAATGCGCGCAAGCTGCTGCAGCCCCGCATGGTGGCACCCGAACCGCCACACATGCGCTCCGCGAAGCGCGCCTGCGTGTGCGCCGCCGGCGCCTGTCGCGCTTGCATCTAACCAAGGTGCCAGCGCGCCCCGCAAGCAGCGCAGAAGCAAGCCGCCAGTGCTCCATGCGAGGAGGCTTGGCGCGGCAGCGGCTCGCCGCGGCGCGCGCGCAAGCCGCAGCAAGCTTCAAGGCAGCCGCGTCCGCCCCTCCCTTGCCAACACACAGCTAGCTCCGCCGCGCGCACAGCCGCGGCCGCCGCCACTCAGCGGGCCTCACACGCATCTAGACGGCTGCGGAGGCCGGGGCTGCTCCCGCAGTTGGCCACTTGGCCTCGCTGCCTGTGCGCGCTGCGGCAGGTTTGCCCCAAGCCTCCACCCTAGGCCACTTTGCGCCCGCACGGGCATAGAGCGGCGGCGGCGCAGGGTGTATGCAGGGCCTGTCTCCCGCGCGACGCGCCGCGCTGGCCGCATGCCGGCATCCCTGTGCCAGGCGCGGCCAATGCGCCGCTTACGCTGCGCCCGCGCTCGGCGGGCACCCGCACGCGCGCTGCCCCATGGCGTCCAGCAGAGCGCGGCGGCGCGGCGGGCGCTGCGCAGGCCTCCCTGTGAGCACCATCTGCGCCGTCTCCCAACCAGCATGGCATTGTTCTCGCGCGGGGCCTTGTCGGCCTCGTGCGCGCTTCCACGGCGTGTCGCGCCTGAGCTTCCGGCTCAGGGCGCAGCCGCGTCTCGCTCCTTGGTTGCGGCATCCGCGCCCTGGCGCAGGCGTAGGCAGCGATCCTGCATCCCATGGAAGCAGAAACACGCGGTGTCTGCGCCCTGGCGTGATGCAATGTCCTCGGCTGTGACAGGGTAGACACATCAATCAACCAGGCCCATGGCAGGCTGTTGTCCTGTCAGCAGCCTGCGGCATGCATCGCCGCGCCAGGAAACCTTGCCAGGACCCCCAGCAGGCGCGCTCTGCAGCTGATCGGCACACTGGCGCAGTGCGTGCCGCAAGGGCGCACATGACCTCGCTAAACAAGGCACGGCCGCCTGCTGCGCTGCCCACTGTGTAGCATGGGCCCCTTTGCCTGGGGCCAGGGCGTGCGCACCGGCAGGGCGCCGAGCGCCAGGGCCTCGCGCACGGCTGCCTCCCTCTCCTCACAGCGCGCCTGGTCCAGCGCGGCCACCCGCTGCTCGGCTGCCGCCTCCGCCTCAGCGCGCGCCTCGGTGCGCGCTTGGTGCACCTGGGCAAAGGGTAGCACTCGGTCAACAGAGCATGGCACGTTATGGTGAGAAAAGCTTGCCTCCAGCAGAGCACCATCACCCCATTCGCCAGGATGCCACATGCAGAGCATGTGCAGCCGTCCCGCTCATGGTCAGTCGCATACAAAATCAGCAACACCAGGCTCGGGCCTTGCAGCCAACGGCCGTGCGTGCTTAGCAGGCTGCGCGCCTGCTTGGCTAGCTGCGCGCGGTCATGCGCCAGCGCCGCGGTAAAGCGCTGCTCGGCTGCGTCCACCTCATCGTGCGCCTCGATGCGTGCGAGCAACACCTAGGCGCACTGCCTCGGTCAGCTGAGCATGAATATCTGAGTGGGACATGCACTTGCCTTGACTTGCCTTCACCGCCGCTCATGACCTCATCACATGCCCTCTGCTGTCACACGCATCACGTGTGCAGCCAAGGATCTCTGATCTGTCCCGCAGTCAGCTCTGCGAAGGCAGGCCAAGCCTGTGAACGGCCAGGTGCTGCACGTGTGCACGAGAGGCTGCATGCCTGCTTGACAAGCTCTGCGCGCTCATGCGCGAGCGCTGCGGCAACGCGCTGCTCGGCCGCTGCCTCTGCCTCGGCGCGCGCCTCGGTGCACGCTTGGTGCACCTAGGCGTGTCTGCTTTGTAAGTAAGGCATCATGAGCAGTACGGGCGATTCTGTACACTGCAGCTCATGTCCATCAGCATTGCCCACGCTGCCACGCGCATGGCATGCACAGCGGCTCCACTCGTACTCACTTGCACAAACAGTGCAACAGGGCAAGGCAGGCTGTGGCTGTGCAGCGGATATTGCTGTTGCCGTATATGCACAGCCGGCTGCGCGCCTGCTTGTCGAGCTCCGCGCGCACGAGCGCCAGTGCCGCGGCAAAACGCTGCACGGCCGCTGCGCGCGCCTCCGCGCGTGCTCCATCCACCTAGGCAGGAATGCCCGATCAGCAAGGCGCGGCACGCTGTGCCGCACGCTTGCCGTGTCAGCCAAGCTCACCATGTCATGCCCCATGCTGACCACATACGTGGCACTGAACAGCTCACTCTCTGTCTAGGGCGCAACAAATTGTGCAAGAGCAGGCTCCTGCAATGCAGCAAAGCCGCACAAAGTCGTGACCCGCGCACCTGCTCGACGATGTCCCCGCGCTCATGCGCCAGCGCAGCCGCATAGCGCGGGTCCGTGTCGCGCACGCCCAGGCCGCGCGGACGTCTCCTCCGTGGTCTTCTGCGTCAACAGCCTCACCAGAGCGTGCCTCTGCCTCAGCCGCGCCCAGCGCTGCCCGCGCGTTGACAGCCTCGTGACCGCTGGATGCTCCGGCCGCAGCGGCCCTGTGCCGCTTGCTGGGCCTGCCCTCGGATGGCGCTTCGCTGTCACAGTCGTTGCTCCCTGCCGCATCGCCCGCGGCCGGCCGCCGCTTGTCGGCCTTGCGGCGCGCCTCGGCGGCCGGAGCTGCCGTAGCAGGGGGGGCATGCTCAGGGTGGGCAGCATTGCCGCCAGCGCCACCTGAGGCCCGCACAAGACCTTGTACTAAATCACAGTTCACACTCGCACTGCAGCAGTAAAATACATAATGAGTCGGGAAATAGCAGCACTCTGTACCCAAAAGCACAGCCACGGACAGACAGCATGCCCCACCTGCATGCGGGCCGTTGCCAGCGTCATCGGGGTCGGAAGCACTGTCGAACGTGCTGGGGGCGTGCAAGCCATCTGACATGCTCATGTCATCCTCGCCCGCCATGCAGCGCCGCAAGCCGTTTGCTGCCGGGTCGCCGCCGTCGCGCGCGTGCTCACCCAGCAGCCACATGGACGCTGACGCATGCTGTTCAACATAGTGCGCCAGCGCGGCGCCTGCAGCTGCTGCGGCGGCGGCGTCGCGTGCTTGCGCAGCAAATGACGACAAGGGCGCTGCCTCACACTCTTCGGCAGGGTGCGGCGGCGCAGCGGCCGCGTCGCCTTCGGCGCGCCCGCGCTGCGCCACTCGAGTGGCGTCCTGGGTGGCCTGGGCGGTTGCTGCCGCGGCCGCAGCTCCAACTGCGGGCGCGGCTGCTGGGTGCGCACGGGCGGCTCTGCTCTCGGTGGGCCATGCGGCGGCCAGGCGCGTTGGGCGCTTGCGCACTGCCTTGCGCGCCGCCTCGCGGCTGGCCATGCAGCACCTGCCGCAGGTCATTTGCACACAGCTCAGGAACTGTAACGCCAAAGGCGCAGTTTGCCTCTTGCACTCAGCAGGGCCTCTGCTCAAACTGACTGGAGCACCTCGCTACGTAGAGCGCACGGGTATATACCTTTGTGGAGTCAGATTGTGGGTGAGCCCAGCGCGAGGTCGGCAGGCGCGTACCTGCGGCTGCCGCTGAACGCCTCCAGCGCATGAAATTTGCGGCAGTGCCCACACCAGCGCTGCGGCACGCCGTGGCGCAGCACCGCGGAGCACTTCATGTGCGCAGGGCACAGGCGGGCCTGCATGTGGTAAACTTTAACAAGCAACTCGGCGCAGCCCGCCACGCCGCATGCGCGCGGGCCGTTACATGGGCGCTGGCCGCTCACTGCTCCATCGTACCACTCCTCAAACACCGGCAGCGCATTGCGGCTGCGCGACGCCATGCCACCTGCGTGCCGGCATGCAAGTGAGACAAAGTGCGCCTGTTGCATGCCCCTCGTTGTCTGTCAAGGCGCATAGCAGAGGTCCGACGCGCTCAGGCAGCATGTACTATAGCCCAAATTGCCGCCCTTTATGCCCTGGGGGGCCAGCAGCACCGCACAGCACAAGATGGCTTGCCCCACCCTGCATGCGTACCAGTGCCAGCAGCGCCGCCAGGCTCGGGAGCGCCGTCCGCAGTGCTGGGGGCGTATGACGAGCCAGAAGTTGAGCCAGACGTGTCAGCTACGTCATCAGCCGCCGCGCGGCTGCGCGAGCGGCTCGCTGCTGCACTGCTGATGTTACGGGTATGCTCAGCGAGCGGTTGCACGGACGCTCGCTGCTCTCGTATGTGGCGCTCGCGCTTTGTCCTGAGGCTGGCCATGCAGGTCCTGCCGCAAGTGCCGATGCAAAGCGCTCAGAGAAGGGCATGCAAGGGTCATCAGGTTAGTGTCATGATCCCATCCCCAAATGGGAAAGAAAACTGTGGCAACGTCCTGTCCATGCACTTCCCAAGGCTTCACCATCAATGGTTATTGCTTCATCAATCAGGCAGAGCTTCCCTCTGACTTTGGAGCGTGTGCATGCTAGCGGACTCATGCTTTTTTTTTTCTTTTGTCTTTTCCCAAGGAACACTGCTTGAGCTATCTAGAACACGTTGCCATACAGTGCGCATGCACAAGGGCATTGTATTGCACTCGAGATGACCCTGCCTTACAACTGCTGTGCTGTGCCTCCTACACAAGCAGGGACAGGTAGTTGTCAACAGTCAACAAACAGATGCAACAGTAGTGGGGATGACCAGTGCAATTCCAACACGAGGCAGGCGCCCACCTTGCGCTGGCAGAAAAAGCTCCGAGCGTGTGAAAGCGGTGGCAACACGCACACCAGCGCTGCGGCACACCGCCGCGCAGCACCGCGGGCCATTTTATGTGCGCAGCGCACAGGCGGGCCTCCAGGTGTGTCTTTGTGACGAGCTGCGCAATGCAGCCCGGCATGCCGCATGCGTGGGGACGATTGCGCCCTACGTGCCACTCCTCAAGCACAGGCATGGTTGCGTGGCTGTGCGGCGCCATGCGATATGCCAATGCAAGGTGAGATGGAGCGCGGCGCATGCTACGCTGCCTTGGAGGTCGTCAGGCGCACAGCAAAGGCCGGTGTCGTTGATCACAGTACGTACAGCACGGTTTTGGGCCGCCTGCGCCCTCAGTGCCCCGCCACTCTTGAGATGGTGAGCCATTGGTTTCAGCGTGAGCTGGGCAAGGCAAGGCTGCGCTGAGCCGCCCAGGGCTGCAAACAGGCGCACCGGGTGCAGGTCCTTGTTTCAAAGGAGGAGGCGCAAGTGCTGAGGGCGCTGGCGCTTCTGTGATGACAGCGAGCTGTTTGGCGCAGGAGCTTTGTTACTTGGCAACAAGCACAGGTCCAGCTCGCCAGGCGACTGCCGGCGGAGCGCACACCATAGCGCATAGGGGAATTGCTCGGGAAAAAGAAAAAGAAAAGGCTCGCTCATCGCGCCTTCACTTGCTGTGAGGTGTAGCTAGGGGTAACAGAACATAAATATAGAAGCAAAACATGCTGGGCCGGTTGATGTCAATAGCTTATTTACTACGGATATGAGTTTGTTTGTCTCAACTTTGTTTGTCTCAACTTCAAACCCGCCTGGCAGCCCCATGTGTGGGCTGGGCGCCTGAGCAGCCGAACTTGGCCCAGAGCCCGGACTTGCTCCCGTGCAGCTGGCAAGAAAGTCTCTGCATGAGCCAGCTCTTTACAGCCACACCAACAAACAAAGCCAACTCCCTGGCAAGTGTTCTATGATGCATTGCACATGGTGGCAGCATGGCACTGTGTAAGGACGGGACCTACGCGGTTGGCAGTTGTTTGCTCGCATGCATTGAGCAGGTGGCCAGGCGCTTGCCCACAGGGGCTGAAAGATTCAGCCTGAGACCCTCCGGCTGGCAAGAGCTGGCTGATTTGGTTACTGATGCAACAAACCCACTCATGCAAGACCCACAGTGACGACGGCATGACTGAGCCATGCAAGTGGCCGGCAAGAGCTGGCCCAACATGCACCTGCCCGCAGCCGCTCCGGCACGCAAGTGCATGGAAAGCTGCTGCAGCCCCGCATGGCGGCGCCCGGGCCGCCGCGCACGCGCTCCGTCGAGCGCGCCTGCGCGGGCGCCGTCACCCGCCGCGCTTGCACCTGACCAGGTCGCTGGCGCGCCCCGCCTGCAGCGCGGGGGCAGGCCGCCAGCCTACGCAGGAATGCTTGCCGCGGCAGCAGCTCACCGCGGTGTGCGCGCTCGAAGCAGCAAGCTGCAAGGCGTCCGCGTCTGCCCCTGGCTTGCCGGACACAGCTTGCTCCACCGCGCGCGCGGTCGCGGCCGCCGCCGCAACCGGCCTCACATGCATCTAGATAGCTGCTGCGGAGGCCGGCATTGCCCCCGCCGTCGGCCGCTCGGCCTTGCCGCCTGTGCGCGCCGCGCCAGGTTTGCCCCGAGCCTATATCATCGGCCACATTGCGCCCGCACGGGCATAGAGCGCCGGCGGCGCAGGGGTCGCTGTGCGCCCGGGACCGCCGAACAAGGTGTATGCCGGGCCTGTCTCCCCCGCGCGCGCGCCGCGCTGGCCGTGTGCCGGCGCCCCTGTGTGCCCAGCATCCCAATGCGGCGCGGCCGCCTCGCCGCCGACGCTGCGCCCGCGCTCGGCGGGCACCCACATGGGCGCCACCCCATGGCGTCCAGCGGAGCGCGCCGACGCGGCGGGCCCTGCCCGAGCCTCCCGCTGCGCACCCGGCTGCGCCGCACCCCATGCCAGCATAGCGTTGCTTTCGCGCGCGGCCCTGTCGGCCTCAGTGCCTGCGGCCGCAGCGGCGCGCGCCTGAGGCTCCGGCTCAGCGCGCAGCCGCGCGTCCCCCACCGTTGTCGCAGTCTCCGGGCCCTGGCGCAGGCACAGGTATCAATGCTGCACTCCAGCAAAGCAGAACATGCGGTGTCCGCGCCGTGGCGTGATGCATTGTTCTCAGCTGTAACAGGGAAGACCCCTAAATCAGCCATGTCCGTGGCGGGCTGTGCCCTTGTCAGCAGCCTGTGGCATGCACTGCCGAGCCATGAGTCTATGCCCGGACATCCGGCGGGCGCGCTCTGTAGCGGATTGGTGGCATGTCTGTCGCACTGTGTGTCGTGGAAATATATAGAGAGGCATGCCAGAGAGGGATTGCGTGCGGATGAGCGCCCACCCGCCGGGCGCCCAGCGCCAGGGCCGCGCGCACGGCGGCCTCCCTCTCCTCGCGGCGCGCCTGGTCCAGCGCGGCCAGTCGCTGCTCGGCTGCCGCCTCTGCCTCGGCGCGCGCCTCGGCGCGCGCTTGGTGCACCTGGGCGGAGGGTAGCGCTTAATTAGCCAAGCATCTGCATGTTGTGGAGAGACAAGCTTGCCTCCAGCTGAGCTCCACCACCCCGTGTCCCATGCTGCCAAACGTAGAGCACGCACAACAGTCTCGCTCACAATCTGTCGCACACACTCTTTGCGAAACCAGGCTCGGGCAGTCCAGCCAAGCGCCGCGCGTGCACAGCAAGCTGCGCGCCTGCTTGGCGAGCTCCGCACGCTCATGCGCTAGCGCTGCGGCGAAGCGCTGCTCGGCTGCCCCCACCTCATCGAGCGCCTCGGTGCGTACGAGCAACACCTAGGCACAGTGCCTCGGTCAGCAGAGCATGCGCGTATGAGTAGGACAAGCGCTTGCCTTCACTGCGGCTCATGTACCTCACCACATGCCCTCTGCTGTCAAAAGCATCACTTGGAGCTGTGAAAAGCCCAGTGCCACACATGCACGGCCAGCTGCGCGCCTGCTTCACAAGCTCCGCCCGCTGGAGCGCCAGCGCCGTGGCCAAGCGCTGCTCGGCCGCTGCCTCCGCCTCGGCGCGCGCCTCGGCGCGCGCTTGCTCCACCTAGGCAGACTTGCCCGATCAGCAGCGCATGGCACACGTCGGGAAGACAAGCCTAACTTCACGAGACCAGCTGAGCTCCGCTTCTTCGTAGCCCATGCTGCCACACCCGCATGGCGCCCGCAGCCGTGTCAGCCATCAGCCGACGCATCCACAGTCCGCAGAACCAAGCCTGGGCAGCGCAGCACTGGCCGCACTGCCGCACACTGGCATGAGCCGCAACCTGCTTGTCAAGCTCCGCGCGCTCGTGCGGCAGCGCCGCCGCAAAGCGCTGCGCAGCTGCCGCCTCCACCTCGTCCAGCGCCTCGGTGCGTGCGAGCAGCACCTAGGCAGACTTCCGTAGTCAGCAATGCATGCACATCATGAGGAGGATCGCTTGCACTCATCGCGGCCCACTTTCACTTCTAATGCTTCATGCTGCCACGTCAATCACGTGTGAAGCTGTGTGATTAATAGTGTGCCACGCATCAGCTCCGCGGAAGAAGGCTAAGGCTGTGTACAGCTGAGTGCCGCACGTGCGCGACAGGCTGCGTGCCTGCTTGATGAACTCCGCGCGCTCGAGCGCCAGCGCCGCCGCAAAGCGCTGCTCGGCTGCTGCCTCCGCCTCAGCGCGCGCCTCAGTGAGGTCTTGGTGCACCTAGGCAAAAGCATTTTGTCAGGTAGGCGTGGCACACCTAAACTTGACAGGCTTGCCTTCTCTGCAGCTGAGCTCCACTTCCAAGTGCCCCATGCTGGCACGCTCGCATGCCGTCCCCACCACCATCAGGCGCACAGACACTCTCGTTAGAATCGAGCCAGGTCAATGCAGCACTGCCGCACAAATAGCATGAGCTGCACCTGCTTGTCACGCCCCGCGCGTTCGAGCGCCAGCGCCGTAGCCAAGCGCTGCTCGGCTGCTGCCTCTGCCTCAGCGCGCCCCTCGGCGCGTGCTTGGTGAACCTAGACAGAGTTGCCCGATCAGCAAGGCATGGCACGCTGTGGGGCACGCTTGCCGTGTCAGCCAAGCTCACCATGGCATGCCCCATGCTGCCCACATGCATGGCAGTGTGCGGTGGGCTCACTGTATGCCGGGCTCACCGTGCATGGGCAGGCTGCTGCACTCATCAATCTACCACACAATGTCATAAGCAGCGCGCCTGCTTGGCAAAGTCCGCGCGCTCATGCGCCAGCACCGCCGCAAAGCGCGGGTCCGCGTTGCGCACGCCCACGCGGCGCAGTGCCGCGCGCGCGTCTCCTCCGTCGTCGCCCTCGTCGACCGCCGCACCAGCAGAGCGTGCCTCCGCCTCAGCCGCGCGCAGCGCCGCGCGCGCGACGACCCCCTCGTCACCGCCGCGCGCCCGGGCCGCCGCGGCCCTGTGCCGCTTGCCGTGCCTGCCCTCGGACGGCGCTTCACAGTCATAGGCGCTGTTACCTGCCACATCGCACGCGGCCGCCCGCCGCTTGCCGGCCTTGCGGCGCGCCTTGGCGGCTGGACCTGCCGTGGCAGGGGCGGCATGCTCAGGGTTGGCAGCACGGCTGCTAATGCTGCCTACCTGTGGCCCGCACAACAGCATGCATTTGATCGAGGCTAACATCTGCACTGCAGCATTGTAAATTATATTTAAACTATAAGGCGAGGCTTGGCAGCACTCTCAGATCAAATGCTTGGCCAGAGACAGGCAGCATGCCCCACCTGCACGCGGGCCGTCGCCGGCAGCGCCGCCAGGCTCGGGAGCGCCGTCCGCAGTGCTGGGCTTGTATGGCGAGCCAGAAGTCGAGCCAGACGTGTCATCTACATCATCGGCCGCTGCGCGGCTGCGCTGCCGCCTCGCTGCTGCACTCCTGACGCAGGCGCGCTTGGCGCGCGACCGCAGGGGCGGTATTGCATGCTGCTTAGCAGAGCGCGCCGGCGTGACCGCCGCGTCGCCGCTGGCGCGCGAGCTCTGGAACACAGGAGTGCTGTCCTGGGTGACCTGGCCATGCACAGGTGTCTGCGCTGCCGCGGGCGCAGCTTCAGCTGCGGGCGCGGCTGCTGGGTGCGCAGCGCTGTTGTGGCCGTCGCGCCCCGGCGAGGCTGCACCGGCCAGGCGCGCCCGCCGCTTGCGCGTAGCGTTGGCGCGCTGTGTCTTGAGGTTGGCCATGCAGGACCTGCCGCAGGTCCGATGCAAACCGCTCAGAGCGGGGCAGGCAAGGTTACAACCTGTGACCTTGCCCTGTAACTTACAAGCCATCAAACATGCTATTCCGATGCAAATGTTGCAAGCGTCCTAATCATGCACTTGCCAAGGTGAGGCTTCACCATCAGAATTTTCACTTCAAACACCAGAAAGTGCATGCCTGAAATTCAGTGCTTCGACGCACCCTGGCGTGTGCATGCATCTTTTGAGCAACACTGCTCGACTTATCTAGACATCTTCGCTATACAGAGCTCATGACTTTGTCAAAAACAGGTGGTGGATCAGTCTTGAGAGTGACCAGAGCACTCCCAGCGTGAGGCAGTCGCGTACCTCCGGCCGACAGGAAACGCCTCAATGGCATGAAACCTGTTGCACCTCCCACACCAGCGCTGCGGCACGCCGCCGCGCAGCACCGCGGGGCACAGGATATGCGCAGCGCACAGGCGGGCCAGCAGGTGTCTGTTTGTGACGAGCGGCGAGGCGCAGCCCGCCACGCCGCACGCGTGGGGTCGGTTGCGTGCTACGTGCCACTCCTCGAGCACGGGCATGTCGGCGTGGCTGTGCAGCGCCATGCCACCTGCGTTCCAGCGTGCAAGTGAGACAGAGCGCGCTGGCTGCATGCCCCTCGGTGTTCGCCAAGGCGCACAGCACAGGCCCGGCGCGCTCAGGCAGCAGAAGGCTATAGCCCAAGTCTGCCGCCCTCCATGCCCTGAGAGCCAGCAGCACCCGCGGTGACGAGATGGCTTGCCCCACCTGTACGCGGGCTGGTGCCAGCAGCGCCGCCAGGCTCGGGGGCGCCATCCGCGTTGCTGGGGCCGTATGACGAGCCAGAAGCCGAGCCAGACATGTCAGTCTCATCATCTGTCACCGTGCGGCTGCGCGAAGGGCTCGCTGTTGCACTGCTGATGTTGCGTGCGAACTCAGCGGGCGACCGCACGGGCGTTGTATCATGCTGCTCAGCAGAGTGCGCAGGCATGACGGCCGCGTCGCCAATGGGGCGCGGGCGCTGGAATACCCGAGTGCAGTCATCGGTGACCTGGCACTGCGCATGTGTCTGCGCTGCTGCGCGCACGGCTTCAGCTGCGGGCGCGGCTGCTGGTTGCGCAGCGCTGCTGTGCGAGGAGGGCCCCGCAGCGGCTGCACCAGCCAGGCACACCTGCGGCTTGCGTGCAGAGCGCTCGCGCGCTGCCTTGAGGCTGGCCGTGCAGGACCTGCCGCGGCGTCCGGTGCAATGAGCTCAGAGCAGGACAGGCAGGTTTTCATGTCATTGTCACGATGCCATTCCATGCAACTGTTGCAAAGTCCTTGTTTGCATTTGCAGAGGCTTCCAAGCATTGTTGGCAAGTTGGAATCACTTCAGTCTCCGACCCTCTTGGCGTGTGCTCCAGTCCCTCTTGGCATGCGTGCGGACTTCTGTCTCTGAATGCGACACTGATTGTGGTGTCTAAACCACCTCGCTATACAGAGCGCATGACTTTTGTCAAGTAGCAGGTGCATCAGTCCTGGGGGTGACAAGAGCACTCCCAGCGTGAGGCAGGCGCGCACCTCAGGCCAACAGCAAACGCCTCAATTGCATGAAACCTGTTGCACCTCCCACACCAGCGCTGCGGCACGCCGCCGCGCAGCACCGCGGGGCACTTTATGTGCGCAGCGCACAGGCGGGCCAGCAGGTGTGTATTTGTGACGAGCTGCGCGGCGCAGCCCTCCACGCCGCACGCGTGGGGTCTGTTGCGTGCTACGTGCCACTCCTTAAGCACGGGCACGTCGGCGTGGCTGTGCAGCGCCATGCCATAGGCGCGCCAGTTCACAAGTGAGCTGAAGCGCGCCGCATGCTATATTGCCTTGGAGGTCGTCTGGAGCACAGCAAAGGCCGGCATGGTGTATAGCAGTGAGTACAGCGTGGATTGGTCTGCCTGCGCCCCCGATGCCCCGCCTCTCTTGGGGATGGAGAGCCATTGCTTTCAGCGGGGGCCGGGCAACACAAGATTGTGCTAAGTAGCCCAGGACTGCGGACAGGCGCACCGGGTACTGGTCCTTGTTCCAGAGGAGGCGGCGCAAGTGCTAGGGTGCTGGCGCTCCTGTGATGACAGCGAGCTCAGTGGCGCAAAGCTTTATACCTCGGCAAGAAGCACTGATCCTGCTCGCCAGGCGACGGTCCCGCGGAATTTATGGAGCAATTGCTCGAACTCTAGTCCGGGACCAGGTCTTAAATTGTAGTAGGGGTAACCGAACATGATTTCGAAGCAGTAAATACTGCGGTGGTGTTGATGTCCAAACAGACGAGCTCAATTGTGATTGGTCCTTACAGCACTGCCTGACAGCCCCCATGTGAGGCCTGGGCGTCTGAGCAGCCCAACTTGGCCCGGAGCCCAGACGTGCTCCAGCTGTACAGCAGGGTGCGTCTCTGCCCTAGCCAGCTTAACTTACAGGCACAGGTCGCATTGACAAAGAATAGAATGTATCTGGCAAGCGTTCCTTGAAGCAGTGCTTATAATGCCAGACCCGAACTGTACAAGAACAGATAACATGCGGTTGGCACTTGTCGCTTGCACCTCTTGCGCACCTAGCACCTGGCCAGGCGCGGAGGTCTGGGCCCTCCGGTTGGTAAGAGCTGGTTGATACACGCTGACGTTATTTACTCATTGAATGATACGAGTAGCTCACACACGCAAGACCCACAGGTTACAGCATGGCTGAGCCATGCAAGCCCCTCTCGTCCGTCCACAGACGCCGCATGGCTGAGCCATGCGGCTGGCAGGCAGCCACTGGGCCGTCCGCGCATGCGCTCCGTCCCACGCGCCTGCGCGAGCGCCGCCAGGGCCCGCCGCACATGCACCTGACCGGGTTGCCGGCGCGGCCCGCCAGCAGCGCAGGGGCAGGCCGGCAGCGCTCAGCGCAGCAAGCTGCAAGGCAGCCGCGTCTGCCCCGGTCTTGCCGACGCACACCTGCTCCGCCGCGCCCGGTTGCGGCCACTGCCCCCCAGCCGGCCTCACACGCGTCTAGATAGCTGCAGCGGAGGCCGATGTTGCCCCCGCCATCGGCCGCCCGGCCTTGCCGCATGTGCGCGCTGCGCCAGGTTTGCGCCGAGCCTATATCCTCGGCCACATCGCGTCCGCATGGCCACAGAGCGGCGGCGGCCCAGGGGTCGCTGTGCGCCCAGGACCACCAGACGAGGTGTATGCAGGGCCTGTCTCCTGCGCGCGCTTGCCGCGCTGGCCGTATGCCAGCACCCCTGAGCGCCCAGCATCCGCGAGGGGCGCGGCCGCCGCGCCGCTGGCGCTGCGCCCGCGCTCGGTGGGCACCCACACGGGCGCCGCCCCGTGGCGTCCAGCGGCACGCGCCGGCGCAGTTGGCGCTGCCCAGGGCCCCCGCTGCGCGCCCGGCTGCGCCGCCGATACCAGCAGGGCGCCTGCCTTGCGCGCGGTCCTGTCGGCCTCAGTGCGCGTGGCCGCGGCGCCGCGCGCCTGAGCCTCCAGCTCAGCGGGCAGCCGCGTGCCCCGCTCCTTGAACGCGGCATCAGAGCCCTGGCGCAGGCACAGGCAGCAATACTGCATTCTGGCAAAGCAGACACATTTCAGCGCCCTGGCGTGATGCAATGTCCTCGGCTGTGATAGGGTAGACCCATGGATTGATCATGCCATGGCGGGCTGTGCCCTTGTCAGCAGCCTACGGCATGCACCGCTGCGCCGTGAGACCATGCCAGGAGCCCCGGCGGGCGCGCTCTGCAGCTGCTCGGCACACTGGCGCACTGCGAGTCGCGAGGGTGGACATGAACAGCCACAACAGGGCATGGCGGCCTGCTGCGTTGTCCACTGTGAAGCGCGGGCCCCTGCGCCTGGTCCCAGGGTGTGCACTCACCCGCCGGACGCCCAGCGCCAGGGCCGCGCGCACGGCCGCCTCCCTCTCCTCGCGGCGTGCGCGGTCCAGCGCGGCCAGGTGCTGCTCGGCTGCCGCCTCCGCCTCGGCGCGCGCCTCGGCGCCTGCTTGGTGCACCTGGGCATAGGGTAGCGCTCAGTCAGCAGAGCATGGCACGTTATGGTGAGACAAGCTTGCCTCCAGCTGAGCTCCACTACCACAGGCCCCATGCTGCCACGCGCAGAGCATTAACAGCCTCTCGCTCCCACGGTGTGTCGCTTACATGCTCTGCTGAACCTGGCTCAGGCGTTGCAGCCAGCCGCCTCGCATCCGTGACAGGCTGCGCGCCTGCTTGGCGAGCTCCGCGCGCTCATGCGCCAGCGCCGCGGCGAAGCGCTGCTCCGCTGCTGCCTCCACCTCATCGAGCGCCTCGGTGCGTGCGAGCAGCACCTAGGCGCACTGCCTCGGTCAGCTGAGCATGCGTACATGAGTAAGACAAGCGCCCGCACTAATGCAGGCGCACTGATGATGTTCACATTCACACAGCCTGTCTCAAGGAACTTTGAGCGTGTGTGAGTGCGGTACCTTACTCACCACACACTCAAATTTCCTTGAGACAGGCTTTGTTATATCTTTACTGCGGCTCACGTGTACCACCAGAGTCCTCTGCTGTCACATATGCAGCCATGCAGCTCCAGTCTGTCGCGAAATGATCTCTGCAAAGCAGGCAAGGGCACGGCCAAGTGCCGCACGTGCACGACAGGCCGCGCGCCTGCTTCACAAGCTCCGCGCGCTCGAGCGCCAGCGCTGCGGCAATGCGCTGCTCGGCCGCTGCCTCCGCCTCAGCGCACGCCTCGGCGCGCGCTTGGTGCACCTAGGGCAGAAGTGGACGATAAGGAAGGCATCTTTGGCAGGTCGGGCGCATCCACGCATTGTAGCTCATCTTCACCAATCCCCATGCGACCAGGCGCATGGCATGCAAAGCAGCTCCACGCAGTCTGCCGCACACACAGTGCACAAAAACAGGCCAGGGCAGTGCAGCGGACATTGCTGCTGCCGCACATGCACAGCCAGCTGCGCGCCTGCTTGGCGAGCTCAGCGCGCTCGAGCGCCAGCGCTGCGGCAACGCGCTGCTTGGCTGCCGCCTCCGCCGCGCGCGCCTCGGCGCGCGCTTGGTCCACCTGGGCAAGGTCGCTCAATCAGGAGCGCATGGCACACGTTGGGTAGAGATAAGCTTGATTGCTCACCCGCTGAGCTCTGCTTCTACGCGCCCCATGCTGCCATGTTAGCATATGGTGCGCAGCCGTCACGACTGCTGTCTGGCGCATGCACACTCTCCAGAAGCAAGCTAGGGCGGTGCATAACTGCCGCACTGCCGCACAAATAGACTGGGCTGCACCTGCTTGTCGATGTGCGCTCGTTCATGCGCCAGCGCCGCGGCAAAGCGGAGCTCGGCTGCCGCCTCCGCCTCGGCGCGCGTCTCGGCGCGCGCCCGGTGCACCTGGGCAGACTTGCTCGATCAGCAAGGCGGCACAGTATGCGGCATGCTTGCCGTGTCAGCGAAGCTCACCGTAAAGCCATGTCATCCTAGCTCACCACGACATGCCCCATGCAGACTACATGCGTGGCAGTGTGTAGTAGGCCCGCTCTCTGCCGGCCTCGCAACTGGCTGTGCAAGAGCAGGGTCCTGCACCACAGCCAACCACCGCACAGTGCGAAGCTGCGCGCCTGCTTGTCAAAGTGCGCGCGCTCATGCGCCAGCGCCGCCGCAAAGCGCGGGTCTGCGTTGCGCACGCCCAGACTGCGCAAGGCCGCGCGCGCGCCTCCTCCATCGTCATCCTCGTCGATTACTCCATCAGCAAAGCCTGCCTCCGCCTCAGCCACGCCCAGCGCCGCACGCGCGATGACAGCCTCGTCTCCAGCGGGTGCCTCAGCCGCCGCGGCCCTGTGCCGCTTGCCGGGCCTGCCCTCGAACGGCGCTCCTCTGTCACAGTCGTTGCTGACTGCCGCATCGCGCGCGGCCGCCCGCCGCTTGTCGGCCTCGCGGCGCGCCTTGGCGGCCGGAGCTGCCGTGGCAGGGGCGGCGCGCTCAGGCTCGGCAGCACTGCCGCCAGCGCTACCTGAGGCCCGCCCAAACAGCTTGCGTTGGATTGAGGCTCACTTTCGCACTGCAGTATCGAAGACGTATATAAAGAGTGAGGGCTTAGCAGCACTCTGAGACTCACAAGAGCACTGCCAGGTACAGGCAGCATGCCCCACCTGCATGCGGGCCGTCGCCAGTGGCGCCGCCAGGCTCGGCGCTGTCGAACGTGCCGGGGGCGTGCGAGCCATCCGACATGTCCATATAGTGCCCGGCCGCCGTGCCGTGACGCAGGCGGCCCGCCGCCAGGTCGCCGCCGTCGCGCGCTCGCTCAGCCAGCAGCCACATGGACGCTGACTCACGCTGTTCAGCAGAGAGCGCTGGCGCGGCGGCCGCGTCGCCTTCGGCGCGCCCGCGCTGGGTCACCCGAGTGACGTCCTGCTTGCCCTGGACGGGTGCAGTCGCCCGCGCTGCCGCGCGCGCAGCTCCTGCTGCGGGCGCGGCTGCTGGGTGCACACAGGCGCTTCTGATCGCGGTGGGCCGTGCCGCGGCAGCGCCGGCCAGGCGCGCCCGGCGCTTGCGCTTACGCGCTGCCGCTACCTTGAGGCCGACCTCGCAGGACCTGCCGCGGGTCCGGTGCGCGTCGCTCAGAAACTCCGTGTGAGCGCCATGCGCACGGTCCCTCTGACACGCAGCAGGGTGCTCTGCTCATGCTCACTGGAGCACCTTCCTACGTGGAGCGCACGCCTAGACGTTTGCAGAGAAGAGTACAATTGTGGGTGAGCACAGCGCTCCCAGCGCGAGGTAGGCAGGCGCGCACCTGCGGCCGCCGCTGAACGCCTTGAGCGAATGAAACTTGGAGCAGTTTGAACACCAGCGCTGCGGCACGCCGCTGCGCAGCACCGCGGGGCACTTGATGTGCGCAGGACACAGGCGGTGGACCAGGTTTCTAGCTTTGACGAGCGGCTCGGCGCAGCCCGCTATGCCGCACATGCGAGGGCGGTCATATGGGTGCTGGCCCCTCACTGCTCTGTCATACCACTCCTCGAGCACGGGCAGGGCGTCGCGGCTGCATGGCGCCATGCCACCTGCGTGCCAGCGTGCAAGTGAGACAGAGCGCGCCACTGGCTGCATGCTCCTCAGTGTTCGTCAAGGCGCACACCAGAAGGCCAGCGCGCTCAGGCAGCAGAGGATTATAGCCCAGGTTTGCTGCCCTCGAGGCCCGGAGGAGGGCCTGCAGCACTACATGGCAGCAAGATTGCGGGCCCACCTGCACGCGGGCCGGAGCCAGCAGCGCCGCCAGGCTCGGGAGCGCCGACCGCAGTGCTGGGGGCGTACGACGAGCCAGATGTCGAGCCAGACGTGTCAGTCACATCGTCGGCCGCCGTGCGGCTGCGCGAGCGGCTCGCTGCTGCGCCGCTGGTGCTGCGCGCACGCCCAGCGGGCGATCGCCCGGGCGCTGTGTCATGCTGCCCAGCAGAGTGCGCCGGCATGACGGCCGCGTCGCCAATGGCGCGCGCGCACTGGAACACCGGAGTGCTGTTGTCAGTGTCCTGGCCATGCGCGTGTGTCTGCGCTGCCGCGCGTGCAGCTTCAGCTGCGGGAGCGTCTGCTGGGTGCGCAGCGCTGCTGTCTCCGGAGGGCCCCGCCGTGGCTGCATTGGCCAGGCGAGCCCGCCGCCTGCGCGTGGCGCG
>JAABUV010003923.1_pt1 | contig 18382 bp, 20 predicted proteins | sample 5559971 | NCBI WGS metagenome assembly JAABUV01 (sample SAMN10711881, study PRJNA513362) | rock metagenome | isolation source: Antarctica rocks | place: Antarctica: Victoria Land, Knobhead nord | collected 2015-12-19
ACTCTCCCCGCCAACAATGGATAATCCCCTAAGCAGTCAGATTCGTAATCTTCAACAACCGAGACATGAGAACACCAGATGCACCAAAGCATCGTACTGTAATACATTCACTTCGGTGTTGATTCTATCAGCGAACATTGTGATGCTTTGCTTAATGCTCTAATGTGAACTTGCTCTTTTACACTTCGTTGTCGTTGTCGTTGTTATTGTTGTTGTTGCTCTTTCTTCAGCTCCTCCAAACTACCTAGAATACCAATACGACGAGTGCTTGCGCGGCAACGCCTTGGCGAACCACCAACCAGACCATCCCTCGGCCTGCCCCAGTTGACTTCTGGCCCATGGAACCAGATTTACAAGAACTACAACGTATCAACCATTACCGTCGTTCATTCACTGCTGCATCGTACTTCTTACGAAATAACTCGCTGTGTTCGCTGCTTGAACCTGAGTGGCGCCTTGCGGAGCCTTCGTCAACGGACTTTCTACACTGTCGCTTTCCTTCATTAATCACATTATGAAAGTGCCATGGCGACTACCAGCGGTTGTCAGCGCTCTATGTCTTTTGTTTGTTACTTCACAAGGTGCGTCCATCCTAAGCCCTAATGTAAGACCACAAGGCTAACGTGCGACCAGCGAGCTCTCGAAGTAGAGAGCCTCTAAAATACCTGTCATTAATCGAAAATCCGGAGATACGGACACCTTCGCATCGTGTACATGCCGTTTCGCACTTCGATATCCACTTCAACCTCCACCAGAGTCAGCAGCGCATAAAGCTCAGCCTAGAACCTAACCACGATATCTTGGCGGAAGGGGCTACGGTCCAATACTTGAACTCAGCCGGAGAGGTGATTGGAACGAAACAGATTGTTCGAGACGATCACAAGGTCTTCAAGGGCGATGCTTGGGTTCAGAGCCATGATGGGAGTTGGACGAACGCTGGATGGGCAAGGATTGTGGTCCGGAGAGATGGAACCGACCCGCTGTTCGAGGGGGCTTTTACGATCATGCACGATAACCATCACATCCAGCTACGATCCTATTACATGTCGACAAAGCATGATCTCGACCCGGACGTCGAACACAGCGATGACGAGTATATGGTTATGTTCCGAGATTCAGACATAGGGAGGATCGCCCACACGGAATTGAAGCGATCAGGCGACAAAGGCTTTTCCTGTCGTTCAGATAAATTGTCCTTCAACTCGAATCCTCAGCATCCTGTCTTTTCGCCAAAGCTTAAGCGCGATGTCGGGTTCTGGGGCTCTATGCCCGTAAATTCCTTGTTTGGAAAGAGACAGATCGATACGCCTGGCATTCCATCCGGTGGCAATTCTGGAGGTGTCAACCTCAAAGATAGTATTGGCAGCACGCTGGGTTGTTCGCTAAGCCGAAGGGTCGCTCTAATTGGGGTTGCTACAGACTGCACTTATACCGGAACCTTCAATTCGACCCAAAGTGCCCACGCAAATGTCATCACCCAGATCAATACGGCGTCGAGCTTATACGAGAAGAGTTTCAACATAACCCTTGGGCTTAAAGACCTCACCGTAATGGAAGCTGTATGTCCTGGTGCCCCTGCTCCAGCTACACCATGGAACATTGGTTGCGGCGGCACCAATTCTTCAATCACAGATCGGCTTAATACTTTCTCTCAGTGGCGAGGCCAAAGAAAAGACCAACACGCCTACTGGACTCTTTTGACGAACTGTAAAACCGGCGCAGAAGTCGGGCTAGCATGGCTCGGGCAAGCGTGTGTTACCGACGTCAATAATGCCCCTGGAGAAGTTGTCAGTGGCGCCAACGTTGTAGCCAAGACCTCTACCGAGTGGCAAGTCATTGCTCATGAAACCGGCCATACATTTGGTGCGGTACACGACTGCGATCCGTCGACCTGTTCCAACAGCAATGCCGTCAATGCGCAGCAATGTTGCCCTCTTAGCGCAAGTACTTGCGATGCAGGATCACAATTTATCATGAATCCTTCTACAGGGAATGGCATTACACAGTTTAGTCCCTGTTCTATTGGCAACATCTGCTCTGCCATCGGCCGCAATAGCGTTAACACTTCATGTCTCCAGAATAACAAGGGCGTTGTGACCATTTCCGGCAATCAATGTGGTAACGGTATTGTCGAAGCGGGCGAGGACTGCGATTGCGGAGGTACTGCCAGCTGCGGTAATAATCAGTGCTGCGATCCAGCTACCTGCAAATTCAAGAATAGCGCTGTCTGCGACGACTCCAACGAAGACTGCTGTAAAGGATGCAAATTCGCTTCCTCTGGCACAGTCTGTCGTCCTAGTACTGGCGTCTGCGATCCGCAAGAGACCTGTTCAGGGACCAACGCAACATGCCCGCCTGATCAAACGACGCCCAATGGCCAAAGTTGTGGTAATAGCTCGGTTTCTCTCCAATGTACCAGCGGACAATGCACCTCAAGGGACAAGCAGTGCAAGACTTTGATGGGATCATACACCACGAAGAATGACACGTATGCCTGCAACAGCCAAGACTGCACGCTCTCGTGTGCTTCTCCTGAATTCGGGCCAGGTGTTTGCTACAGCATGCAGCAGAACTTCTTAGACGGTACTGTCTGCGGTGGCGGCGGATCCTGCGTCAACGTAAGTCCAATGATCTACCTCATCACCACTCCCCTGCCAAACCCTCCCTCATGAATCACACTAACACACAAAAGGGCCAATGCAAAGGCTCCTCCGTAGCAAAAGAAGTCGGCTCCTGGATCCACGACAACCGTAACCTCGTCATTGGCATCGCCTGCGGCGTCGGCGGCCTCCTCCTCCTCAGCATCCTCGGCTGCATCGTCCGTCGCTGCCGGCGCCCCGCACGCGTACGAAAACCCCAACCTCGTCCCCCAATGATGCAGAACGGCTGGGCTGGGGGCCCCGCGCCACAACAACCACAAGGGGGCTGGGGGAATGGCAGGAGAGGAGGGGGCGAGAGTCAGTACTGGCAGCATTTGCCGCCGCCGCTGCCGCCGCAGTATGCGCAGCCGAGTATCAGGTATGCTTGATCTAGCGTTTGGGATCGAAGATACAATTATAGAGGGTAGAGGCATGGCATGGCATAGGGATGAGACATTTGCATTTGGATGGAGTCGATCTTTCTTTGGGAATTTTTCAAAGTGGAGGTAAAAGGTCTGTTCTAGCCGGGATCGAACGTAAAGGGGTAATGGCATGGGATGGACGCGTCTTTAACGATAGATGTATATCTCATAGATACTATATCAAGATTTTCCCCTGCTGTCGGCCAATCTGCAGGCGTCATTCTCTGCCATTGAAATCTTTCAGCAGCTTTGTTTTGGCATAGCTTCCGGCGCAGTGTGTGTGCTACCGCTTGGATGAAGAGCTCACAACGCTATCGGATCAGCTTCCCCATCTCTCCGTATAGCATACTTGGTTGGGCTTTTGTAATGCTGACATCGTTGCAGCCTTCCTCCTGGACCTACCTCTGCCATTTCCATGTTTCTTCTTGGTGGATTTTCGTTTCCTCTTCGTTTTCTTTCATTATTATTATTAATATTACTTCCTTTCCTTGCCTTGTTCGCATTCTATTGTTTATCCCTTGTTCATCCTTGGTGTCTTTATCTGAATTTGTTCGGAGACAGGAGGGGAACGTAGATACCAGGATACGGATTTCAGCATGTTTGATTGCCATTATAAGCCCCATATAATTCTTCGTTATCCATCGATCCGATGCCACTGACGCAATGGATCATCTCAACCCTCTCGCCAACCACCCCTCCCACCATCCTCTGACCCCCAACACCGCCGCCCTCCCACCATCTGCCCCGTCATTGCCCCCTGGATCCCCCAGTATAGCCGCAAATAACCAAAACACGGCCGCCACCCCCGCTGCTACAGAGATCCATATCGCATAAATCGGCCCAAGCAAATTCACCAGTACCAACATACATAAACTAGGTTTAGTTGTAGGGCTGCTGTCATCGATCGGCGAGTAGATGAGACCGAGTTGGAAGCTCAAGGGCGGGGAAAGGAAGCGGAGGAGTTGGGTTGTAAGCGGAGTGTGGGACTTGCAACAGAGGCAAAGGAGGGAGAGGAGGAGCATTGAGGTGGTGATGAGGAGGGTATAGAGGGAGATGAGGAGGCTGAGAGGTGGTGAGAAGAGGGCGAGGTAGATCTGTTGCGGGGAGGGGGTCAGCCATGACATTGATAGATTTGGGTGAGCGGAGCTTTACGACGACCCATACTGTATGCTCTTCAGCATCTGAAATTCCTTCGAACACATCGCTATAGATGTATTTGATTTTTGAAGCGGGGAGTTGTGCAGTCGTATTGTCGTTATACTGCCTTGCTCTATCTTCTAGGAAGCCTTTTTCGGGATCTTTAGACCTGTCCGTTACTGTCTCTCGCCGAGCGCATTGGTTTTCTGACACGCCGTTTCTAGCCAGCGCTGGAAGGTCCATGCTGCAATCTCCTATCGTTCCGTGCCCATTCTTGAGGCTTCCTGGGCAAGGGCACCGCTCGACAGGGGATCCACACATATGTAGCGCCGGCTCCAGAGGAGAGAGATGAGAGGGTTTCGGCAAGTATCTTGCTACCGAGGGCCTCGCTGGCAGAGGCAACGGTTGATGAGAGTGTCTGGCAGTTGCAGGTACGCCTGTGAACGCCGTTTTCTGACCCTCTGCTTCTGGCAAAAGCGGCCCTGAGAAGGGAATTTCTATGTGATCAGTCCTCCAACATTCTTTGGATGCTTTTGGTGTCATGACGAAAGTGCCAATAGAAAGGAATGCTGAGCACTATTGCAGCACAAAATCAACAGCGAGACTGGATTGGAAAAAGATGGGGCAGAACAGCGAAACCCATAGCTTCAAATAGCAACGTTTCCATTCCTTCTTGCATGATGAAGAAGGCCTGAAAGTCTTGGAAGTCTTGGAGTCCTTGGTGTCTTTCACCAGCATCGGCAATCATGTTTGCTGGGCATGCTGGGCGGTTCTTGGCGACCATCGCTGCAGGCAGCGCGTTACATGTAGCCAAGAAGCTTGGAAGTCTTGGTCTTCCTTGGCAGCCAAGACGATAGCGTGGCCATGTTTCCACTCTCGCACGGCTGGGTGATATCAGCATCCGCTTCATCCGCTGTCTTGGGCAAAGGTAGGTAGGTCGGTTGATATATCGCCCTTCGACTCTATGCTACCTTGCTGGCCTTTGGACAAGACGACGATTATTTGACAAGTGAGTTGGAGCCAAGCCAAACTTGTTATACTACCATGGGGCTAAAAAGGTTGCAATCTCAATACGGTATGATACCTCTGGTGACTAAGGTACCTAATTCTGTCGCCAATTGAACCAAAAGACTATGAATCGCCATTGAGAGTGAACATACAAAACAGAAGTAATGCCTCCTGTGTTCCAGCTTTGACAAGCTACCGAACATCCCAATTGTTGCTGTCCCCTATATCAAAAAGTCCTACCTCCCCGTCATCTACCACTAGTATAATAAAGGCAATGGTCCGCCTCCATCAACGTTAAGCAAACCCAAGGCATGCCCTACCGCTGAAGAGAACACCACCACAATACTCATATAGACATGCTGTATCCCTATGTAACCCCAGAAAATTGGACATCCTTTCGTACTTGCAACAAAGAAGACATCGACGCTTGAAAAGGGGGAAATCGTAAGGGACAAAGGCTCCGAATCCGAATCGATCAGAAAACTTAATGTCGGTTTTCCGAGGACGATGAAAATCGATCTGTGGCGTTGGGCGGAGACCATACGTAAACTTGTTGTGTCGCTCAAGGCAGTTATGCCTGAGCTTCAATCTTGGTTTGTCCGTTCAACATGCCACGCTGCGGGCTGTTGCGACCGCCAGAGCTTCCGTTGCGCTTCTCGTCCTCGCCTTCATCGTCATAATCCTCGTCAACGTCCATCTTGCGGGCAGCGGACTCATAAGCTTCTCGGCTGCGCTCGTCTCGCCCAGTGTCATTGATGGGAGGTAACTGTTCCTGCGGCTGCGGCTGTTGCTGTTGATGCATCGACGGTAGCGTTGGTGGATGGTGAGCTGCTTCAGAAGGGTGATAATTCTCATCCGCCCGTCTCTGTTCTTCGTGCCGAGCTTCGGAAGAGCTGTGTCTGCGTCTAATAGGAGAGGATGGCTGTCTACCGCGTGGGGAGATTGGCCTTTGACGGGGCGAGGGTTTCCTGTCAGGCGGCGACGCCCGGCGATAACGTGTCTCCTCCATTCTGCTGCGGTTCTCACCATTTGCAGGGACTTTATGCATACCCTTGTAGTCATCATCGGAATCGAGCATCCGCTTGAATCCGCTGGGCGGTCGTTCCTCTCTCTCACCACGTGCGGCAGCTTCAGCGGCAACAAGCGCTGCTACTGGTGGAGGGGCACCGGCAGCTATACCTCCAGGTTGGGATGGAGGAGCGGGGTGGTAATGGTGTGGATGTGAGTAGCTAGGACCTGGAGAAGGTGCTCTGTCCTCTGCGATCGGTCTTATTTCAGGCGGAGGGCTGTTTCCCCGTCCGTAGGGAGGTATAGGGCCAGAAGCGCCATGACCTCCACTCGGCGGATGGCCCACACCAGCACTTGGAGGACCATAATTCGGGTTCGAGATACGGTTCGGAGCAGACGTCTGGGGTGCAGGAGGTGCCAGCGGCTGTGGTAGACCTTGCTGTCCTGGGTACGAACTTGACCCGATGTGATTTACATTTGGTGGAGGTGACGGTCGTCGTACTGGAGTATGACGATGCTGCTCTTGGTATTGTCTCATTTGTTCTTGCCGTGGGCTAAGTTGTCTCTGTGGTAGCGGCGCTCTGATGGTTTCGCGCTGGTCGTATGGATTTGGCGGCTGAGGCTGCGGTTGCGGCTGCTGGATTTCAGCCAGCCGTCGGCTCCAATCATGGGCAGGACCACTAGGCGCAGGGCCAGGGGCTTGTGGCATCGAGCCAGGCCCTGGTACTCCCCATTGAGGGCCAGGAGGCGCACCGACGCCGGCAGCCTGATACTGCTGCGGATGCACATCTTGGGGAACAGGGGGACCTTGTTGGTTTGGCATGCCTGTGGATTGGCCATTGTTGCGAAGTAGCTGTAACCGTGCTTTGATGTGGATGTTAGAAGGGTCAAGGTCAGCTGCACGTTGGTAGGCGTCGAGCGCATCCGCCGTTTGATTGTTGCACGATTCGTACTGTCAAACCGTAAGTACCGTTTTAATCATCAGGTGTTTCCAGCAAACTTACCAAAGTCCCAAGATCGTACCAGACTTCGGAGATGTAGGGATTCAAACGGATTGCTCGGGAGTATGCGTCGAGGGCGTCCCGGTACTGGTTGATCTGGTAATATAGAACGCCGATCGAACACCAGAATGTAGGGTTCCGACCGTCTCGGTACACTGCTTGCTGATACGCCTCATAGGCCTTCGAATACTTTTGCTGGGACATGTAGCATCTACCAAGGAGGTACCAGCTTTGTGCATCAGAGTTGTCTGAAACGGAGAAGAATCAGCAGACTGATCTAGAGGCTTGGGCGACCGTACTTACCTGAGCTGACAGATTTTTCCAAATACTCGATAGCGTGCTCCTGGCTGCTGAACGCGGTGCTTTGTTGGTGATGCAGCCACCCGAGCTGCTGTAAGACTTTCGCGTGATTGGGGTCCCGGTCGAGAACCCGTCGGTAGGCAGCTTTCGCGGAGTCATACTGAAAAGGCGGTGTCAACTAACGTCAAACGAAGAAGATACCAGGCTACTGACATCTTTCTGCTGCTCATGGACGTGGCCGATCTGAAACCAAATATCTTCTTCTGTCAGAGGTCTGGGCGGATTTGTAACAATGTATTTGAAGCACTGGAACAACTCTTAGCAACTATGAGAACCATAGCGGAGGTTGGCTTATACCTCTAAACTTTGATTGTACTTTTGCTGCTGTTTGTAGATTATCCCAAGACGGAAATATATTTCGTTCGCCTTTTCAAAGTCGGGTTGCATCCGCATTACCTGGGAGAAGGCCTCCTCGGCATGCTCAAGAGATCCGTAGCGATCGTAAAGAATACCGATACCATACCAGAGTTTCGGTTCCTGCCATCAACACTTTAGCCAATGCAGATATAGGGATGAGGTGAAAACGGACCTTCGGATCTCGTAGGTGATACAGCGCTTGCTGATAGGCAGCATAGGCTTGTTGGAGATCTTCCATCATAAGGAAGCAATGACCTTCGCGTCGTATCAGCCAATTGTTCCAGATAGACCGAAACCATGTATTTACCCAGACTGCCCCAAACTTCGCCATTACTCGAATCGAGTTTCAGTATGGCTTGCAGAAATTCGACGGCTCTCGGGAAGTTCTCTTTGGTCCTAAGTATGCAGGATATAGCGTTCATTGCTTGTATGGATTGCATGTTGTGTCGTAAGGCTTGTTCGTAGGCCATCACGGCGTCGTCGAGGTTGCCCATCAGTTCGGTCGCACTGCCTGAGATTCTGTTAGATCGTCATGGTTCGAGCCTGTCTGACATCCCTCGTAACAGACCTATGCCCAGCCAGACTGCTTCATTAAGGGAGGCCAGGTGCGCCGGGGTAATCTTATGGTGTGCTTGCATCGGCATATGTCCATTGACCTGGTGATGGCCGCCCTGGGGACCATGATGAAGGTGTAGCCCTCCAGGCGGTGATGGTTGTGGATGATGACTGGCCATCTTTTCAGGCAGATGCGGGAAGGCAGAGGGAAAACCTCAACAGCACTGGAGGACAACCGCAGGATTCAGAGCGTGACCACGATAGATAGCGATGTCCCAAACTCGCTGACGTTATGTAAGCGAAAGATTAGCCTTGATTCGTTGAGCTGCACTACGCTTGGGCCAACATGCCCAATCGTCGTTTTCGTTGCGAAGAAATGGGCGAAATCCGAATCAGTCAACTGGGTAGACTCAGCACGATTATTGCGATGAAGGGGAGGTTTGGACGACGGGACTACAATAATGACAATAATGATTAGGTGAGTTTCGCACCCGTGCTAATTCTGGGGGAGAGAGACCTTCCCCCTGTTTGATGGCGTATCCAGGCGGGCAGAGAAACAACCCTGTGGCACACTGCATGCTGCTGCAGCCAAGAGGGCACTAAGTCCGAACAACTGCCAGCCACTTGCGCTGACAGATCTCCCTTTGCCCCCCCCCCCAAACTTCCATTCTGTCCGAAACAAGTTCGGTCACGTGTGATATCCTCCTTCCGCAATCTTCCAATCCATCTGCTGCTACGCAATACAGTACGGAAGTACTCCGTACTCCGTACCTTAAAGGGAACTTGCCCAACTCGGCAACTCGGCTACTCAGCCTTATACCTCGGAGCACACACGCTTTTCAATTCCAGCTCGTGGGGACTCCGTCCTGATCCGCTCAACGCGAGAGAGAGCTCCTGTACTTATAGGCTTATACTGTCGCAGGCACTTTCCGATAGCCTGATGCCGCTAGCCGTCCGTTGCTCTGCTGGAGCAGCGGCGCATATGTGCACAGTGGATTCGGTGGCGCTGGGTATGTGCTTCGCTTATTCCGTACTTGTAGTCTTGTACGACAGCGTACAGAGCATTTCTCGTAAGGATCACCGGTCGAGGAAGGGGGGGGGGTGACCCAGCGGGCGGAAAATCAACGACTACCCTAAGAGCCGAAAAGGGCCGCTGGAATACAGGCTAAGGCACAAAGATAAAGTATATGCGACATTGTCACTGCTCGGAAGCATTCGTGGCATTGCCCTCATACTGTGGGTCTCGCTACTACCTAAGGTAGGTTCTAGGGACTCTGTGCAGGAGGCTACGGCAGACATGCGCTTGCGTCTCTCGATCGGAATGACTTCATGGGGCCGTTGGGCATCATGGAGAGACCATTCGACACGAATCCGAATGTGGCTACGGAGGGAGGTAAGGTACTTAACGTGCCTACCACGATCATGCTCCGAATAAGTCACTGCCTACTCCGTCAGGTTGCACCGATGGGAAAAGGTGGGATCGGATCCCGCAAGATTTGAAGCGCCGTGGCCCGCCAAATTGGAGGAACCGCTAGGTCCAAGCACACCACAATTCACAAACGAGCCTCGACCGGCCTTGCCGGGCGTGGCTGGTGTGGGGATGGATCAAACCACACGTGCCTCAAAGTACAACTACTGTACTCTAGGTATCCCCCTCGACAGATGAGACAATAAGGTAAGAATTATTCCGTATGCTTTCTGTGTCGCAACCGATGCGGATAAAGGTCTTCTCCTGGACTTGCCACGTGGGCTGGACAATACAGGAAAGATTGTCTTTCGCCCTGACATGGCTGTGAGACCAGTCTCAACATTTCCTCCGTCACTGCATAGAACTACCTATATTGTGACTTACGGACCCAGAGATGCCTAATCACCAAGAGTATGGTCTGAAGTGTTTCATGTTTCATGTCTCATGGATCTGAGCCGCATGTTTGTTGCTGATACTTTGACGTTCTTGTATGTGGTGTTGGCAAATACTCGGGCGTGTCGGGGTGGGAATCCTTCGTGGATTTGGACGTTGAGTTGGCAGGGCCCGCCTCCGATTTCCGGATCAAGGACGACACTGACTCCGGTTGGAACAGAGACATTACATCTTTCGGATACTTTCCACAACGAGTCTTCATCCTGAGCTCAGTCGTGTGCGTATAAAGTCGATGATCTCTTCTGTAATTCCTGGCATAATCACGATTCAATACCGCTTTCATGTACCTCTTCAAAACACTATGTGAACATGAATCCGGCGAACTTTAGTACTTGGCTTTTTGTGTTCTGAGAACTCACCTGTCCTTACTGCCACGATTCCACATTTCTATCGTTATGTTGGAAAACTTGGTGTAATGATAAACGTCGGTAACGTCGGTTTAACGCTCAAGAGTCAGTGTACTAAAGGAAGATAACAAGTTAACGTAACGGCTGAGAAATCTACTAATTGATCCGCTGCTGAAGCATTTCACGTCCTTTCAACTAGGTAGATCGTCTATATTAAAACCCACCATAGTGTACGGAATAGCCAGACTTTTAACTAGATAGCTATTTGAGATAAAAGAAGGTTCGAAATCATGCAACGATGATATCCCGGGTCCCTCGGTTGCCCTGCAAGGCGGAAATCTCGCTAAAATCACGCTAACTAATCCGCACACAACTATACCAGAGATTTGTACAGCCCGAGGAACCAAATCACTGCAACTTTGATACCATCAGCCATGTCGCACCGTAAATTCGAGGGTACGTGTCCAAAATACCAATTACTATAAGGGAAGAAGGATTGCTGATGTGTAAACAGCACCCCGCCATGGGTCACTGGCGTTTCTACCTCGAAAGCGGGCAAGCAGACATAGGGGAAAGGTGTGTGGCTGGCTCGTTACTACCAATACCAAGCTAATGATCTTCTACAGGTCAAGAGCTTTCCCAAAGATAATCCCAAGGAGCCTGTCCATCTTACCGCTGCCATGGGATATAAAGCTGGAATGACCACAATTGTCCGTGATTTGGATCGACCAGGAGCCAAAATGCACAAGAAAGAGGTTGTCGAAGCTGTTACGGTCATTGAAACACCGCCCGTACGGTTCGCCCACTTCCGATCTAGCTCACTATGCTGATATCTGTCTTTAGATGATTGTTGTTGGTCTTGTTGGCTATATTGAGACTCCACGCGGCCTTCGATCACTCACCACTGTCTGGGCCGAACATCTCAGTGATGAAGTTAAGCGTCGCTTTTACAAAAACTGGTACAAGTCAAAGAAGAAGGCTTTCACCAAATACGCCAAGAAACACGCCGAGGACTCTGGCAAACCAATCAACCGTGAGCTCGAGCGTATTAAAAAATACTGCACTGTCGTCCGTGTTCTCGCGCACACTCAGATTCGCAAGACACCCCTCAAGCAGAAGAAGGCGCATTTGATGGAAATCCAGGTCAACGGTGGCAGTGTTCCAGACAAAGTCGACTTTGGCAAAGGTCTTTTCGAGAAGCCGGTGGAGATCAACTCTATCTTCGAAAAGGACGAGATGATCGATTGCATCGCGGTTACGAAAGGCCACGGTTTCACTGGTGTTACGAGCAGATGGGGTACTAAGAAGCTACCAAGGAAGACGCACAAAGGTCTTCGTAAGGTTGCTTGTATTGGCGCATGGCATCCTTCCCACGTTCAATGGACGGTTGGTCGCGCTGGTCAAGACGGGTACCACCATCGAACTTCAGTCAACCACAAGGTGTACCGTATTGGGAGCGGTGTAGCAGAAGACAACGCCTCAACTGAGTTCGATGTTTCAAAGAAACAGATCACCCCGTAAGCAGTCAGTTCCATTACATTCATGATTATAGCTAATGGAAATCTAGCATGGGTGGCTTTGTTCGTTATGGAGAGGTGAAGAACGACTTCGTGCTACTGAAGGGCTGTGTTCCAGGAGTCAAGAAGCGAATCATGACCCTTCGTAAATCAATGTTCGTACACACGAGCCGGAAAGCTTTGGAGAAGGTGGACTTGAAATGGATTGACACGTCGTCTAAATTCGGGCATGGAGCCTACCAGACGCCGGCGGAGAAGAAGCAGTACCTGGGTACATTGAAGAAGGATCTTGCTACTGCTGCTTGATCTGGTTGTTTTCGTAATGAGCGATAGGGGCTTAGGTAGTTATCTTATGACCAGGGAAGATCTGCCAATCTCTAGCACTTATGAACACTAGAGTAGCCTTCTAAGCTCCAACATCATTCGTACATACCTCATTTTAGACATGAAGAAATCAAATTGTGTTGGCGCCCTGCGGACAGTCGCTGCGGCTACGCCCAGGGTCCAGGCTGATCACTGCGTCATAAGCTCCAGTAGGTCAAGCCAATGGACAGGTTTAAATGCGGCAGCGCAATGTGAGCAGAGGAAGACATTCTTCAGTCGATATTAACAATTAGTAAAGCTGTCCGAAAGGATCAAGCGGGACAAATTCGCTTTATTCATAAACCTCCACCTCAAGCCATGTCTTCAGACAACGCCTATAGTAATTTCCTGGATAAAGCAAATCAAGATACTGGCGCTAGCAAAGCTTCAGCACTGGCGAAAACTGCAAATACCAAAGCCGTGGATACTGATGTACCTATGACGCTTAAGGCTGTCGAGCAGTACTACACATCTGAAGCCGACGAGCCATTCGAGCCTGTCAGCTTGAAGTGGGATGGCAGGAACATGCCTTCAGAAAGTATCAGCCCTCAAATCCTCCTCCGTTTATACTATTCAAAGAAGCATCGCTAACGTCACATTTGCATAGACGAGTTCAAAGATCTAATTGGCCACGGCTCCGATGTCTCTACTCTGAGCCCGCAAGAGTTCGATCCAAATGGGGACTATAAGGAAGTGCTTCAGGCGGTAGAGAAAGCGGGCGACGGCAGAGCTAGGATATATCGGTTAGATCAGGGTAGGTCAAGAGCGGAGTATTACATTGTGGGGTTTGATCAGAAGGGCAAAAGGGTGGTAGGAATGAAGGCAAAGGCGGTGGAGAGCTGAGGTGTAGCACACGGAAAGGAGGGCATAATTCAATGCTTTCATGATACTGGGAAAGGTATATCACAGTAGTCAGGGATATCAATCTGGGTCAGGCGAGCTTGGTAGGAACAGCCGTTAAGGTGACTGTTTTCCTGCAGTGCTCTGTCCATCTGATCGTTCTGACTAGGAACGCCCAATGGGAGAAGCACAGCAGTGATGTTCATAGCACGAAAGCCTCAGTATCACCCAGCTTCTGTAGACAAAGATCCTGAGACCTGTTGGATGTCTCGGTTGTCTGTGATATAGGCTATCGGGCACTTGGGAAAGGTGAGATAGTGGCAGAGGCAAGCGTCTGCATACTTCGGCGAATTGCAGAAGTTGGGTAAATCTCGCAACGCTGTTAGGAACGACGGTTGACTTTATCAACAACTGAAAGTGCGGTCAACAGTGAAAGTCTTGGGGTACCTAGATTGCGTAGACAAAGAATCTATTTTTACTACATAAGGTACAGTGTACTGGTTTGTGGCGGATCCTCCAATTACCTGGAATTTTAGGGGGGATCGCCCGCTTAGTCATTAAATCGAGACAGGGGTCTTGAAGCGTTTTTGGATTCGTAGCACAGCCAACATGTACTGTGGTAAACCATTGTACTCCGTACCTTTTATCGACATGAACAGGCCATCAATCGTTCTTCTGGTCCCATCTAGACGGTCTCTTTAACGATAGCGACTCCTGACGGTCTTTTCGCTTTCCTCTGTGTCCCTGCCGTGGAACTCTCGACGAAATTAGACGTTTTCGTTTTCACTTAGGAGACGCATTTGACCATAGATCGCACTCTTTTAATAGCAACAACACACAACACAAACCCAACTTAGGGCTCACCACGCGCAAAGAGATTCAGAACACCAGTTGGGGATTGGTTGACAGCTTTCGGTCAAGGTGCCGGTCGTAGGAGAGAAGGCTGGCCCGGCTCCTGCTTTCTCGTCACGATTCACCCCGAATACGCACCTAAATCGGAACTTCAAGCTCTACTTTATAGAGGCAACATCGCTCACTTTGTAGATTTCCTTTCGAAGGACGAGAAGTCGCTCGTTTCTCAACATGTCCTCATCAGATTCCTCACCTCCTCGAAATCCTCCACATATTAGGCTAAACTCTGGTCAAGACGATCTCATTAGCAATGAGTCCTCAAACAACCGGCCAATAGGACCATCAAGGCAGCCTTCGTCGAGATCGTTAATCCCTCAAAGACCGCCGACTGCGCCTCCAATCCGACAAAATCCTTCACTGCATCGGCTGTATAGCAACGGTGCGGCCGAGTCAGCAACTTCGCTTCTTCCTCCATCAAGGTCAAGGACGCATCGGTTCCGAGACGAAGACTCGGTTCCAGGTTCACCAGTGGATGGCTCATCAAGAAGGACCAGCTGGAGCTCAGACGGACGGGATAGTAGGATCTATGGCGTAAATCCCTTTGACGATTCTCGGGCGCCCTCAAGAGCAGGGAGTGACGATGAAAATGTCAATACACAAACAGTGTCAGAAAAGTACAACATCCTACCTTCTGCAGGGCTTCTACTATTTCCAGAAGATGTCGAAAAAGATGACTGGTTGCACAACCCTGATCCAAACGAGAAAGAGAAAAGGGAATGCGACATATTCAGCAGGAGAGGCATTGTCAACCTAGGAGGTCTTGGGCTCTTGACTCTTGGAATTCTAATTCTATTCATTGGCTACCCGGTATTGTATGGTTTTCCAAGCTCTGTTCAACATTATCAGCCCGAATTTACTTTTCCCAAGCGCAAACAGATGTGGCTAACGCTTTCCCTAGTACATCCGTACAAAAGTACACCAACCCACCTGATCCTTGCAGAACGGACCCAAACTGCATAAATGTCGGCAAAATACCTCTGCTTAAGAACATAAGAACGACTCTGGTGGACCCGGACACACCTAAATCAGCTTTGACCAAGAAAGCATCCGATGGTTCAACGCTGAACCTTGTCGTATGCCACCTTCCATCCACTGAATAATATGGGCTAATGTCCGCACAGTTCTCAGATGAGTTCAATAAGGACGGCCGAACTTTTTATCCTGGAGATGATCCATATTTTACAGCAGTGGATCTATGGTATGGAGTGACACAGGACATGGAAGTAGGTTATGACTTCCAAATCTCGTCTTCGCAGCAGGCTTACAAGACACAAGTGGTACGATCCGGATGCCATCTCAACAAAGAACGGGGTACTCGAGCTTCGCTTCGATGCATTCAAGAATCATGGGCTAAACTATCGCTCGGGCATGTTACAATCTTGGAACCAGTTGTGCTTTACGGGTGGTATCCTGGAGGCTTCGATATCATTGCCTGGGAAGGGCGACGTTTCTGGGTTTTGGCCCGGATTTTGGGCTATGGGCAATCTGGGAAGACCTGGTTATGCCTCCACCACAGATGGGATGTGGCCATACAGTTATGACGATATATGCGACGCGGGGATCACGGCCAATCAGAGTCAGACGGATGGTTTAAGTTATCTTCCAGGTATGCGACTGCCAGCATGTACTTGCAAAAGCGAGGATCATCCCACGCCTGGGAAATCGCGCTCGGCCCCGGAAATCGATGTGATAGAAGCCAGTTCCTCAGCGTTGGGGCCACCAGGAGCAAGCACTATGAATGGGGTAGTTTCACAGAGTTGTCAGCTTGCTCCGTTTGATATCTGGTATCAGGCAAATACAGGTACGCTCAACCGAAGACTTGATTATTACAAGTCAAAGGCCGGTTGTACTAATATTAGTATAGACTTCATCGAGGTGTATGACCCATCCATCACGCTCTTAAATTCCTATCAAGGAGGGCCTTTCCAACAAGCCTTATCCGGGTTGACAAACCTAAACAACGACTGGTACGATGGTAAGAATTACCAAACGTACAGCTTCCATAACACTCCTGGCAAAACGGGAAACATCGTTTGGTCTGTAGGTGATCAGACAACCTGGAAGCTTGATGCTCGATCTATTGGACCGAATGGCAACGTTGGACAGAGGATCATTCCGCAGGAGCCAATGGCTATGGTCATGAACTTTGGGATGTCTACTGGTTTTGCTCCGGTCGATCTCATTGATCTCGCACCTTTAATGCCGGCAACTATGCGATTTGACTATGTCCGCATCTATCAAGACCCCAGTGTCCAGAGTATTACCTGCGATCCTTCTGGAATGGAGACTACTTCATATATCGCAAAACATATGGAAGCTTACACTAATCCAAACAAAACCCATTGGTAAAGTAATGTGTTCGTTTGTAATTTGCCCATGCTAATTCAATGATACAGGTCCCAAGTGTCGAAGTCCTGGCCAAAGAACACGCTTGTCAACGGTTGCTCAGCATAAAACGTTTAAGAACTAATGTTTCGACTCTGCGAACTTCACACACTACTTCGATTAGCAGAAACCCCGTGCCCCTTGTTCAGCGGAGCAAGGCCATCCTCTTCATCAACATCTCCTCCCACATCCCATCACCCACGCTCTCGTCATTGTCCGCGAAACGATACGATATAAATACGGCTCTCTAATCTACTTCCCGTCCATGCCTCGAAGGCTTTTTATTGGTTTGCATAAGCGCTCCCAACTGCTGTGTATAACACTTTTATTCCAACATTTGCATCGGAGTTGTTTGATATTGGGTGGCATCATTGGCGAGCAAGTTGTGCCGTCTACTATGTTGGCGTTTGTCTTCCCCTTTACGATCAGCTGCCCAAGACCCAACTATAGATAAAACATGGGCACTGGTTTTGGCGCTTTGTGCTATGTCAGGCATGGTTAGAGCTTTGACAACACATACGCGCTCTTGTACTCGTATTACAGTCGCTAGCCTTCTTGAAAGTGGTTCAATGAAGGATTCAATATTGGAAGTGGTTCAAACTGTCAATCGTGGATCCTTTGACCATGATAGACATTTACTGCCTGATGCTTTCCGCTGACAAAAGTTGTACACTACAATGCTCTCTTCTGTTCAATGTCTCTGAGCGTCTACCATCCTGGGTATCTTTCCCATTTCAAAACACCTTTCCGCTGATGCACCACTGTTCCTTCGACCTTGTTATTCCTCCAACCTCACTCTATCCCTGAACCCACCACCCGTAGAACCATTCCCACTCTCGCCTCCACCCTCCTTCTCCCCTCCCCTATACCTCCACCCCAAACCCTCCAAACCCCAACCGCCAAATTCGCCAACACCCCCGTCGCAACCGCAACCCGCCGCCTCCGGCTCCAAACCCCCTCCTCCCTCATCAACCACACCGCCCCGCCCACCGCCCAGAAAAACCCCAGCACGTTGCCCCACAGCATATCTTCCAGCGCCCCGCCCTCGCCTTCCTCTTCCCCGCCTCCCATGTCTGCCCCCCCACCACCACCACCACCCCCACCGGCATCCAGCCAGCGTTCTTCGAGGGCGCGCATCGACGTCGGCGAGGGCATCGTGTCGGGCGTGTGCGCGTGCGCTTGCAGCGCGAGGAATTGGGAGCGCAGGCTGGCGATTTCGGCGGGGGCGAGGCCCGCGGAGAGGAGCCGGTCGAAGCCTTGCGGGGGCGGGTCCGCCATGTCGTCCCTGCGGCGCAATGCCGCTCCTCCATGGTCCTGGCCCTCTGCGCTGGCAGCTAGACCCGCGCGTGCGGCATCCGCGGCGTCGCGCTCGGCGGCGAGCGCGGCGGCGGGGAGCGCGCCCTCGCCGATGGAGCAGTGCACGTAGATTGGGTCTTGCGGGCTGGCTTTTTGCTTGCCGTTGCCGTTGCCGGGTCCTGCTTCTGCTTGTGCTTGTGCGTGGTTGGGGGGGAGGCGGAGGGATGTGGCGAGGGGGGTGGTGGGGGGGAGGAGGGCGCCGCGGGAGATTAGCCGGAGGGGGCGGGAGGAGAGGGTGGGGGGGAGGTGGGGGC
>JAABUV010003924.1_pt1 | contig 18372 bp, 34 predicted proteins | sample 5559971 | NCBI WGS metagenome assembly JAABUV01 (sample SAMN10711881, study PRJNA513362) | rock metagenome | isolation source: Antarctica rocks | place: Antarctica: Victoria Land, Knobhead nord | collected 2015-12-19
GCGCGCCTGCGACTGCAGGACGCGCACGGCCAGCAGGAGCGCGAACACCAGCTTGTCCTTCTCGAACAGCGAGCGGCACACGGCGGCGAACAGCGCGCGCGTGAAGTGCGCGTGCACGCGCTCCAGGCGCGCGGCCACGCCGTCGGCGCGCTCGGCGGCCGCGATCGACGCCTGGAACAGGTCGATAAACCTGCGCGCGTCTGCACTGGCTGCCAGCGGTGCTCCCGGCGCTCGACCTGACTTAGCTGCCACGCGCAGAGACGTGCTCTTACCGCGTGCAGAGGGCAGCCTGCCTGCTGTCGCCCGCGGCGGTGCGTCACGCTCAGCAGACACACAGGCGGTGCCTGGGGTACTTGTCGGAGGGAACAGGCTGCCAAAACGACGCGCAGCCGCGCGCGCGCGCACCAGGGCAGCGAGTATTGGTACATGGGATCGAGCAGGACCAGGTCGGAGATGCAGAAGAAGAGCAGCGCGGCGTAGTCGCCCGACGGCGCGTACGCCGCGCGCGCCGCGTCCACCGCCGCCTCCGTCGCCCCCGCGGCCACCTGTGTGTGCGCCGCGCGTAGAGCGTCGACAGTCCGGCCTCCCAGATCGCTGTTCGGCGCCGGCGTCAGCGCTGCTGCCCTTCCGGCCGCGTGCGGTCAAGTTTTGGGTATAGGGTGCTTGGCATCTGGGGCCGGCGCCGCGCCTGCTTCTCGGCGATGTCGCTGCCAAGCTGCTTCGCCTCGGTGATGATGCTGATGGCAGCCTCGTCCTCCAGCAGATTGCCCATGGAGCCCGAGAGCACCTGCAGCGCGCGGCGTGCTACGTGTCAGGGGCCTGCGCCGTGCAGAGCCGCGGCAGCACTCTCATGCGCACGCATCCGGCCCCTGCAACCAGCAGGCAGCGCTGCATGAAGCAGGGTCCCCAGCATCAGAGGTCAGGCACGCCCCATCAGACCTTGGTACACTGCGCAGCCCCAGCCAGGCTGATGAGCAGCGAATCTTCGTGATCTACGCATGCATGCGCAAATTCAACAGGGCCCTGGGAAGGATCCACGCACTTTAACATCGAGTGCAGACCACATGCACATTCGGTCTCTGCCATTGACGCGCACCTCAAGGATGCGGTCCACGATCTCCAGCAGGCGCCGCTGGAAGTCCACGCTCTGCATGACGACATCCCAAGCCCAACCCTAAATCCTAACCCTGACCCAGACCGAATGCGGCCTGCGCGCCGCTGCCGGCGCGCACCTCGAGGATGCGGTCCTTGATCTCCAGCAGGCGCCGCTGGAAGTCGACGCTCTGCATGATGAGCGCGCCGCGCTGCGCCTCCAGCTCGGGCCGCTCCGCGTTGACGACCACGCCTGCAGGCCGGGCGCGGGTCGGCCGCGCGAGGGCGCAGGTGATAGACGCGCGCGTGCGAGTCGCGGCTACAGCCTGCATGCCCTGCTCGTCGGGCTGACTGCACGGGGCTTGTGCTGTGCCCGGCTCGCATGCATGCAGGGCGTTCTCCGGCAAGTCTCCGTAACTTCTTGGGATGCGTACTATGCACTTAACGATGAACAGCAGACAGAGGCCGCCCTGGCCCCGGGCGCTGGCGTCGCGCAGGGCGCCCGGGCGGGCCGCGCGCCGAGCAGCTGGTCGGCCAGGCCCGGCGGCGTGAGCGTGAAGTTGAGCAGCGTCACCGCGGCGGCCACCTCGGGCAGGTAGTGCGGGTTGCGCAGCGCGGTCGTCATGTAGAAGCGGAAGTCGGCGCTGTACTCCAGCGTGGCGTCGCCCATGCGGATGCAGTCCGCGCCTGCGCGCGCGCCGCAAGTCGAGGCCTAGTTGAGGCCGCCGCTCGCAGGCGCGCCCGGCAGCACAGGCATGCGTGCGGCGATGCACGGCGTCCATGCAGACCGTCCTTTGCTCGAGATCACGGCGCGCCGAGCGCCGCTGGGTGGCGGCGGCGGCGACCAGGGCTGATCAGGACATAGTTTGGCAGCGCCGCGCCGGACCTGACGCCAAGGCACACCCAGGGACAAGCAAGCCAAGGCTGTGCGCCGCGGCGCGCGCGGCGCGCGCATGCCGCGCGGCGGCGGGCGCGCGCCGTCGACCTTGAAGATGTGCTTGACCAGCAGCGGCTGCAGCGCGGGGTCCAGCGCCTCGCCCACGTCCTCCAGCAGCACCGGCAGCCCGAACTGCACCGCGTTCTCCAGCGCGCGCATGAAGTGCGTGCCCGCGCCCGGCCTCACGACCTGCCGCGCGCGTCGCTTATACGAAAATTATGCTTGCAGCACCGGCCGTGTACTGAAAGCAGGGATGGCGCGTCCTCGGGGCGCGCGTCGCGTCGGCACCCCAGTCAGCATGCCTGAGGTGCTGCACGCCCGAGCTCTGCTGGAAAGCGGATGCATGGACTGCATGCTGCTCACCGGGTCTTGGTCGGGATGGAAGGCGGCGGCTTTGGCGGGCGCGCGCCTGGAGCTGGCGCGCGCGCTCCATGCTGCGCACCCACTTGTTGGCCTGCCGCTGCGGGTCGATCATGAGCGGCCAGCGCCGCGCGTGCGCCACCATGATGCCGTTCTCCACGCTGGCGGCGTCGTTCGGCAGGCCCGCGGCCAGCCACCTGCGGCGCGCCGCGCGCATATCCGCACGCATGAGCTTCCGCACGCCGTTCGTGTGCTGGCAACGCAGGCCCGGTATGCTTCTGTTGCGCATGGCCTGTCCGCCGCGCATGGCCTCTCCGCCACGCATGGCCTGACAGCGCGCAAGGTTGCAATATGTGCCATGGCGACAGAACAGGCGTACAGTGACGCTAACGCCTGCGCTTGTCAAAGGCGTGGAGGCACGCATCGGACGCGCGAGCGCCTCGGGCGCGCACCCGCGGATGCGAGCGGGCTCGCCCAGGCAGGCCGGCAGCGAGAACGGCGTGCTGTGCGCGACGCCCGCCGCGTCGCACGCCGCGCAGAAGCCCGCCAGCAGCCGCTGCCTGGCCCAGCGCATGCGCCAGGCGGCCTTACTGGCAGCATTGGCCAGGCTATGCGCAGTCCATGGCGCAACTTTTATCCCATGTTGTAGGTGAATGCTCTCAGGACGTTTAAGCGTTGACTACAGTGAGCGAGGCGGGCGGGCCGCGTGCGCGCGCGCGCCTGAACGCCGGCGTGAAGGGCCCCAGGTAGGCCATGGCCGCGGCGCTCAGCAGCGCGTCGCCGACGATGGCCACCGCGTCCGCGCGCAGCCGCGCCGCCGCGGCCGTCCAGCGCGCCTGCTCGCCGCCCAGGCCGCCCAGCAGCGCCTCCGCGCGCTCCTGCGCAAGCAGTCTCCAGCTGTGACAAAGCCGGGCGTGTCGCACCCGCGAGCACGTGCACGCGCGGGGCACCGGGTGCGCGCAACCTCGGACCTAGCATCGCTGCGCGGCTGGCTGGCATGCGCGGTCAGCTACGGCAGCCAAATCGAGTTGCTCCCCCTGCAAACGACAGCTGGCTGGCTGAGCCTTCACGGACGGCTGCTGCACCACGCGCATGCGCTGCTGACCAGGCCGCGAGCGAGCTCCGCGCCGCGCACCAGCTTGACGGAGCACAGCGCGATGTCGGCCTCCAGGTCGCCCTGCGCTCCGTGTTGCCGCGCAGCTCAGCCTCCATGCCCGCAAGCTTGGCCATCAGCTCCTGCCGTGCGCGCACGCGACCACGCTCAGCTTGGCAGGGCGCATGCTGTTGAGTGCATGTTCGTGCTTGGCAGCAAGCACGACAGCTGATCCGTGCCTGCGGGTCAGAGGCATTCTATATTTGTCACAGGTGCCGGGATGGCTCCTACGGTGGAGGCGGGGCCTGACCTGCAGCTCGGCCTGCTTGGCGCGCAGGCCGACCATGACCACCTCGAGCGCCTCCTCTGCGGCGGCCAGCGCGGCCCGCTTTGGCGCGACCACCTTTATGACCTGCACCGCAGGAGACACGGGCGCAGTGACAAGATGACCGTGCTCCAATCTCTGTGCTGTGTACCAGAAAATAACAAGCGTGCGTTTGTTCGCTTTGATACACAGGCACTGCGCTCAGCGTGTGCCTGTGCCCGTAGAAACAGCGTGAGCACGCATGTGCATTGCGAGCGCAGCGAGTGCTGGCCGCCCAGCGTCAACAGCCAGCATGCTGGGGCGCGCCTTGTCGTACGACGACATGGCGTGCACCCACTTGCACATGCCCTCGGCTGCGGGCGAGGCCTTGCGCGCGTTGTCCGGCGTGAACGTGTCGATGCTGAGGTATCTGCTGCGGATGGCCTGCGCAGCGCCGCCCCCTCTCATGCTCGCCCCCATTCCCACTGGGGACTCTTCATTCCAACCTTTTTTTTTTACACGCGCACTGCGGGCCGCGCTCGGCACAGCCCGTGGCGCGCCTCGATGACGCGCGGCGGGATGGCGTCCTTGTCGTAGCCGCGGAGCCGGCCGAGGAAGTCGCGCTCGTTCATGAGCGCCACGCTGGGCTTCCAGAAGTCGACCACGGCCTGGCCGGCCTCATCCTTGGTCCGGCTGGGCTTGATGTCGAGCAGGATGCACACGGCCTGCGCGCCAGCCACCCTCTAGGCAATCGCAGGAGCGCAGGCGACACTGGGCAGGACATCAATCAACCGTGTGCCGGTCTGCGGCTTACTTTGAACCACGCGCCACATGTGGTCTGTGCATGTGACGTGCACACTGCACACCAGTAGTGCATCCTGGGTGAATGGCATGCCAGAGAGCGCCTGAACGAAGAGCAGCTTGGCAGGCCCCGGCACTGTGGATACGTGTGCGCGCCTCCAGGACGAGCTTGATGGCGGCGGACGGGTTGCCCAGCTTGCGCATGTACGCCACGTCGGGCTCCTTGATGGTGTCCAGCGCGGCCAGCGCGTCGGCCAGGATGGGCAGCGCGACCGCCAGCTCGGCCTCGCACTCGTCCTTGATGCCGCGCGCCACCGCCGCCTGCGCGCGCCCCGGGGCTGCAGGGCTGCTTTCTTGACGTCTGCGCTTCTCCTGCATTGATGTTCAGCACTGCTACTCTCCTGTTGCAGGCTTTCCCTGGCCGCTGAGGGGACGGCATGGGCGTGAGTGGCATCAGCAAGGCCCGCTGATGCTCCGGCCGCTCTGTGGAGATTCAGCCCTGCAACGGACCACGTCAACTCGCTGTGCAAGGCCGTGGCCCCGCTGCATGTTGTCACGGTCCGCGCCTGGGCCTGCGCGGCCGCCTCGTCGGCGGCGACCGCGGCCGCCTTGGGCTGCACCACGGCCACCCGGTCGGCCTCGATGCGCGCCATGAGGTCCGCCACGCCCGCCACTGTCGCGCGCAGCTGCGGCTGCAGGTCCTGCGCCGGCACTGGCGGCCCGCTCAGGGCGCCCGCCGGCTTGAGCGCCGGGCAAGCAGCCATGCGTCATCAGTGGACAGATCGGTGGAGCAGAAATGAATGGGCAACCTCGACAGACAATTATATCTGCGCCAGAGCCACGCTCAGCACTGCACAGATATAGATTACTGCGATGTCCTCAACTCGATCGTGGTCAGCAAGCCTGGGAGCACAGGAGCTCTGCCGCTCTTCTGAAACGCTGAGTTGTCGCGCTTGGCTTGCTCGGGGTCCCGCGGCTGGCGGCGGCGGGTTGGGGCCGCGCCCGCAGCTGCGCCTGCATGCCGGCGACCTGCCCGGCGCTCGCCTCCAGCTTGGCCAGGCCGCGCGCAAAGCGCTGCAGCGCGGCCGCCTGGCGGGCGCGCTGCGCGCCCAGCAGGCCGCCCAGCAGGCCCAGCAGCTCCAGGAACGCAGCCGGCGTCACGTACGTTCGCCGCCCGGCCTCCGCCAGGAACGCGTCTGCCGCGCCGCCCATCTGCGCGCACAGATTCTTGAGGAGCTACCCTGCTGGGCGACGTGGGTGGGTGCATGGAGGGCATGCACCTCTAGTTGCCGTGCTGCGGAACTGCCGCTGCGCTGCCAGCTTGCCTAACCCTACCCAAGGCGCGGGAGGGGCGCGCCGTGCTATGGAAGTCCTGGCAGAGGGCGACGAGCGCCTCGCGCTCCTCTTCCGCCAGCTCCGCCGGCCGGAGCGCCTTGCGCGCCACGGCCTGCAGCGCATCCTTGGGCCAGGCCTGTCCAGCACAGGGCTCCGTCCGGGCGCGCATCTTCAGGCGGCGCAGTCCCGATCGGCGTGCTGAAACAACATGCAGATAAGGAGCTCGCACCTACTGCAGGTCTTACAGGCACGATGCCAAGGTGCCCATGGGCTGAGGGGCGCGCAGCAGGGTGCGAGACCCTGCAGGTCGGCGCAGGGCCTGCCTGGAACCAGTCAATGGTGCAGCAGTTGACGAGGCTGGGGTTCTGTCGCAGGCGCTCGCGGAAGGCCGCGCCGACCGGGCTCATGCAGAGCGCCACATGCAGGTTCCGCCGGCACTCTGCCACGAAGAACGCCCACGCCTGCGTGCGCCCGCCGCGCTCGCCGCATGCACGGTCCGGCCAGCGCGCGCCGCGCGATGTCACGGCATGGACGCGAGCTCGGGACGCGTCTGCGTGACCGCACCTGCGCCGGCGAGTGCATGCCCGCGCGCGCGGCGTCCGCGCGGACGAGCTCCAAGACCTGCGAGGCGTCCTTCTTCGTCATGTGTCACATGTTGGACTCGTGTACACATCACCGCACCGGCACATCGCACGGATTGGCATGCCCCCGGCAAGTCTGGCAAGCAATATGCAGGGAGCGGCCGCACCTGGACACGCTCGTCGGCAGGAAACAAGTTGGGCACCTCGCCGCCGTTCAGCAGGTTGTTCAGGTCCTCCATGCACGCCTCGTCCTTGATCTGCCGGCAGCGGGCGCCGCATGTCAGTCAGTCAGTCCCAGCATTATTGAAGCATGAGCGTCCCCAGATTAAAGATGCCATGCAGAGACCGCGCAAACACCGCGCGCAGGCTGCGGTCGGTACTCAAGACATATTTGCCTGCAGAGCGGCGCACCTCGGTATCGCTGAAGAGGAACATGCAGCGGCAGCCGTCGGCGCCCGCGCGGCGCAGCATGCGCTTCAGGTCCTCGCGCCAGTCCGCGCGCGAGTAGCTCTGCAACACCTCCACCTGCCGCGCGCGCGCCCCTTTACAAGGGCGTCCGAAGCACGCTCCTGATTTGCCCACCTCGCTTGTCCGCAAACGCAGCAGCACACAAGTGGATGCGCTCTGGCATCCGCAGCCTCGGCGGCAAGCCACCAGCGACAGCCGTGCGCAGCAAACTGTGCTGACCAGGGCCGACTAAGCAAGCCAGCTGAAACAATTTGTCGCTGCTGCGTGTGTGTGTATCAAGCTAGCTCACTGGGAGGCGGGGGGTGTGGAAGAGGCCCGGTCAAGCTTCTTGCGCCTCATCTGCCTGGCGGTGCGGCGGCGCACCCGGAAGACCTCCAGGCCAGCAATGTGGGCGGCCAGGCGCGCCAGGCTGCGGCGGCCGCTGCCGCCGACGCCGACCAGCAGGATGTGGCCGCCCGGCTGGCCCAGCACGCGCGCGATGCGGGACACGTGCTCCGCCGCGAACGGGAACATGGCCAGGCCGAGCGGCTGCTTGCTCGTCGCTGCGCGGGGCGCATGCGTCGCGGCGGAGCAGTGGCGGAACAGCGCCTTGACGGACTTGTGGGGCAGACGGCGCTTCTCATGCCCGCCTTCAAGCTGGCAGCAGGTGCCGAGCTTGTCACTGCATGCCGACTGTCAACCGAGGCTCTCAAATACACACAGACCCGCTCAGCAGACCCCCTTGCTCTCCGCAGCCTGCAAAGCCCTGAGGACAGGGGTTACGCGCCATCATGGTCGGCCATGTACGCCTCCAGCCGGGACAGCAGCGCGGGCGCGTCCGCGACCTCCATATACGTGCGGTCCGCTGGCCGCAGGTCGGGCTGCATGTAGGCGCCGAAGATGCATTGCCGCATCGCATCGCACCCGACTCGCTCCGGCTGCTCGGGCGCCTGCGCGAGGGCCAGGCCCAGGCCCGCGCCCGGGGCGGCGCGCGCGCGCGGGGCCGCCACCACCGGCCGCATGAGCTCGTCCAGGTCGGCGCCCAGGTGCGCGCGCAGGCTGTCGCGGGCCTGCCGCGGCGGGAGCCCGCAGGTCAGCCCCACAGCCGGCCGGGCTCTGATGACTGCAGGGAGCCACTTGCATTCAGCAATACAGGGGCGGCGCGGCGGGCCCCGCGCAGTGCTCGCCTGCTCGAGCAGCCACTCGCGGTCGCCGTCGCTGACGAGGCGGTCCTGGAACACGCGCAGCGTCTCGTGCACCCACAGCCGCCGCACGAGCGCCGCGCCCTGGCGCCCCGCCGGCACTGCGGCTGCCGGCATCATCATCAGGCCCTGCCGCAGGCCGCGCATGCGCTGACTGCGCTGTGCAAGGCGCGGGCGTCCTGGCCAAAGGGCGCTCTCTGCAGTCAGGCTCGTGACATGCAGGGCCTGGTTTAGGCACTGCCTGGGTCCCTGCTCCTGTCCATCGCATGGCACCTGCCCGGAGTAGTGACGACGGTGCGTGCTTGCCGCCGGGGCTGCTTGCGCATGCCGGGCGCCCGGGGCGCGCCTGCACGACGCGCGCGCAGTCGCGCAGGTTGAACGTGTAGTGGCTGCGCTTGGGCGTGGGGCGCAGGTGCGCGGCCGCGGCCGCATACACGGCGAGCGTTGCGCCGATCAGGCCGCCGGACAGCGCGCGCGCCTCCTCGGGGAAGCTGCCGCCGGCCAGGTGCCAGTCCAGGATGGTGCGGAAGATCAGCGTCAGCGTGTCATTCGTGACCTGCGCGCGGTGCGTTGGCCCGCCCTGGCAGCCCGCCCTGGAGGGCGCTGCCGAGCGAGCTTGGCGCAGCACAGTATCTTAGGGTATAGCAGGTATGGCGGAGTATTGTTAAGGGATGTCGACCAGGACCTAGAGAACGGGGAGTATGTGGAGGGGGTATGGGGAGCCTCTGCAGAGAACCCATACCTGCCTGCAGACCTGTGGCACGCATGCACCGCCATCGATCCGCACAGCATGGACGGCCGCGGCTGCGCAGGCAGGCCTGCGCCACGCGCCGCGCCGCACCTGGGGCAGCGCCACGCAGTGGAAGTGGCGCAGCAGGCGGTCGGGGACGGCGGTGCAGCCGCCGCCGGGCGGCCCCATGGCTGCCACAAACTGCACGTCTGCCAGCGCGCGGAAGGCCGTGTCGCGGCCGTACCAGCCGCCCTGGCCCAGCGCCTGCCGCAGCAGCTCCAGCGGCGGCTGCGCGCCCGGCCGCGCGCGCGCTGGAGCGTGGCGCATGCTGGATCGCGCATGCAAGCATGCATGCGCTCACTGATGACCCCGACGACAGAGCCTGTCTTTGTTGGAGAGATAAGGCATGACACCATTAGACGATATACATTCGTGTGGTAAGGAGGCAGAATTGGCGTGCATGCGCACTGATGCGCGCGCAGGCGGCGGATGAAGGCCGAGGCGTGAGCGCGCCTGCGCGCCGTACTCCTCGGGCGACGGCATGCTGAGGTCGTCGACAAAGACGACCGCGCGCGTGCCCTGCGGCGGGCCGTACACGCCCTTGCGCCGGCGGTCCAGCCGCGCGTCCACCTGCAGCGCTTGCAGCTGCGCCTCAGCCGCTGTGCGTCTGCCGTAGCTCGTGATGCGATCTAGGACAGCTGTGATACAGGTGCAGGGCAAGCAACGGCGCTGCGGAACACACAGCCTAAACGTAGTCCGGTGCTATATTCGCTTGGCTTTCCGTTGATTGCTGGGTGACGACCCTGCAAGCACCTACAGATTGCAGATTGCTCAGGAGAACAGAACATCGAGTACCTGCTCCTGCACAGCGCCTGCCGTGGTGCGTGCGCTGAGCGTGACGGCGATGGTGGCCCATGCGCCCGCTGGCAGCTGAGCCAGGTGTTGGCGGAGGTATGTTGACTTGCCCGTGCCTGTGCGCGCTGGCGCAGTCAGAGGTGCCTGCTGGCCACGCAAGGCTGCAGACGACGCGCATGCCGCTGCAATTGACCTGTGATGGTGCTGTCCGCTGCGCCATGCATAGGCTCTCCGCTGGGTGTATCTGAAAGGGCTCAGGACTTGAGAGCCACGCCCTGCGCGCCTGTGGAGCCCACGAGCAGGAGCGGGTAACCCTGGCGCAGCGCGGCGGCCAGCAGGAATGTGCAGCGCGCGGAGTCCCGGGTCGGCACGATGATGTCGGTGAAGCGCGCGCCGGCGGGGATGCCGGCGGGCGGCAGCAGCGCGCTCCATGCCTGCCACGTCAAAGGCTTGGCCGTGCAAGCCTCCTGTGTTACTTGCCTGCAATAATGTGGTTATGACGGCCTAGGATTGCCATGCGTTGTGCAAGGTCGCAGGGCGACACGACTGTAGCATGCGGCCATGCCAGATCTTCATGCATCACCAGGGCACGGGCTGCGAGCATGCACAGCTTGCAAACCCTTCGTGTGAACACCAAGAGTGGCTTGTAATAGATTGCATTGGCCGCACAGCCGGGCGGGGCAGTGCTCACTTGCCAGGAGTTACTGGCAGCCTGGTAGCTGATGTCATACACGGAGCCGTCGCCAGGAAGCGGGGGGCAGGCCAGGGAGGGGCATGCAGCTAAGGTCCCTCCCTCTGGCTCGTCCAGCTGTGGCTGGGCAAGAAGCTGCCTGTGCAGAAGCTGAGAATGTTCTGATTCAAATGGACACAAGCGGCCCCCTGGAGCTTAACAGACGCTTGCATGTAATGGTCTGTGCTGGCTGCCAGTATGCAATGTACTTGTGAGAGCCATGCGTTGTGATGTGCTATATTGTCACCGCTTGCACCTTGTGGTGACCACAGGGGGCGGTGAGCTGGCGGGGGCAGTGCGCACCTGAAGAAGGCATCAAATGCAGCGCGGCCCTCTGTGTCGCCAGTGGCTCCGACTGTCCAGATCAGCGAGAAGAGGACCCCAGCATCCGTGGCTGCTGCGCTGGCTGGCTGGGACCCTGGACATCACACAGCGCCCGTGTCGCCATGGTTGCCTGTTCCAGCAAGCACGCGCACACTCACGCAGGCTATGCTGCAAATAGCCACAGGCGGATGCTCCTCGCGCTGCATGCCGCGCACTCCTCAGGCTTTCGGCCCTGCGGACGCTCTCACGCCCTGGTATATTCCACATGGCGCATAGCATCACCAGGAGCTACAGAACTCAATATGTCCTTGAACGGCTCATTTAAAAGCGCATGCAAGCCAAGCTGAGCCGTTAGGCGAAACTTACCTGCCACAGTCTTAGCAGCGGGGCTGTCGTCAGGATCCGGCAGAAAAAGCGCCGTCAGGAGGCGCGTGGCGGCGATGATGAGGTTGTTGTCCACGAACGGCGAGATCTCTTTGACGGCCCCGCGCACAAAGCGCAGGCAGCGCGGCAGGAGCCACTGCATGAGCGCTCCAGCGCGCTCGGCAGTCTCCGGGCTCTGCCGAGGTCCGTCGGTCAGCTCAGGCAGTGCGGATGCATGCTGCTGGTGTGCAAAAGCGTCAACGGCGCATGCCTTGACTACTCCTGGTCAGACGCGCCAGGGCGAAGCACACAGATACTCGCTCTATTGCACACGTGCGCATGCATGTGGCTAGGCGGCGGGGAGAGCTGCGGGGCGGCAGGCCGAGGGGCCATGCCGTCGCTTGCAAAGTGGCCAGCCAGGAGGCCAGCAGCGGCTGCCAGCCGAGCTGCTGCGGCTCCATGTAGATCATGCCGCAGCGCGACACCGTCGCCGGCGACGCGACGGCCAGGTCGCGCGCCTGCAGAGCCAGTGAGCATGACAGGTGCCTCAGCTGACCGCTCTGCAAACACGCCGCAGCATCCTTCCCAGAGCAACGCGCTCGCTGGTCAAGCAGCAACGGCATCGTTGTCCTGCGGAAGCCAATAGCACGTACTGCCTGGAACTCGCGAATTGCACCTGGGGAAACTTTGACAGTCTGTCCTCGAGACTAGAGGAAAGAAGCACGCCAGCCCCAGGGGCACGCGCGCGCCTCAAAAACCATGCTCATGGCGGGCGACATCTGGATGATCTCGCTGTTGGGCAGGCACAGCTTGCGGTTGTCGTCCAGCACTGTGTTCATGCTCTCGATCCACAGCGCGTCGACCGGCCCGTCCAGCACCAGCCACTTGCGCGCGCCGCCCGCCTCCGCCGCCATTGCCCGGAACGTAATGCCCAGCACGCCGTCCTGCGCCCAGGCACGCTCGGGCGTCGGACGCCCCCAGCCGGCAGCGCGCTGGTGAAGCGCACAGCACCAGCTGCAGCGGCGCGCGTGCGCTGTCAGCCACCAGCTAGTTAACATGTAACGCCGCATCAGATGCCTGGGCTGTTGGCAGCCAAGTCCGCGGAAAAAATCAGCCCCGGCCCCCTGTACCTACACGCTCAAACATGTGACCACATACCATGCCGCAGCTCTGCAATTTTCAGTGAACACGGCGCACGGACGTCACAAGCCGCTGCGCATGGTGCGCGCGCCGGGCGCCCTGCCGGGCGGGCACCCGCCACTCCTGCGTGGCGCGGTCGCCCGCGCCGTACAGCTCCTCCATGGTGACGGCCTTGGGGTTGATGGCCACCGCGTCCACGCGCTCGAACAGCGGCCCCGGCTCGCCCGCGCTGGCGAGCGCGCCGAGCGCGGCCGCCAGCGTGGCCAGCACCGCCGACTTACCCGCCAGCGGCAGGCCGACCACCATGATGCCGTGCCGCACCGCGAGCATCTCGTACAGCTGCAGCACCTGCGGTCGCCGGCGGCTGCATAGGCTTGCGTGCGAGCCTGTGGCTCGGTGCAGATGGAAAGCATGCAGCGTGACGACCCATGACCTGCAGCTGCATACTGCAGTGAGTGTATGCGGCATAGTACGCCCAGACCTGTGCCACATGCCGCGAGCATGCAGTTGGGCATGCCATACTGATCTGTGCCTGAGCCACATGCGCCAGGCAAGGCCGGGCGGAGGCTGCGGGGCGTGCCTTGCAGAGGAAGTACGGGGTGGGCTGCAGCACCGAAGACGCGCACTGGCGCAGGATCGCGCCGCGCAGCGCGGCGTGCGCGGGCGGGTGCGCGTCGACGCCGGGGAACAGGTCGGCGCAGATGGCGTGGAACAGCGGCACGTCGGGCGCCAGGAACTTGCACTCGTTGACGTCCACGAGCGCGCGCAGCGTCAGCGCCGCCTCATCCTCGTCCGGGCACCTGAAAGGATGCGGCAGCCGAACGGACTCAGGGTTGCTATTGTATGTGCGCACACCTTTCTCACTTACTTCCCTCCTCCTTAAGACGTCGATGTGCTGTCTATCACACTGCAAACACCTGCTAGCACGCCCTGATTCGCGCAGTCTCACAATGTGTCTGTGTTGCAATACGCTCAATGCTGGTCGGGTATGCAAAAGTTGCCGAAGGCGGGTCTGTCCTTCCACAGAGAGCAGGAGGCGCTGGGGCGCACTGGCGCTTGAGGATGGCCGCAGAGCGCAGCACGGCCATGACGGCGCGCATGCCGTAGTCGTAGTGCGATGCGCTGCTCAGCTGCTCGCTGCACAGCCGGTACGTGGCCACGATCTTCCGTGCGCAGTCCTTTGCCTGCATGCAGCACATGCCCAGGTGAGCGCAGGTGTGGAACAGCGCTGTGATGCATGAAGCGGCTCGCATGCAGGTGACAGACCGCACCTGGAGGTAGCCGGTGGAGAACAGCATGATCTGCGACCTCCGTGCGCATGCGTGTCAGCTCGCGCTCCGTGCAGCACCACATGTGATGCTAGCAAGAAAGGGCAATTGCTGCCAAGCTGGGAAGGTGGGAGTGCGGGAAGTCACCTCTGCAATCGCAAAATAGTCGGGCACCATCATGGCCACCGAGCGGAAGAGCGCCTGCGCGGCGCGCGCTCAGCAACTTGACGTGCTGCGGCGCAGGAGCCATGCAGGACGTACAAAACTCTTTCAGCGTCTTGCGCTGACCACAGAAGCATATACAATAATATCGGCTGCTTGATGGGCCCTTGCCTTGAGGTTGTCGGGGAGCTCTGAACGGCCGGCGTAGCCGGGGTTCATTGTGATGAACACAGAGCACGTGGGCCGCAGCCGCAGCTCGGTGCCTTCGAACACGAATGTGGGGACGCGCGCGCGCACAGCCTGCGAGCTCCATCGATTACTGGAACAGATGGCCCTGGGCCAGCCAGGTCGGCAGGCAATAAATGTGTTGGTTCCATGAAGCAATCCTACACGCATGCATTAGGGGCAAGTATGCCTGAGGGCGCGTCCCTCACTGCACCGAGCGCCATGCGGCGCGCCTGCTGTATCTCGAGCACCTGCTGCGCAACGACCGACAGCACCTGCGCATCACGCACAAGCGCCCGTCACATGCTTTGCTGACACGTAGCAGACACAGGGCGACAGGTAGTCCAAGATCGCAGCATAGCAGAATCGTCACGTCCAGCTGCCCAACACTTTGACACGCGTGACACCCACGGCAGGGCAACCATCCCCGGGTGCCACTCAGGCACCACCGGCGCGCCCCCCTGAGCGCGCCTCCAGGTTGATGCGGTTGAACTCGTCGAAGCAGGCCCAGGCGCCGGCGGCCGCCAGGCCCTTGAAGAACTTGGACATGGCGGCCACGTCCAGCGTGTCGGAGCAGTTGAAGACCACGCACTGCCGCGCCAGCGCTTTGGCCAGGTCCTGCGCGCCGCCTCGGCGCGGCTCCGCCGCAGGGACCAGCCCGCTACATGGCCAGCACTTCTTCTGCAGTTCCATCTCTGTCTTGCGGCCAGAGCACCCACCTCAGGCGTTTCCAGGCACGCCTGCAACCAACTGCACAAACAAAGCATGACAGTGAAACGGGCACTGCCAGGGGCATGCCGCACAGGTGTTCAACAGCACATGCACACAGCGCGTCCTCCTCATCCTCACGCTGCGATGCTGTGGGCATGCACGCAAGCGTGTCCGCGCGCCTTGGTCGTCTCCGTCTTGCCGGTGCCCGCGGGCCCCGCCGGCGCGCCGCCCAGCGTGAGGTGCACGGCGCCCAGCAGCGTGCGGTAGCAGCGGTTGGTCAGCGGGGTCACCTGGCCAGCGCAGGCGGTTGCATCGCATCTGAGTAACACCTCTGGTGCAGATGCACTCTAGGCCGCAGCCAGGCATGGTGCACTGCGGTCATGGCATATGTCGAGCAAGAACACCTTGTGCACGCCATGCGCTCACGGGTGCGATCATGCGCAAGGCGCAGCGCGTCCCATGCAGGCGAAGGAGGCTGGCGTTCTGGTGCCACATGTGCGCAGGTCCCAGCGGGGCAGCGCTCACCACCAGGCGCCCGCTGTTGCCGAGGTACTCGCAGCCGTACTCGATGTCCGCGCTCATCATGCGCACGCGGCTGACCGGCGCTCCGTTCTCGCCGCCCTGCAAACCCAGCACGGTGACTGCGCTTTGCACGTGGCGCGACGGGTGAGGTGATTTGAGCATGAACTTCTACCACCTAGAGAGCACGCCACCTTTGAGAGCACGGAACACATGCACGCCGAGTTGCTGATCATGCATGCACTGGAATGCGTTGACCACAGACCATGACTCCAAAGCATCTGCAGCCTCCCCAGCAGCAGGGTCAGCTCCCCAGGCCAGACGTGTGTGCCCGCAGGTGCTCAATGCTGGTCGTGTCCGCCGGCATGCCGGGATGCAGCCGCCGAGCAGGGCTGGGCACGCGCCTCCCAGTACGTCCGCAGCTGGCTCTGCCAGGCGAACGCGGCGACATCGGCCACGCGCTGCGCGGCCAGCTCGGCGGCGACGTCGCGCGCGTGCACGTCCATGACGACGACCACGCCCAGCGTCGCGCGCTGCAGCGGCGCCAGCTCGCCACGCACGAGCGCAACCACATCGCGCAGCTGCGCGGTGCACTTGGCCGCGACGGCCTCCATGGCGCCTGCGCGCCGCCCGCGCGTCCTGCACGTCAGCTCCCGTGACGCTTGCTTCCGCCAGGAGCAAGCGTCCCATCTGCTCCGCAGCACCGCACCACTGGTGCAGACACTACCACGCCTCCGACCAGGACCGGATCCTGATGAGAGCTGGTGATACCTGCACATGCCGCGCGCCTGCCGGAAGACCGCATCATGTGCCAGGTCACTCTTCATCGGCTAGTAGATGCGCTCCAATGCGGTCTGCACCTACTTGCCGATCCATGTGCGCGCAGACCTCACAAGCTAATGCACAGATGAAGGCCGGCAGGGCGACCTGCGGACGGGGCGAGCAGGGCGGCCGTCACGTCGGCGGTCCAGTGCGTGGCGGCCGCCACCAGCACCGCCTGGCCCGGCCACTCCAGGACCCAGGCGGCGCGGGGGCGCTGCGCGTAGGCCGCCAGGCTGGCCGCGCACACGCCGCGCACGCTCTCCACCATGCCCGCCTCCACCTGCCCCACGAGCATGGGGCGGGCTCCAGGTCTGACATGCAGACTCCCTTGTAGCAGGCTCACGTGATGAGTAGGGCTGCGGGGCGGTGAGCACGCGCACGTGACCTGAACGACAGTGTCTGAGTGTGTCTGCTCGCAGTCTGCTCAGCACGCATGGGTGCGGCGGCGGCCAAGCCGCTAACGCCAGCCGCTTCCAGCCAGCTCCAAACGAGGTGACATGCAACGCAGGCAGTTCCGCACCAACCCCGCTCCCGTGCGCGCGCACTGCAAGGTCGGCACCTGGACCAGCCACTTCTCGACGGCGCCGTCCGAGAGCGACGGCTTGACGCGCGTGCGCAGCGGCACCACCTCGCCCTCGCGCGACACCATGCCCACGATGTCCCCGTTGCCCAGGAACTGCACCGCGTCGATGCCTGCCGCCGCTTGCTGGCCTGAGCGGGCGCGCGCGCGCTGCAGAGTGCCGTATATGTTGCAGCGGGCGCGGACGCGTGGCGCGGCGGGCCGTGCTCGAGGGCATCGGCGGGATGCGGTTGCGTAACACAGCCTCACGACTCAGGCCCCGACTGTTCAGTCCGTTAGGCGTGAGGGTGTCGGATGGACGGGATCCCGAACATGTGACCCGCGCAGCGCGGCGCGGGGGCGCGTCCAGCACAACGGGCCCAGGGCGCGCCCTCAAAGCACTTCTTGAAGTGCGGCTGCCCGCGCTGCGGGTCCTTGGTCTCCGCCAGGATCTCCAGCATCTCATCGTTCGACAGGAAGAAGAACCTGCCGCGCGCGTGCGCGCCCGCCCTTCACCCCATCTCTCAATAACAAGTTTGCACATTAGCCTCGAACCATCTACCACATCTGGCAAGGCGCGGTGCGGCGCGGGCGCGATCGACGCAGCGGCTGCCCCGCCCACGTGGCGCTCGCGGCGAGCTTGGTGACAGGATAGGACTAGGTTAGGGTAGGGTGTGCCTACCGCGGGAAGGCCAGGCGCTTGATGTCGAGGTAGGCGGCCAGGCCGCGCTGCACCTCCTCCAGCGTGCGCACGGCGGCGCGCAGCGTGTGCAGCAGCTCCGCGCTGCCCGCCAGCGCCAGGCAGCCCGGCGCCGCCCGGGCGCCCGCCATCACCTCGCGCCACACCTGGTCCACCTGCCGGGGCGCAGCGCAGTGTGGGCCAGCACAGCGTGCCGCTCGCCGCCGCGTCCCTGCCCGCCTGTCCCGCTGCATGCACGAAGCCGCCGGCCGGCGCCATGCATGCCGGGTCCGCACAGCGCTGGCGTGCTGCGTTGCAAGCCCACGGCTCTGACCCGTTCAGGCGAGGGGGACCACAAAGGTGAGCATGAGGCCGACGGCAGCAATATGCTGCCATGCTGGCGCCCGTGCAATGCAGGTGCCGGTGCTGGGCGCGCAAGTGAGGTACCGCTGTTTGAAGTTGGCTGCTGCAGATGGCGCCCCCAATCAACTGAGCACAGGGCGGGCGGGGCCACGCCTCCAGGAACTTGTCGCCCTCCTCGGGCATCTGCTTGAGGATGTCGGGCGACGCAAACACGGGCTCCAGGTACTGCCAGGTGCTCTGGCAGGCCACCCACGCGTCCACCAGGTCCTACCGCGTGCGGCAAAAGCCTGACACAGGGTTTAGGTTAAGAGCAAGGGTTGCCGGCACTTGCTTGGAGCGACAGGCCCTAGCGCAGTGTTGCTTGTGCACATCATGTCAGGGCCCCCCGCCTGCAGCGCGTCGAGCGTGCCCGCCCAAGCCGCGGCCCTGCCCGCCAGCGGCCCGAGCAGCGGCGACGCGCACATGCTGGCTGCCTTGACGCTCTGGTCGTCCAGGAGCGCCTGCCGGGGCGCGCGCCCGCCGCGTCAGCAGCATGCCGCGCAGGGACCGCACGCGAGGCCGCGCTGCGCTCCAAAGTGCCGGCTGTGGCCGTGACAGACTCGCGCATCGTACGCCCGCGCCCTTGGAGACTGCGCCTGACCACGCAGCGGGTATTGTGTAGGCTAGGGTAGGCTATGATCGGGGTTAGGCCCGCGCCTGCACGTCGTCGACGCCGCCCAGCACGTGCGTGCCGGTGTCCTTCCAGTCCAGCACGCGGAAGGCGAGCCCGT
>JAABUV010003925.1_pt1 | contig 18371 bp, 24 predicted proteins | sample 5559971 | NCBI WGS metagenome assembly JAABUV01 (sample SAMN10711881, study PRJNA513362) | rock metagenome | isolation source: Antarctica rocks | place: Antarctica: Victoria Land, Knobhead nord | collected 2015-12-19
CGCGCGGCGCACATACAAAGAAGCACATGTGTGCGTTCCTAGCTAGGAGGCGCCCCGCTGTAACCCCCAACATGCAACACCCCAACCACTCTCCAATAAACACACCCCGCAGCCTGCATGCTCGCCGAGGCAGGCGCCGCCTCAGGCGGCGCCTGCGGCTGGCCGCGCGCGCTGCGCTTCGCCCAGGTTATTCAAGCGGCGGCCGACCATGTACCTGCGCAGCGTCGGCACACGCGGGACCCTCAGCGCACCCCGCCAACGGCTGCGCCAAGCAACAGGGCTCGCTGCCAGTGAGCGGCACCGCCAATGCCTGCTTCAGTGGCAGACTCAGGATGGATCTGAAAGCAGGGGCAACCTTGGCCAGGAGGCCACATGGGGTCTGCTCCAAGGTCAGCCCGACCTGGCACAAAACCTGAATGCCATGCACATCCCGCTGCGCTGGCGCGAGCGGCGCGCGCAGCGCTGCGGCCGCCGCGTGGCTCGGCGCGAACCTGCCAGTCCCACTTGCTCGCGGAGACCGCACGCGCGGCGCGGCGCGCGCAGCCGAGAGCCTGCGAGGGACAGCAGCGGTGCATGTGGGCCGCACCGCTCGGCGTGCACGCGCGCCACCCAGGCCGCCAGTGCGGCGCGCGCGCGCAGCGCGCCGACCGCAGTGCCCACCAGCACGGCCTCCGCCAGCCACGCGTGCTCGCGCGCGCCGCCGGGCAGCCGCGGGCCGCCGCCCGGCAGCAGCGGCAGCAAGCGCAGCGCGGCCGCCGGCGCAGCGAGCGCCGCGGCGGCTGCCGCGGTCGGCGCCAGCAGGACGCCAGTCAGCGTGGGCCAGAACGGCGCGCGCGTCCAGCCCTGCGGGGGGGCGGAGCGCGCCAGGGTTAGGTCGTGCGACCGTTGTGCGACCGCGAAACTCGACGCCGGGGCCGCGCGGCTGCGCACCCGCTCGCGCAGCGCGCCCAGGCGCGCGCGCAGGGAGCCCGGCGGAGCGCGCGCGGCCGCCTCGGGCGTGCCGGCTGCCAGGAAGAAGGCCAGCTTGGACGCGAGCAGACCCATGGCCCAGTCGCCCCAGAGCACCAGCGCCAGCGGCGCGCGCGGCGGCGGCCTGCCGGCCCGTCGCAGCGTCTTGCGTTGGCTGGCGCTTCTTAGGGAGGCGTGATGGCGAGGCTGACTCATGGTAAGGCGGAGTCATGGCGAGGCTGCATGGCTAGGCCTCTGGCACTGGCAGCGGCAGCCCCGCGCCCAGCGCGCCGCCTCGCGGGGGACACGGCAGGCAAGAGGCTGGGCCACAGAAGGGTGCGGGGTCAGGCACAAGACCCTAGGGTCTGCGGGGGGGCGCGCGTCGGAAGGGCTGCATGGCCAGGTCCAGGTTGAGCCCGACCAGCAGCGGCAGCAGGCCAGGGGTCTACACCCTAGGGTCTGCGGGGGGCGCGCGCCGGAAGGGCTGCATGGCCAGGTCCAGGTTGAGCCCGACCAGCAGCGGCAGTAGGCCCAGGCCCAGCGCGCCCAGCGCGGCCAGCCGCGCGGCCTGGCCCGCCCAGGCGCCCACGGCCGCCGTGCAGCGCCGCACGTTGCGCAGCGCGGCCAGGCCGGCCAGCGCGCGGCCGGCCGCGAGGCCGGCCCACAGCAGGTAGCCGCCCGCGGCGGCCGCATACAGGTCGTGGCGCGCAAGCGGCAGGCCCGCCGCGGCGAACGCCGCGCGGCCCAGCGCCAGCGGCCCCGCCAGCAGCGCCGTGTTGGCGGCGACCAGGGACACCAGCATGCCGGCGCACAGCAGCGCCACGCGCGGCGCGACCGCGCGCTCGCGCGCCGCCACCGCGTTCGCCTCCCCCTGGCCGTCCGGCGGCCCGTCCTCCGCGCCCGCCGCCTGCGCCGCCCCCGGCTCCTCCGCGCCCGCGCCCGCGGCCTCCTGCTCCCCGGCGCCCTCCGCCGGCGCGGCCATTAGGGCCCCCACGGCAGGCGCGCGCGGCCGCCCGCCTGCCGGCGCGGGCAGCAGGTAGCCGGCCAGGCCGAGCGCGGCCGCCGCGCCGCGCAGCCACAGGCCGAGCGCGGCGCGCAGCGCGGCGCGCGCGTGCAGGTGCGGCAGCGTGAAGGGGAACAGCACGTGGAAGAGCAGCAGGTCGGCCGGCACGTCGCCGCCCACGCCCGCCAGCTGGAAGCGCAGCGGCAGCACGCCCGCGCGCGCGGCCAGGCGCGCCTGCACGGCCGCCGCGCCGCAGCGCGCCGCTTAGCACGCTCGCAGGCATGCGCTCTCAGCCCGCCCTGCATCGGCGTGCACAGACCCACAGCTGCGCTCCTGCAGCGAGCGGCGCACTCTGGCGCTCCCGCCTGCACACCCTGGCGCGGCCCTCTGCGCTCTAAGCAGCCTGCAACCGTCCTTGGCGGCAGCGGGGGCAGCCGCGCGCACCGGCAGGTGCACGGCAGCCACGGTCGCCGCGGCGACCACGGCGAAGCTGCGCGCCGACCCGGCCAGCTGCGCGCCCAGCGGCGCGGCCCAGAGCTCGCGGAAGGACTCGTCCTCTAGATCGTATGGGTCGCGCAGCCAGGGCAGCGCGGCCGGGTGCAACAGCCCGCGCAGCACCTGCACGCAATCGATCCGTGATGTCTCACACAATCGGCGCGCCCTGGTCGTCAGCACAGCCGAGACATCCTGGACACCGCCCGCCTGTGTAGGCAGTGGAGCGGACAGTAGCCACCACGAAAGTAAGGCTAGGAAACTATGCATACCTTGCTAGGAAGCACACTCATTCCCGCACCTCGCTCCAGCTGCAACTGTTTGCACTGCAATATGAGCACACACCCTTGCGCACGAGCCAGCGGCGCACAACTCGCGCCCCACCGGCCTGCGGCGGCCGGGCGCGCACCGACAGGAACCACGCGGCGCCCATGATAAACGCGGTGCCAGCCAGCCAGTTGAGCAGCAGGCCGCTCATGGGCGACAGCAGCAGCAGCGCGCTGGGCGGCCGCGGTGGCGGCTGCGCGCCGCCGCCGCCGCCGCCGCCGCCGCCGCCCGCGAACAGCGGCCGCGCGCACACGGCCAGGAAAGCGCCGTGCGCGGCTGGCAGCGCCAGCAGCTCCACCGCGACAACCAGCGCTACCTTGGCGCCCACCTGCGCCATAGGGCATAGGTTTAGGTATCCCTACTGTGCATACACGGCCAGGGAGGCATCGTGCGCGGCCGGCAGCGCCAGCAGCTCCACAGCGACAACGAGCGCCACCTTGGCACCCACCTGCGCCACGGATGTAGGGTATAGGTATTCCTGCCGCACGTGGGTGGGGCGGCTGCGCCGCGTTGCGCCCGTGCCGCCAGCTCGGGTGACACGTGCTGACACCCGTAGCAAGACGGACAAGCACTGCGTCTGTCGGTACAAGGCACGTGCGTGCCCACATTTCAGTGCAGCAACAATGTAACACAGCAGGGCGCATTCCTTGCCGTTTTGCCTGACACACAAGCCTGCTGCATGGGCGCCGCCCCGCAAGGACCGGCGCAGCGCAGATTTCCTGGCGCCATCGGCCCGCGCAGCAGATGCGCAGGCGCGCGAGCGCGGGCGCGCACCAGCGCGCGGCGCACGTACGGCTCCGCGCGCGCGCGCAGCGCGGCGGGCGCCCAGCCGCGCCGGCGCCGCGCCACGTTCCAGGCGAGTGCGACCACGGCCGCCAGCGCGGCCGCCTGCGCCAGCAGGCAGTACCCGACGCCCAGGCACAGCCAGTCGGCTACGCCCGGCCCGGCCGCCTGCGCCTCCAGCTCGGCGAGCATGCGCTCCAGCGCAGCCGGCAGCGCGCGCTGCGCGCCGGCGCCGCCGCCGCCGCCCGCGCCGCGCGCTGCCGCGCTGCCCAGCGCGCGCGCCGCCGCGCCGCCCCCGGCCTGCGCAGCGCGCCGGCGAGTGCAGCCCTATCAAAACGTCCTGGCGCCTGCCAGGCGCGCTGCAGCCGCCCTGCATGCTTGCGGAGCAGCGCGGCAGGGCAGCTGGGCTGCGCGGTCGTGCAAACGCGCGGGCGGGTATCCAACGGTCCCCGATGGCTGCGCATGGAGGCGGCGCAGCAGGGGGCCGTCGGCAGCGCATGCACGCCAAGGAGCCCACGATGCGCATGCGCCGTGAGAAAGCAATGCACCGACGCACGCGCTGCAGGGCGCCCATGCCTGCAAACCGACCAGCGCGCTGGGCCGCTGCTGGGCCAGCGGCCGCACCTGGGTGGCATTGCCGAGCGCGGCGGCGGCGGCGGCGGCCGCAGGCGCCCAGCGCGGCCCCGGCTGGCCGGCCAGGGCGTGCAGCCACGCGGGCGGCGCCGCGTGCGGCAGCAGCGGCGCGGCCGCGAGCAGCGCGCCGCGGCCCACCGCGACCGGCAGCCATAGGCCGCCGCCGATCAGCACGCTGCACCAGGCCAGCACGACTGCCGCGTGCTGCGCGCGCGCGCAGCGACCCTCAGCCCGGGCCCGGGCGGCGCTCCCGGGCCTGCGCGACACAACCCCGGGCAGGCGCGACAAGCGCAACGACAGCGACGGCGCCCGCGCGCGCCGGGCACCGCGAGCGGCGCGCGCCGCGCCGCGCCGGACCTGACCCGCTACGCTCGCGGGGCGCCGCCGCGCGGCCGTAATCCGTAAAAACTGCATGCATAGGGTAGGGTTCTACCCTACCGAAGGCAGGGGCCCGGGCGCGCGCCTCCAGGAGCTGGAATACAGAGTTCATGCCGAGCAGGTCCATCAGGTTGAGCACGACGCGGACCTCGCCCGCGGCGCCCGCGCCGGCCCCGCCGTGGCCCTGCCCGAGTTGGCCGCCGGCGCCGCCCGCGCCGCCGGCGCCGCGCGGCGCCGCGCCGTGCACCTCCACGCGCACCTGCCGCGCGGCGTGTGCGCCTGGGGCCACGGCCGCGCATGCGGGGTCGCTGCACGCCGACGACGGCCGCGCCGCGGCTCCGCCTGCGCCTGCCCCTCTGTCCGCTGGGTGCGCTGGCAGGCTTGACGGCGGGCGCTGCTGCATCCCCAAGAATGCGCAGACAGCGAGCACGTCGCTCCATCCCTGGTGCGAGCCCACGGTAAGCAGGGCCAGAACACGTGCTCTCACATCAACACCGGAGTCAGCTTGAAGGCTGGGACCGCGCGAAGCGCAAGCATAGGCAGCGCAACCAGCATCCCCCACAGCTCCCCCAGCAGGAGCGCCCCCGTCGCGCACCAATTCAGGCCGCGGCCGCATGTTCATGAAACGCCGACGCAGACCCAGCCGATCGCGCACGCCGCGCTGCGCCGCGGCGCCCGCCGGCGGCCCGCCCGCCGCGGCTCCGCCTGCCGCCGGCTGCGCCTCAGCCCGCGCCGCGCCGGCCGCGCCCGCCTGCCGGGCCTCGCCCGGGCCCTGCCCCAACCCCGGCCCTGCCTGCGTGCCCGCGTCCTCGACAGCCCTGCCCTGCTCGCGCCTGGCCCCAGCGCCGAGCCCGGGACCCGGCTCGGGCGCCGCGGCTCCGGCCGCGGGCCCGGGCGCATGCGCGCGCGCCGCCTCGCCGGCGCCCGCGTCAGCCGGCCGCAGCCGGAAGCGCCTGAGCATGCGGGGCGGCGCGTGCGGCGGCGGCCCAGCCGCGCCGGCCTGCGCGGCCGAGGGCGCCGCCGCGGGGGCCTCGCCGGAGGGCCCGGCGGGGGGTGCCGCCGCGCGGCCGCGTATGGCCATGCCATCCGCCCACGCCTGCCAGCGCTCCGGGCTCATGGGCCGCCGCGTGGGGTCGCGCCAGCGCGCCTCTGAGCGCGCGCCGCCCGCCGCGCTGCTGCTGGCAGGGCCGCCGGGGTCCGCCGCTGGCGGCCACACGGCGGCCCTCGGAGGGTCGGTCGGCGGAGCGGACGGGGCGGAGGTCGGGCTGCCTGCGTCGCCGGGCGCGGGCGAAGCCAGCTCTGGCGCGGCCGGTTCCCCGGCGTCCGCCCAATCCTCGTCGCTGCTGCTGTCCGCACCGCTCCTCCGCGCGACGCGTGCGCCATGCGCCTGCTCTCCAGACGCCTCTGACGCCTGCAGCTGGGGCGCCTGCGCCTGGTGAGCGCGCTCCGCATCGCCGGGCCAGGTTGCCGCGCCGGCGGCGGCCGCTTCCTCGCGCTGCGCCTCAGCCACGGCATCACCCGCACGATGCAACGCCAGGTCGGCCCGCGGAGCAAGCGGCGCCGCATGCTGAGGGTCGGCCTCCGGCGCGGCGGCGAGCTGCGCAGGCTCGGGGTGCGGGGCGAGGTCGTCGCCCTCGACCAGGTCGGCGGGCTCGGGCGGGTGCGGCGCCAGCAGGTGCCACTGCTGGCGCAGGAAGTCGTACGCCGCAAACGCGAACAGCGTCCAGCAGATGAGCAGCGTGAAGATGAGCAGGCCCTGCGCGTGGGCACAGGCGGGGGGGCACGTGACTGCATGCAGGCGAAGAGCCGTCCACGCAAGGGGCTCGAGAAATTCACAAGCGCAGACATGCACACCAAGAGCCGGGTGTCAGATGCGGGCTGAGTGGCAGCGACAGAGCACCACCTGTATGCAGTCGGCCGTCATCAGCAGCGGGCGCCAGCGGCTCAGGATGGTGGTCAGCCCCTGTACAGGCACGAGGCTGAACAGTCAATCGGTGCATGGCCTCCACATCAAAACCAACACCTGGACAGCGGCTAACGAGGCCTGGCAAGTGACTGCAGGTCTGCTGCGAGCCATGGAGGCACTGGGCACCTGCTGCAGGGACCGACTGAACGCCAGGCGCCACATGTAGCTCGTGAGCAGAGGCACAACTGCGCCCCGCAGCGCAACAGACCGAGTCAGAGGTGGCACGTGCTGGAGTGAAAGCAGCAGAGCGCGCTTGAGCACCCCTGGCAGGGGCCACGCGGGCGCACTGTTGAGCCAGACGAGCGCAACGACGTAGACCTGCGCAGCGCTCCGAGCTTTAGCGCTGTTGCGAGGGGGCCGGGCGGGCGCGCTCGTGCGCGAGGGGCCTCACCCGCACGGCGCTCTTGCAGCCGCGCAGCACGCTGCGGCCCAGGCCCAGCAGCAGCTCATGCAGCGGGAGGGTGGCGGGCGCGTCCGGCGCATACACCGGGGTGAAGCTGAAGGGGCGCTTGCAGACCTGCGTGCACCGCGCTGTCACGGCCGCTCGGCGACCTCGCACAGTGACCAGCGTGTGAGTGCACGTCGGCAGCCAGCACCGCTCGGGCACTGCGGGGGGTCGCGCCTCGCAGTGCTGCCGCTTCGAGTGCGCCAGCCAGCTCTCCAGGCAGTGCGCGTGCACGTGCCTCATGCTGCGCCGGCCGCGCCCTGCGTCAGGGCCGGCCGCACGTGCAACGCCGAGGGGCTGCGACCCTGAGAGCAGGCCTACAGATATACCTGCCGCTGCAGAGGCACGGCGTGAACAGCGGGTCGTCTGGCGATCCCTCAACTCTGCAAATCCTGCGCGCGTCCACCTCTGTCTCAGTGCTCAGCCCGGCTGCGCTCAGCTTGCTGGTGCCTGAGTATGCAGGCGCCTACAGAAGTTGGAGCGCAAACAAGCGCACACCTGCAGGTGTCCTCGTCCCCATCTGTGTCGCTTGCCGCAGCCGGCGGCGTTGCTGCACCAATGCTCATACCGCTGCGCCTCTCCACTCGCGCCTCTCCCCCGCTGCTATGCGCACCTCACTAGCTTCAGTTCTGCACCTTACCCTGCAAACAGCAACAACACCAAGATTACCGCTTGTGAGCTGGCCTCCTGATAATCATGCTGTAGCCACACCAAATTTTGCTGTGACGCCTACAGCGGAACACCCTCGGGGTCAGGGAGCCCTGACTCAGTGACGCAGCAGCCTGGCTCTCACGGATGTATTTATAGTCTAGACTGCTGGTGCCAGCAGGCAAGCACAAGTGTGTACGCATCGCTGATGAAGTCTTGCGTACTGGCTGGTGTAGGATATCACAAGCTGTACAGACCGCCATCAGCAATGCGCTTGTATGTTATACACTGCGGTCTACGTATGGCTGCAAGCGCGTGAGGGATAGCCTAAAGTGCAGCAGTCCCAGAAACTCCACTGTTAGGGGCGCCTATACGGGTCGCGCATGGCGCAGATCAGCCTCCAGAGGGTGGAGGCTGACCTGGCCTCCCTCACCGACAACTTTGCCAGCCTCGTGCGCTCTGCTCGCATCGCTGACGATGGCGACGAAGCCAAGCGGCCTGCCGTGCGCACCGCCGCTGCCTCTGTGTGCTCTGTCGGTTGGAGAGCCCTTGCACAGCTGTGCGGCAAGGGAACACGTAAAAGGCCCCCAGGAACAGACTCGGGTTAGGACGCTTCGGAGGTAGATTAACTGGCCAAGTTAAAAAAAAAGGATTGGCTCTGTGTGTGCTTTGGACGTGCGCGGCGGCGTGCCAGTGCATTCACGCAGGGCTGTTTTCGAGTGGTGCACCATGCACTTCATGAAACTCGTAGGCACCGTGTCGCCTGCACCGAGAGCAGCATGTGTTCAGCGCTGTGCTGGAAGCGCTGGCGGGGCACCGGCAGAGGCAAGGCACCGTGTCATAGCTGTAGGTGTCCAGGGAGTGGGCCGTGCGGCGCAGGACCGGCGCGCGCCGGGCGACATGGTCGAAGTGCTAGCGGAGAAGGTGGTGGCGGCGGGGCAGTCGCTGCTGCGCACGGTGGCCGAGCTGAAGCGGCGCGCGCTGCTGTCGGACGCGGCCGGCCTGAACGCCGCGGTCGCGGAGCGCTGCGCGGCGCACAGGGGCGCGGCGGACGGCGCGGCGGCCGCGCTGCGCACGCTGCGCGACGAGGTGGCCAGCACCGTGCAGGCGCGCTGGCAGTTTCGGGATCGCTCTCGTGCTGCTCCTAAGGAAGACTGTTGGGCATGACGTCTTCAGGCAATCTCATTGCGAGCGTCGCGCAGGAGCTGGAGGAGCACTACTTCTCGTCGCGGCATAAGCGGCCTTTGCCTGTAGAGGCGCCTGGAGAGCATGCTGGCGCCTTAACAGAGCTGTGCAGGACCGCACTGGACGTCCCTGTGTCATAGGCCTTGCGAATGTCCACGCAATGCACCTCCTTGTCATGACCCTTGCATCAGGAGCTGCAGCTAAGTTCGCTGTGCTCCATGCATGTGAGGGGAGTGATGCCATGTGTTGTGACAGACTTGTGTGCAATGCTGACCCATCATGTACAGCACCTCTGCACACTAAGCAGCTCGCCTTTCCATCTCAGACCTCTCACCACATGACACAGCAGCTCACGCACCAGAGTTGCGTCCATGCTGGCTCGGCAGACATTTGCACCTCTCACACTCGAGCGGCACGGCCTCAGGCGAGCTGCGCCACGCGCTGCACGGGGGCGCCCGGATGCACGCGCAGGAAATCCTCCTCAAGTGCGAGCAGCTTCTCCCGCACGGCCTCCAGCGCCGTCGGCGCCATGCGGTCGTGGAACAGCACGCCCTGCCGCCCAGCATGCCGACGCCTCTGTTGCACACGTGCGGACCACCCTCACAGCCCTCACGCAGCCGGCCTCTGCAGGCTGCTAGGCAGGGTTGCTGTGGCCCCCCTGTCAGCCGCTTTTACATGTGGGCAGGTGGATGCACGCTTGCACGGACTTGAGGACACGATGTGCAGTTGCAGGTTGTACGTGATGCAGCTGGAAGCTGGGCAAGCTGTGCAAACCCACCGTGTAGAGAAGGTTACCCTGACCCCTTGCCGCAGCACACCTGGAGGTGGTCAAACTCATGCTGGAAGATGCGCGCGGTCCAGTCGGTGAGCGTCAGCGACATCGGCTGCCCCTCAAGGTCCTGGGCGCGGATCTTGACCCGCTGCGCGCGCTGCGGGCCAGCCGCGCGCGCAGACTCAGCGCGTTAGACATGCCAAGGCTCAGCAGACACGCAAGCGGCTTGCCATCCTCATCAGAAGCGCGAGCAGCGCCAGGGAGGGCCCGCCATGGCCGACTTAAAAGTGCTTGTAGCAGCGGCCCTGATCAAACAGACAGCCGCCGAGCCCCAGGCCGCACCTCTACCGGCGCAAAGATATGCGGGAAGGAGAGGCAGCCCTCGTCTCCCAGTACGCGCTGGCGCCCGATGCTGATGACACGCGGGTTCACTAGCGTGATCTCCTCGTCCCCGCGCCGCCCCGTCGGGTTGAACACCATGAGCCGCACGTTCACGCCGACCTGCGGCGCCGCCAGGCCCACGCCGTCGTCCCTGCACGGGCGCGCTCCGCGTCACGCGCTGCCTGCTTCACGGTGAGTCCAGACTGTGCCCCACAACCTCCAGTGCAAGCCCACCGCACACAACGTCAGAGGCATGTGTATTGTAAAAAAAATCAAGTCAGTAGCGGGCACCTGCAGCTGCGCACTGACAACCTGCTGCCGCGCGTCTAGCCACTATCAGACCCACCAGTCTATGGAGCAAAGTGTCTGACACCTTGTACGCTCGAGGCTAGACAGCACGTTTAAAAAAGCGGTGTCTGACGCCGACGGAGCAGCGCACCCGTTATACATAACTTCAAACAGCTCCCGCGAGAGCCGCGCCAGCCGCTCGTCAAACACGCCTATGCGCGCGTTGGGAGCTCGCAGGCGCGGGTCGGGGTAGCGTATGATCTGCAGCGGCGACTCCCACGCCAAGTCCGTCACTGCGGGGGCACGCACGTGCTTTAGCGCTGGAGCACTGTGCCCTGGGACGGGGCTGGACGTGGATGTGGCACCGTTGCCTCGCACGGCACAATGCAGCGGCAGCACGGGCGCGCGACGCTCCAGGGGCGCGCTACACATAAAAGCCCAGGAGACTGCCAAGCGCACAGCACACGAGCAGCACGCTCACGAGCCACAGCAAGCAGAGTGTCACGCACAAAACTGCAACTCCTAGCACAGAACACCAGCCAGGCCGCCAGCTCCAGACCGCAAAGTGTTTACAAGCTAGACGCAGGCCGTGCACAGACACACGTCGGACGAGCAGCCACAGCAGGCCTGCACCTGTCTCCACCTGCGCTTCCACGACGGCCTCCTGCCGCTCCTGCTTCTGCTCCGCCAGCTCGCGGAGGGCAGAGCTGCGCCGCGCACGCGCCACGTGGGACGCCCGCCGCGTGCTGACCGCGTGCCAGCCGGACCGCCGCGCGTGGGCTGCGTCCGCGCCACTGGAGCGGCCGCTGCAGCTCGCGACGCAGCTCATGCGCTCGTGCGCGGCCAGCGCCTGCACGGCCAGGCGCCTGCCGGCGGCCGTGCAGGCCGACATCATGCTGGACCTGCTGCTTGTACCTCCGCGCGCGGGCAAAGCGCAGTGGCGCTTTCACTACCGTGCGGCTTGTTTGTTGCTTGGTATGCAGAGTGGAGCCCAGTACATGCTGTCGACCGAGGCAAGCCTCACCAAGCAAGCCACCTCCTCTGGTCACAAGCCGCACTGGCTTCGGCTGTCGAGCCCACATCATCAAGCCCAACCCTTCCAAGCAAGCTCGAGCCCTGTCACGAGTGCGCCAGTGCTAGCGGCGCTGTGAAGGCTAAGGGGAGTGGGTGGAGCAGCACGGCTTTCTTTTGAGAGGTGTTGGACTTGTGATGGAGCACTGGTTGCGGTGAGCGTGACGTCGACCTCCTGGCAAGCCCGACTGCGGCAATGCCTGCTGCTGGGCTCCCAGCGGCGTCGCAGCAGCTGCTGCACCGCCTGCTCTTCCCGCAGCGCACGTGCAGGCACAGCGTCGGTGCGGCGTGGCTGGTCTCGCAGCCGCTCAGGCTCCTGCGGGAGCCCAGGCTCGCGCGCCGGCAGCTCAGCTCTGCGGCGCGGGCCGCTGTGCACGCCGGGAAGAAGAAGGCGCAGAAGCCAGACGACTTGCAGCGTGCGGCTCGGCGCTTGCAGAGTGGCAGCAGCTGCAACGCACCGCGCAGCATGCGAGGTACTTACAAGCATTGGCAACGCAGGGCTGCTGGAGGACGAGCCGCACAAGGTGTTCGACACGGTCAACATCACTGTCAAGTGCGTGCTCCCGACAAGGGCGCAGCGCTGCACCGTGCACTGGCAACAAGCTGGGCGTGTCAGAGAGCGCGTCACGCCGCGGCAACCCTTCCAGAGCGCGCCACACGCCTGCGCTGTGCAGGGCCGGCAGCGGCGGCCGCGGGGAGGTGGTGGCCAAGGGCGCGGGCCGGACGGTCCGGAACTTCAAGTACCGCGCGCGCAGCAGCACGCCCAAGCAGATCTTCCTGCCGGCGGCCGCGCCGGCCGACGGCGCCGAGGGCGCGTCCGTCGTGTGCGCGCCCCGCCCGCCCGACGCCTGCACACCCCCTGCACCTCCCTCGGCCCTGCCGCCTCTGTGTGGTGCCGGCTGCTGTGTGGCAGTCCGCAGCCGAGGGCGGCGTGCCGGGCCGGGCTTGGTCGGGTCGTGGACGCCTCGCCCAGGGCAGACGCGCTGTCGGGAGGGGCTGAGAGCGGCGGGCCTGTGCTGCGGCAGGCTGGTGGCCGACCCAGCGCTGGACAATCTGCTCCACCTGCACGCGCGCCCGCGGCTGTGCGGCAAGGGCGGCGCGGCGGGCAGCCCGGCGACCGGCAGCGCGGGGCCCCTGTGCGCGCTCGGGACCCTCCCCGAGGGGCTGTCCTCGGCCGCGCTGTAGCAGCCTGCGTCGCGTGCCAAAGGTCCATGGCGCAACAGCAAGCATGCAGCTCTCGGCGACATGTTATCAGCCAAGGTTGCCTATTCTTACAACATGGCGCGGATGGCGGCATCACTGAATGGCCTGACCCATTGGGTCCTATGAGTCGTCCATACCTATGGCCTGCCCCTGCCCAATGGTCTGCACGCCCGCACCGGGGAGGCAACCGGGGCGCGCGTGCGGCAGGCGCGCGCTGAGGCGGCGCGCGACGACGCCGCCGCTGCGCGTGCCAGTGCCGCTCGGCACGGTCGTCAAGCGCCGGCGCGGCGGCGCGCTGCTGGGCGAGCTGCTGGCGCCGGGGCAGACGCTGGTGGTCGCGCGCGGCGGCGCCGGCGGCGCGGGCGTGGTGGCGCCGCCGAAGAAGGGCGCGGCGCGGGCGGGGCCGGCGCAGCGGCGGCAGCGGCAGGCGTGCAGCCGCTGCGGGGTGTCTGATATAAGCCTTGTTGGGCGGGGGGCTTGTCCGCCGCTGCGTGGGGTGCGGCGTCGGGCTGGTGCGGGCGGCGCCGGCGTGGTTGCGTCGCATGCGGAAGGCCCTTACGCGGGCTGTGCGCTGGCCGTGGACGGCAGGAGGCGGTGCTTACCTACTGCCGCGTCAAGTATGCTGCAGGCAGATGCAGAGCCCACTGAGGCCGAGCAAGCGCTGAAGGCGCGCGGGGACCGGCATAGTGTTTCGCGTGGAGAACAAAATTGAAGCATAACGATTCCCAAGCATGATTTCTTGGCGCACGGAGTGAGGCGCGGGCGACCGACGCCGGGGGCGCGCTGCAGGCCGAGGACGAGGGCGTGGCGGAGGTGGAGGACGCGAACTGGGAGGCTGACGCGGCGGGCGGGCCGGGCGAGGAGGCGGCGCTCGCGCTGCTGCTGCGCGTGGTCGCCGATGTGGGCCTGGTCGGCCTGCCCAATGCGGGCAAGTCGTCGCTGCTCGCCGCGCTCACGCGGCGCGCGCTCCGCCCGCCCGCCCAATCCAGCGCAGTCATGCCTGTCTGGTGGCCGCGAGACGCCATTTCGTGACCGTAAAAGCAGCGAGCGCGCTGTGACGCCGCTCGCTGCCGCCGCGCTCAGAGTGAGCGCACGGGCGCGCACCTGCTCTGGGGCTGAGAGCTACCAGCAGCCTTCAGCGCTGTCTGCAGAGGGGTGTGTCCGCAATAGCGGGTGTGTCCACGAAAGCGCTGCAGGGCGCTGCCAGAACCTGTCAGCCTATCCTGCGCAGTGCGCGTGCCCAGGTCGGCGCACCTCGCGTCCACCGTGTTGCGCCCAGGGTTAAGGGTAGGGTACGGCCGCGCAGGGCGCAGCCGGAGATCGCGGCGTACCCCTTCACCACGCTCATGCCCAATCTGGGCGTCCTGGCGGCCGGCGCGCCGCCGCCGCCGCCGCCGCCGCCCGCCGCCGACCCTGCCGCGCCCGGCAGCAGCGGCCTCAGCGCGGGCGCCCGTGCGGACGCCCGCGCCGGCGCTCGCAGGCTGCCTGCGCCCGACGAGGCCGCCGGGTCCTTGCCCGGCGACGGCGGCGGCGCTGCCGGCTGGGAGGGCAGCAGGCAGGCTGACAGCCACGCGCGCGACGGCGGCGAGGAGGATGCGGCGCCCAGGAGCGGCGCCTCGATCGGCGGCGGCGGCGAGCCCAGCTGGCACGACGGCTGGCGGGACGATGGCGACGGCTGGGGCGCGCGCGCGCGCCATGGAGCGCTCGCGGCCGCGGCTGCGCAGGACAGTGTCGTGCAGAGCGCAGGGAGCTTGGGCTGGGGCAGCCTGGATGACGAGAGCGGCTCGCCGGACGCAGCAGCGCCCCGGGGCCAGGACGGCGCTGGGCCTGACGGCCGGGGGGAAGCGGAGGGCGCTACGACATCAGACGATTCGCCGGCGCCGCGCCGGCCGCCCCGCCGCAGCGAGGTCGCCGCTTGGGCGGACGCGGAGGGCGGCGCAGCAGCCGCGGCGGCGCCCCGGGGGTCGCTCGGCCGCGGCGCGGCCGGCGGCTGGGAGGCGCAGGCGGGCGGCCCGGTGCTGGCGGACCTGCCGGGGCTGATCGAGGGCGCGCACGCCGGCCGCGGCCTGGGCCGCATGTTCCTGCGCCACCTGCGCCGCACGCGCGCGCTGCTGCACGTGGTAGACGCGGCCGCGGGTGCGCGCGCAGCTCCCAGCAAGCCTTGGAGCGCCGGCTCGGCCCTGCACTGTGCGCTTGATCGCAAGCAGCGCCCTCGTGAAGGCTTGCCATGGCTCGCCAGGGACGTGAGCCGGCCGCCTGTGCCCTGACGAGTGCGGCGGCCTTGTGACCGAGTGCCTGAGTCCGGGGAGCAGTGCGCAGGGGGCCCTGCTGCCATCGAGCGCACTCCCCTGCCACTTGCGCATGCCATCAGGCATGCCAGTTCTGGCCGACACGGCCTCCTACAGCCTCCGAGCACACCCCCTGCCTGACTCACCTTTCTCCGCGCTCACATGCGTCATGGTCGGCTGCCGCGGCGCGCAGGCGACCCGGTTGCGGACTACTGCGTGGTGCGGCGCGAGCTGGCGCTGTACAACCCGGAGTACTGCGCGCGCCCGCACGTCGTCGCGCTGAACAAGCTCGACCTGCTGCCGGCCGCGCACGGCGCCGGGCTGGCGCCGGCGCCCGACGCGGCCGCGCTGGTGGACGACATCCTGGCTGCCGCGCAGGCCCTGCAGGCGCGCCTTCACTTGCGCGCCGCGCCCGGCGCGGCTGCGGCGCTTGGAGCAAGCGCCGCGGAGAGAATCGCCTGAGAAGTCTCAAACTGGTGGGGTGCTGCACGCCGTTCAGCAGCTGCACACCCACGACACTGTTCTCGTGTCTAAATGTATTTCCTGGTTACCTCCTCGATGAGCCGGTGTGCCGGGGGCCTGCCGCAGGACGATGTGGATGGGGAGCCGCGGCCCTCGCTGCCGCGCGCCGTCGTGGCCGTGAGCGCGACAGAGGGCAGCGGCGTGGCAGCGCTCAACAAGGAGCTGTCTGACCTGCTGCAGTAGCGCGCGTGCTGCTGCCTGGTCTGATGCGACAGCCTCGCGACCAGTGCGTCCTTACGGCATGGCAGCAACTGGGAACATGCAGAAATTACACTACAGAAGCTGCAGAGCTACATCTCAGAAGTTTGCATGGACTGTAACAGCACTGCAACAGCATCGCCAAACAAACTGCTCACAGCAAGTGTTCCAGCATCATCCTGGTCTCACCAGTCTGCATTATCATGAAAGCATACATTGCCTTTCCAACCGCCATTCGCGCCCAGCTAAATCAGCTCCCGCACCTGCGCTGGCGTTGGAAAAACAGACAGAGACTGCCAGCGGTCCCTCACATGGGCTGTAATGCGGGACAAGGAAGCGCACATGGCATGTGGCACGCACGGAGCTCAGTAGCAGACAAGTTGTCGCCCGGCGCCGCCAAAAACCGGGTCTCATGCCGCAGGCTATATTATGTGGCACCCGCAAATACGGGCCACTCCCGCTCAAGGGCCACCTGCAAGCCCCCCAGCCCGCTCACGCCGGCTGGAAGAGGGAGTAGGCGCGCATGACGCGCGCGCACACGGCGGCCTTGAGCGCCGGGCTGGTTCCCGGCGCGGCCAGCTCGACCAGGTCGCGCCGCAGGCTGGGCCACTCGGAGGCCGCCGTGCGCATGAGGCCCAGGCCCGCGTGGCGCCGGAACAGCGCGGCCGCCTTTTTGAACACGGCGTGCGCGCGCCAGACGAGCGCGCCGCGCGCAGCCGCGGCAGGCTCGGCGGCCGCGCCGTCCGCGTCCGCGGCGGCGGTGCCCTTCTCGTGCGCCGCGGCCAGCGCGGTCACCGCCCGCTCCACCTCAATCATTGCCATCCTGTCGCACCGGACTGGTGTCAGCGCAACAGTGTCAGTGCTACGATGTTAGTGCTAACAAGCACCCGCCTGGACGGCCCAGTGACTACCTATGGGCGCCTATGTAGTCATGCAGGCGCATAGGCGGAATGCCTGATCAACCTAGTATAAAGCACATGCAATGCATGCTGGTGCGTAGATGTGCGCGGTACCGCTCAGGCGCTGGCTGCGCCGGTGATCATGCGACGCCTGGCAGGGTGGCATGCACCCTGTGGAACAGTCGCCGCCAGGCTGTCGAAAGGGACGCAGAACGCGTGCATGACTATGGAATCCAGCCTGCAGGACGGTGTGTGCTGCGAGGCGCGCCGGACAGGGAGCGCCTCCCAGCGCGTGTCCGGCGGCGAGGGCGTCAGCCACGTGCGCAGCGCGGACAGGAGCACGCCAGCGATGGCCAGCGCCGGCAGCGCGGCGACCACCGCGATCGTCAGCTCGTTCTGGCGCATGATCTGGTCCAGCTCCATCATGGCCGCCTCCGTGTCCACCTTGAGCTTTTGCAGCTGCGCGCGCGGCCGCGGCGGTCAGCGCCGCCTTCGTGAGCGGCGGCCCTGTGAGCTTTCGCAGCTGCGCGTGCGGCCGCGGCCGTCGGCGCCGGTGGGCGCGAGCGGTGACACTGTCAGGACTCGTTTGATTCAGCTTGTTAATGTGCGCAGCGAACAGGCTGCTTGGAGGAGAAGGACGTGGCACCGGGGTCAGACTGACTGCACACGGCCAGAGCGCAGCCATCAGCCATGCTGCACGGCCAGCGATCTCGGCAGCAGGCCCCAATTGGCACGCTGCAGCAAAGGCTGCTACAGGGGCAATCATTTTTTTATGCTCCACGTGCGCCTTCCGCCGCGCTCCGATACCCTCACATTCCCGTCCTGGCCCAGGGCTGGGGGTGCGCCGTGCAGAGCCCGGCCGCGAGAGGCCCAGCACCCCCCGGCGAGGGGCGCGCCTGGATGAGCAGCGAGCGCGCGAGCTGGCCGCCCAGCGCGCTGCGGATGGGCTGCTTCAGCTCGTCCTCATAGCTGCGCATCAGGAGCGCGAGGCCGGCCCCCACATCGTCCACGCCGCCCCCGCCGCTGCTGGGCGGCGCCTGCACGGCGGCGGTCGCAGGGCCCACGGCCGCCTGCGCGGCGCCGCGGCCGCCCGCGGCCGCGCCGGCGGGCGGCGCGGCGCCGGCCGCCGGCGCGGGGAGCAGGTCGTCCGGCACGCGCCCCTGCGGGGGCGCGCCGCGCGTGCGCCTGAGCCAGGGTGTCACAAACCCTAGACCTGCTCGCAGGCGCTGCGCTCACGTCCACTGCCACTGCCCAGGCCGGCCCCGCATGCAGGGCCGCACAACACATGCGCTCTTTGCTTCTCCCCCCGCTCCTCGCTCCCCCGCTTTGGCTTCAAGGTCCGGCCAGGGCCACGCGCAGCATCCTGCTCTCAAACCCTGCAGTGTAATCTCACAACACGCATGCCAACCGCGATGTGTTGCATGAATGAGCTACAGCCGAGTATCAGCCAACTTTGGCTGCATACGCCTGCCAGGGGGAGCCTCATGGTGGGCAGCAGACGCGCCCCGTGCGTGCGCCGGTAGTCCGCCTCGTAGGCGGCCAGCATGCGGCCGAGCGACGCGCGCTCCGTGCCGTACTCCGCCGCTGTGACCATGGCGGGCCGCTGCCGGAACGTGTTGAAGAGGTGGTCGCGCAGCGCGGCCAGCGGCGCCGCTACGTGCTCGAGCACCGCGGCCGCCACTGCGCGGTAGGCGCCGCCGGCCCAGTCCTCCAGGTCGCGGCTGCCGGCCAGGCGGCTGTGCCTGGCGGCGTCGCGCGAGCACGCGTCACGCGTGACTGCTGTGCGAGCCCGTTGGGCGCGGCCCGCCGGCCGCGCAGCCGCCACCCAAGCGGCTGCGCCTGGCAGTGCCGCGACACGCGGTCCTCCAAACTAATGGGCATTCTGCCGCTGCAGCAGCGCATGAGGTGGGGGACAGCCAGAGCTCCATGCGAGCCATCGGT
>JAABUV010003926.1_pt1 | contig 18370 bp, 22 predicted proteins | sample 5559971 | NCBI WGS metagenome assembly JAABUV01 (sample SAMN10711881, study PRJNA513362) | rock metagenome | isolation source: Antarctica rocks | place: Antarctica: Victoria Land, Knobhead nord | collected 2015-12-19
ACAGTCTCCCGTGTGTCCGAGGGGTTTGGAACTTGCCATGGGTTTTGATGAATAGATCACACGGATAGCAAGCGCTCTTGCTCGAACAGATTATTCGTGAATGAGGTATATCAGGGCTATGCTCGTACTCCGGTAAGCGCGAGTTCACTGATGAGGAATATCTCATTGCGAGTCCTATCGCACTCGGTTTCAGCTTCGGTGAGAAACTCTGGCGATGTCACTTGGAACGAGAGCGCCTTCGACTCGCTCGTTATACCCAATGAACATAAGCACGTCGTCAAATCTCTCGTAGAGTCGCACGAACGGAATGCGAAGAAAAACATCGACGATATCATACAAGGCTAGTATCATCCTAAGATTCAGTGCACGCCCTTATGCTTACATTCTCAGGCAAGGGACGAGGTCTCGTGGCAGTCCTACATGGACCGCCGGGGACCGGGAAAACCCTCACAGCTGAAGGCATCGCAGAGATGCTCAAGAAACCACTCTACGTTAGTTTTGTCGTGTCGAAGTTTTCGGTAGACTGACTTATCTTTTAGATGGTATCCGTTGGAGAGCTGGGGACAAGAATGAACCATCTTGAGAAGAACCTCTCCCAGATACTCGATGTTGCTCATACATGGCGTGCAGTGTTATTGATTGATGAGGCCGACGTCTTCTTGGAACAACGGGAGCTTCGCGACGTCAATCGCAACGCGCTTTCTGACCACAAATCGTGTCGCAACTTTTGACGAGGCTTTCCAATCGCGTATTCACATCGGACTCAGATACGACAAACTCGACGTCAAAACTTATTTGAAAGGGGTTCATTGACCGAGTCAGGAAATTACCAGAGGTGGAAGTTGCGGACATCACAGAGGATGATTTTACGCAGCTATCTAACTTTGAAGTCAATGGACGAGAGGTACAGGAGCTTTTTTTTTGTTTTCCCCTCTGCCTCTTCCCTACCTTTCATTGATCGTCTACCGCACACGACGAGTTAACAAGGCACTGATGACAGATCAAGAACGCGGTCCGCACAGCCCAATCCATAGCCCTTAACGAGGAGAAAATGCTGAGCATGGCGCATCTCCTCCGAGTTCTCTTCGTTGGCAACGTCTTTGCTAAGGACTTGAAAGGACCAGGATATGAGGAGGCCCTCAAACTCTACACGTGACTGGGAGAGCGGTTTTATGGCTTAACCACAATGAGAGTAGATAGATTGTGTGGGTATTTCTAGATTAGATTAATAGAAACAGATAATTTTGTGGTTCATCTATTACACGACATTGATACCTAGGGGTTTGGTCGCTTCCGGCGTCCTTACCTCAATATTTACCTTCCATACGAAGTGAAACTATCAGTGATATCTCGAGCTGTAGTTTGTAAGTTAATCTTTGCACCAATGAAAATCCTCGCCGGCCACACTTGATCTTTATCGAGGATGGAAACGAGTGAGCGTCCTAGGACTCGATTGGGTTTAAATCGGCAAATGGAGCTTGGTGACCCCACACTTCCCTACTGACGGCCTTGCTCCAGAGTCAAAAGCGTCCAAGTCCCCATTTATCATCGTTTTTTCTCTTAATCCATGGTGCCCTCGACAAGAGAACGTTTTGTCACTGTTGCAACAGATTCTTGCCGTTCGCTCATTTCCGCTGCAGCAGCAAACCGTCCTTCTCTTTCATGCTCCATGTCCACAAGATACCAGTCATCTCAGAGTGCGTACGGAAATTGAACACTTCAGAGAAAACACTAACATTTGCAAGTTCCCAGTGAAGATGTCCGAACTAAAAATACCCCCAAATCAAACTCGTAAACGACGAAGCACTGGAGCAAAGAGGGAAAGCGAAGAAATTCGGAAGAAGATTGCACTTGGACTCCAACAGCACTCCACGCGCTCCATTGCTTATCAATATACGGATGATGGGATGAGAGAGCCTCAGAACGACTCTGCATCGACGACTTCCCTAGCTGTCGGATCGTCAGCCCCCTCATCCGCTCAAACCTTCATAGAGATCGACAATTTTGATATCTGGGATATCGAAGCAGAAAGAGGTTTGATTCGCAAGAAATTCAGTAAAATCAAAACGGAACAGAGACACAAGATGAAGGCACTTGAGAAGCAGACCTTGAGCGACGCAATGAATTACAACTTGATTAGATGTTGTCGGTGTCGATCCTTTACTGCGACTGATACCGATGGTTTATGCGCTGACTGCTTTCATACGCGATGTTTCAAGTGTCAGCATCCGGACGATTTGATGGCAGATAGATACGGTTTGACAGATGCACAAGAGGAGAAAGTGTTGAAATAAGTGAAAGAACGCCATTTATGTAGATAGGACTTAATTTAGTTCTAGCCTAGAACAGAAGAAGTGATAAGCTTCACTTGAGCGCCGACTGTGCGGCTGGAGAAGGGGATCTATTTGAAGTCAGAGGGTGACGTTTAGGCTGCTGATAGCAATGGAGATGGAGGCGAAGATGGGTGGGGCAGAACGGAGGCGGTGACTTGAGGAACGAATGACGTGGGTGGGTTTTGATTCTAGTTGTGAGTTAAGGGTGCCTCTTCTGTGGACACATTTCTGCCTGCCTTGGTAGCAGGGCCTCTCTGTCGGAAATTTCTGAAGGGGACGAATAAAGACGTCGGGGTCGTTCTGCGATTGGATGTGTGACCGACCCTTGCGGCTGGGAATTTAGCATGGCAATTAGCAAGAAGTGCGAACAATGTACTGCAGCAGCACCACTGGTCTATGGTGTATATAAATCACTTTCCCATCTTGCGCCTAGGGTTCCAGTCAGTCAATTCAATACGTGCGGTGTAACGCCTTCTACATCCTCCACCTTTTACAGCAATTTCGGCGCGATGAGACGAGCGCCGTTCACTCAGGACTATTTCCATCGAATGAGATATTGCTTGCGTGGTCTCCCGCACCCTTGCTTCGCATCCCTCTCAGCGATGATCTCTCCTTCCCATTCCTGCTGTTCGTAAATAACCACCATCCGAGATAGTGGAAGCCGATCCGATCGTCCGCTTGTTAACTCTATCGTATCATTATTACTTGTAGCTCTCTTAAGGCCGGTCGAGTAGAAAGATGTGAATCGAGGATCAAGATGTGGTGAGGGTTGGAAGGTGCGTAGCTGCTGATGTCCGACTCGTACTCCGTCTCGGTTTCCTCATTCGAAGAGAGTGGCGGAAAAAAGCGACGACGCAAAGCGGCGTTTAATACGACACTTCAAGCATGGCTTGTCTCTTGCGGCAGAAAAACACCGTCTCTTCCTGGAACGCAGCAAAGGCGTGTTTTTCTTGTTGCTATCCCCGACACAACCCTCTTCTTCGTCGTTCATCTCCGCCTCCTTGTCGTTCCACTGATATCTCTCATCTTTATTGACTGAGGGATCAGGCCTCAATATCTTTATGACCCCCGTCGCTTGACTCGCAGGTTCGTGTATCGTGTGTCGGTAAGAGGAGTGTATTGCAGAGTGGAGGAGGGATACCTGAGGTAGAATGCTCGTCGTTCTTCTGAAGGGTGGAGCGTCTGGATTGACACGATCTCTGTTAGTATGGAAATCACCTAGCAAGGCTTACCCAGCTTCTGGGCCCGCCAGAAGTCAGTCACTGAAGCCGCCACCGGCCTCTTGCTCAACACCCTGGACGTTCCTTTCGGACACGTCTCTCTTTTCTGTTTGCTTCTCCTCCGTTTGGCCGATGGGTCTATGAGAGATAAACGTGTTTGAGAGTCGGAATTCTGGTCTTGGTCGATACTGGTCTTTAGCCGTTTTCGCCCAGAAATTTTCACCTCGCACACACAGTTTTTCGGTATTATTAATGAACAGTGAATTATATCTCTTGCCGGCGGTGTCGAGATGTGCGCGGAGAGTGGTTCGGATGGGTTTATACGGGCCGAGGCTGGAGCTTGTGCGAGCGACTGCCTGCAGGCATCGCCACGCTCAGGTGCTTGTTTTTGGGTCCCTTCTATTGGTGCTTGTTCACCAGAATCGAGTGCATCGTTGTAATAATCACTGTAAGGTATCATAGACCTGTGCTGGTTCGGATTCGGAGTAGATCGCTCTCGGGTCATGTCCGTGGACAGGAAGGCGTAGATGAAGGAGTAAAGGAAGTGAGAGAAGTATCAGTAAGAGCTTTAATTTGGTTGACAAGGACTTCGATTGTTTCTATAGATGTATTAGCATTCTATTGACCTAGGACCGTAGCAGCTGTACCGGATTCTTGATCAGCCATATCCTTCTTAGACTCCATGATGGAAGTGATCGCACTGCCTCAATCTTCGGCATAAACTTCGAAATCCTATGGCAGTAGTATCAAGACTAGCACGACTGAATACTTGCTGTCGAACAAGCGCTGCATTAAATTGTGAGTTGTTAATGGCTGAGGGAGCGGCTCTTACATAAGCACGTGATTACCCCTCCACATTATGCATCAAGATTTGGTCCAGGATCCCTCTGACATAGAAATACGCGACGTGCTTAGTGCTAATATATTGAAGCTACCTCTGCTACATAACATCTGACTACTATTTATCATGACTCAGGCGGCGAACAAAGTCCATCTTTACCAAGAACAACTAAGCAAGGGGGATAAAGAGAAGTTGAAGACATTTGGAGAATGGCTTTCCAAGAAGGAGAGGGTGTTTGAGGCGCCTAAAGGTGGACTTCAAAAATGTGTGGATCCGCAACTGCGTGACAAGCTTGAAGGGCTGTTTAGGACTGTTGGCTTCATTAAACAGGTTGGTTCTCTTGTTCCGAAACTTAGGCTCAACTAACAACCATGCAGGACCCTAAAACGTTTGCGGTACTTCGAACTTCAGCTTCTCAATATCCGAAAACCCTATCTGTAATTCAGCCTCTGTCTCGTCTCACTTCAAGCCGACGACGAACAAGTTACGGCATCCGGGGTAACTCTGACTGGACATAAGACTTATACGACTACATCTCTGGATGCCCATTTGCAGGTCAACCAGACGAGAATCCTGCCGAGGCCAAGCATTCTTTCCAACGGCTACACTGCTTTTTTGTGACAGATACTGTGTTATTCGAGGCTTCGATTTCTCCAAGTCTAACAGCAGCTCGTTACACTTGACTGATGAAGGTTTGGGACGGGGCCGAGGAGGATCGTGGGGTGGGTCAAAGTGGTTAGGAGACGCTTGGCAGGAAGAGGGCGGAAATTCGGAGCGATTGGGAGGCAGTGGAGAGACGCGAGTGCTTGAGGAAGGCATCAGAGGAACGTGATGATTAGAAACAGACTCTGAAAAGCCGAAGTGGTTCGATGAAATGGAAGTGCGTGGTTGTTCTGGGAGAGCGGTTTGGATTCGCTCTCGACGAACCGGTGGAGCTTTCGGTAGACTTGGACCGCCTTGAAACGATGAGGTTGAAATGCTTCCCAACGAGCATTACAAAGGAATTCCAGCGCTGCAAGAATGGGGTCAGACTCAGGAGACATTGTGTGTAGGAAAGTGCGAGAAGTGCGAGAAGTGCGCATGCTCCCCAAGATGGCGGAGCAAGGGCGTATCGGGAACATTACCTTCAACCTAAAAGAGCCCGGGAACGCTAGTTCACTTCTCAAACCGCTCGGTATCACCTCAGGCAAACCCCGGTACCTTCCGGGAGCCAATGAGCAGTGTCTTTATAAATCCGCGGATTTATAACTTTCATTGGCTCCTGGTTATTCCCTGATCACTCGGTAAGGCGGGATTGTTTCGACTGCACAGTGAACAAATCTATGGAAACAATCATTGGGAACTCGGATGAAAACCATGAATATGCCGCTCTAGCACGAAGATCATGAGCGTTAATCACTAACTGTATTGACGCCGAAACTCCTTTGAAATCCTGAATAAGGGAGGAGAGATAACTGCTACTATGTCCTGTTCATGCATGTTATATATATCTTCTGCAAGCCCTCGTCCTCGTTGCCTCGTTTGCCTAAAAGTTATTTCGTTCACTGTCTGCCTCATTAACCCTGTCTATTCGTCTGCAGTCTTGTCTTCTGCAATCTTACCTGCATGCTTTCATTGCCTTTCTTCCTGGTTATGGAAAGAGTCTCATCGACAGCTCATCTATGCGATCTCGCTTGTTGCTAATGTTGCAGCAATTCCTCTTCTGCATTAGCGATACATCCGAGGGGTTTGATTCCTGGGTTGTTTGATTACACATGGGATATTCAACAGCAGCGGTGGAATTACATATCATTCTATCGCTCAAAGCTAAACCAAGACTATCGATTCTACGAGGAGTGCATCAATCATCAATCAGAGGACGAAACTTCTGCAGCACATAAGTCCATCAAGAAACGACCATCGTCCGAGTCTTCACCACTTGATCAGAAAGCCTCAGAAGTTCCATCTATTTCATCCGGAAACCTATCGTCTATTCAGCCAGATCATCCATCAGCGGTTTCCCCAAGATGTACCTCAACGAGCTCCCTTCGCGCACAATGTGTCTATGCGGCCGACGCCTTCGTCATCGTCTACACCACCAGAGCGGCGTCTCTCAGGGTTCATAGGAGTCGAGCATCTACTTAATTCCATAGCTGAGGACATCACCAGTGCAGGCGGTCGTCAACACGATGGCGAGGGAACGGATTTCCTACGGACTGCGCCAATGGCAGCAATGTCCCGGCTTGCAGCACCATCTCTACCTTCAACCTCCAATAATATTACTTTGCCATCTATTACACCCGCTTTGATGAACATGTCTTCTCATCTACTAACACGGTCTAATGTGTGGCAACCACCCTCCGTGCATCCCCGAGATCAGGCGTCTACGTTAATGGGATCAGGTCCGCTGCCGCCCTCAGAGATCGTGACGGCTTCGAGTATGCTTTGTGCTGCGCACACACCTTCAGCTTCTCAACCTCGATCAGCTTCTCAATTACGTCAAGTGACTCAACGCGGGTCAAATCCTTCAACCTATCCTCGCATCCAAACTCGGTTCGATCGATCCGGAAATCTAGCAGCGTTAGCCAATCCTGCGTCACGGAACTTCAGCTCAATCATGCATTCTCCTCGTAACAGCCCACCTTCGGTCCTCTCTCAGGTTGCCTCTACCGGCGAGCCTCGGTTCTTATTTTCTGCGCCCTTCACTTCAACGGGTCCCGCTTCCACGATGTCGCAACTGGCATTCGACAAGAAAGTCTTCAACGCGCCAACATCAAAGGCTTTGGGCCAGAGTCAATGTCAGATGTTGACACTCGAAACGGAGCAAGGTCCCATTCAGGTACCTATTGACGTGCAAGCTGCGTCTAAAGTCGCTGACGAAAAACGCAAGCGCAATGCCACCGCCTCCCATAAATTCCGAAAGCGACGCAAAGACAAGGAGCAGAAGACCTCAAACAACATTTCAAATATAGAAGCACAAGTACGGGAAATGACCAAAGAGCGAGACTTCCTGCAGGATGTGCTACTGCAAAACGACATCTTCATACCAAGTCATGCCTCACTTGCTGGACCGCAATTTCAAGACACTGAAACGTCTACTCAAAATCAAGACAGAAGCACTCGGAGACGCATCGGTGCGTATGTACCATCGCAAGGGCTACCTCGGTATACTGTCGCCGCCCGTTCCCTTTTGAGCGCATGACCACCCATCCGAGCATATACAGGTGCTACAATAAAGGATGCGACCGCAAGTGCTATTTCATTCTAACACGAACCCATTCGAAGCGACAGCACTGCAACAAATACAGTGCAATTCACAACAGCATTCTGTTTGAACTATGATGTATATACAGCATGCACACACAGCACATCGATCGTCAAGCGCTTGAGCAAGCGATCATTCCCTCATCATTTCCTTACCTTTTTCGAAGAAATACCCTATGTTCAGCATATTCGTCGGCGTATTGAGCGTGCACAAAGTCTCAGTATCCCCTTAAAACACGCAGGTCGTCGTGAGCAAACACTGCATGAGACATGGGCGGTTACTGTTTAATGTTCAGGGCAGCACTTGGACTCCGGAAGACTGAAGGCATTCAGATTAGAAATATGTTTCGTATTAATCATCAATCTTTCGGGGGAGGGAGAAGAATGATGGAGATGTTTCCCCTGAAAGCCATCAAAAGCTGAGTGGGTAGAGCGAAGAGCGGGTATTGTGTTCGATGTATCAACAATTTTCTTCCCGGCAGCGTCTTCAAGGCAGTCAACTTCACAGCCGCCAGAAAATATGACAGTACTCCTCTTCATGGGCAATCTGCTAGTCCCATAGCTTACCCATGATGCTTACATCATCTATCTACCTGTCCGCTGCTCAAAACCACTCGGCCATTCTCGCCATAATGTATACATATCCCAGCGTAGCCTTTCCAAGCAATCGGCTCCTGACCGAGGAGAACTTCGATGACTGGCTTATCGCGCCCATCTACGACCCAAAAAAGCTATGGCAGTGTATTCAGACTGCTCCTGATGACAAGGAAAGTCAAGTCCCACTATCAGCGTCGGCGTCAAACAAAGGCTGATCGAAGAAGAATTCAATGATGGCTACAAGATGCTTAGACATCTAGAAACCTTACTTCAACCTTCTACAGACGCGGAGTTCATGCCTTTAACGAAGGAATATTACACGTTGTTGTCGGCCGACTTTAAGAGTACGGGAGATATGCTCACACATATCAAACTTCTGGAGGAACGCATCGATGCAACTCAAGTCACACTCGATAGCGACAAACGTAACGATGTGCTTGCCTGAGATCGTTCCCTTATGCAAATCTGGTCTGTCACTAAAGATATGACTGCAGAAAAGGCGGCAGGATCACGTGAATGAGATCAAATGCCTCACAGCCCTGAGAGCTCGTTTCGGCAATAAGAGTGAGGAAAGGAAACAGTGTAAGCACTGCAAAAGAGGCTCTCATATCGAGGCTGGAAACTAAATCCTGAGCAAGTTTCTTAGTGGGTTCAAGACAAGCGGGATTGGGAACAAGAGCAGAAGGACTCGAAAGGTCGTACAACCGGTATCAAAATAGTCAGATATATGTAAAAGAACGCTCGCCGAAAAGGTAAAGATGACATTACAGCACACCCTCTCGAACGCCGTGTTTGGCGCGCAGACGGACGAGTTCGTGCATGCGTTGAGAGAATCCTGCTTTCCCCCCGACAATCTTGATGCGGATGCGGATGTCCATACGCTTGCCAGTAGGGACAACGGAAACGTACGCGACTGGTACAAACATGAAATCTGAAGATGTCTAGGATGGGATGTCCTGACCAACCACATTGCATGGCCTGAGGTGAAAGTCTGAACCCGGACAATCAAAAATTTCCCCACTACCTGTCTGGTGTCATCTCTGCTATATCATCGCAACATTGGACCAAATATTCCGCTGGGTACCAAAAGTTGGAATTGTTGAGTCCGAGATATCAAAAGGGGGAAGAGCTTCAAAACGGCTTTTTGAAGATATGGGTTGAAACTTTGCTTGCGGCGATTGTGAACACATGAAAGTTTTTGACCATCCATCTCTCTTCCACTCTTCCTCTCCCCACGAACTCCTTCCTTGGTCATTCTTTTCCTCCTCGTCCGCCTCCCTTGCGCTCTGTGTCCTCACACCCCTCACATCCCTTATTTCATGCTCCGGCCCCTCCCCCCTTTTCATTCCCACCTTTCTTCCATCCACCCCCCCCTCCCCCACTCACCCTCCCCCCCCCAACCCATATCTCCCACCCTCAAGCCCCTGCCCTCACCTTCCCCCACGCCACCCTTCATCCCTCCTCCCGCACATCTGGTCAGCTATTCAATTAGCCAGATCTGCAAATCTCCCCACGATCCAAGAAAGACCATTCTGCCCCCAATTTGCTGAACCGCCATCACCCCAGCGTTAACAGATCTAGATGGCTGGGGCCACCATTGCTGCTCGAGACTTTGCATTTTTGGTGGGGCGGGGGGGGGTGTTCGAGAATTCGGGGCGATTGGGAAATGAGGGAGATATGTAAAACATCTATGTATATATCCGGGAAAGGAAGGGGAGATAGCCCTATCCCAAAGTATTAGGTCTGGGGGTGCTTTCATATCAAATACACGAAAGTTATGTGGAAATTTCCTTTTTGAACTGTTTCCTTTTTATCCAAAATATTCATGCACCCGCCCTTTCCTCCCTCCTCACCTCATTAACAACCATATACCTCCCGACCCCCACCCACCCCCACAGAAACCACCGCATCTGACTCCTGTGCCCCTGCACCATCGCCCTCTGCCCACCGTCACGAATCGCTCACAAACATCCGCCGCGGCCCCCCTTCCGCCTTCCCCCCACTCTTCTTCTTCTTCTTGCCCCTCACGCTGCGCAGCACGCCGATGTATTTGCGCGCGAGGGACGTGGTCGTCAGCACGTAGAGCTCGACGGGACAGGCCAAGCCCGGTCTGCCGGCCATGAGTGATGTAAGGTGACTGTAGAGAGCCGCGCGGCTACGGCCATACTAGCTGAAAAATACACAGATTTGGCACTGAAAAGGGATAAAATACAACGAAATACATAACTCTTCTGTATTTTTTCCTATATATTTACAGCTCGCTATAACGGAGCTCCGCAAAAATTTCAGAAAAGTCTTTCCGGTTGTGTTATAGCCAGATTTTCCGGTAATCACATATGTAATTTTCAAAAGCCAGAGCTTTCCTTCGCTATAGCCTGGTTTCCGTTATTCGGAAATCCCCTATAGCCAGCTTTGACTGTACTTTTTGAAGCACATGATATCGGCTTCCCGCTGCCGTTTTGGTGGCGATGGCGAGATCATTGAAGCTGGCGCCGATGAGGTTCGAGGAGTCCGTGCCCCTCACTAAGCTCATCCTTGGCTCGCTTATGGTGGGGTAAGTGACACGTCACTTGCCCCTAGGCTAAACGTTTATCCGAAAATCTCGTTGAAGTGTGATAGAGGCGGTAGATGTCAAGGCGGGCAAAAGAGACTACACGTCGTGAGCAACAATTAGGGGACTCTACTCAACGCCAACCCAGTCAATTTGAACGCGTTGAAGCGCATCTGCAGCATCGGGCTGAGCAAGAGCTAGGGCAAACACAAGTGAGAGGTAGGGGTAGAGGTAGGGATAGGGGTAGAGGGGGTGAAGCTTCGGAGCCTCTATCCGAACATCAGCAGGAGGCTTCGATCAAGGCTTCTACGGGGTGTTTCAAATCTGATATGTAGCTGATAATGTAAATACCTTCAAGGGTTACAACTTATCTTCGCTAATCCTAGTTGGGTAGCCGCTAGACCTATTGCGGGGGGGTGTATATGTACAGGTCCTTCCTGCAGCGGGCTGGACATTGCTTAAGCGTTGCCGGGCTTGTTCATGTATAGCTGGCTTACGCCCTCATACAAATTATCCTTGTTAAGAGGCTTTTTGCTAATGCAATGTCCAGCCCGCTGCAGGAAGGACCAGCTTACCCTAATCCTGCTCTAGGAGGAGGAAGCTCTTGAGCTAGACGTCAAGCGGAACATCGCCCGACAAAAGAATACCCGTCACGGAATCCTAAGATCGGCACCAACGCTCAAGAACCAAGTCCCAGCTGAGCGCTGGCTCGTGCGGCGGCAGAGCATGCTGCTTCTGATGAGAGAACGGACGTCATTCTCAGCCATGTTCAAGCCTTGCGTACTCAGACGAAGGACATAAAGGCTGAAATCTCAAGAAGAAGGAAAATCTTGTCAGACGTCGATCGAAGCTTGACTTCGCGATTCAGAATCTCTTACGACGTGAGACAAGCGCTATCGAGTCTATGAAAAAGGGAATTAAACGGATAGAATATCGATGAGATATTCTACATGCGATTAATTACTCTAGAAGCTCGCGTGTTTCTTTGTAAAGAAGCTGCACAACTCTATGGACTACAACAGCGAAAGCGAAAGAGGGGAAGCTCAGAAAATGATGTCTACGTAATTGAAGAGATACTCATCGCTGATCTGAGAGAGTTGAATACCTTAGTTGAAACACTTGCTTTCCGCTCTTGTCGTTTTAGATTAGCTCAAGATGTCTCTTCAGCTCATGTCATCACGTCTATGATCAATCTTGCACATCTTGTCTACTTGATCTCTCATTATCTGACTCTTCGCCTCTCTGTCGAGATCACTCTGCCTCATCGTGACTACTCTCTCTTCTCATCAGGCTCATCATACATCATGCGCGAGGTTGTTCCTTTCGAATAACAGTTCTTTTGTTGGAAATAGGAGAGTTGGTAACCTCCGCCTCATAGGGCTGGTAGGGCTGGCCCGCTAGTAGAGTTTTCACCTTCCACCTCCTAGATAGCCTCCTAACAACAACAACCAATATATCAATATGCCCCCATATGACCTCGTATTTCAACATCTTTAGCCTCGAGGACGGTTGACTCACAACCTCTTCCAAGACCTCGGCCACTACACATAGAGAAGAAGCTCTCAGTGGTAGCGAAAGAAGATTCGGTTGCATATGCCTTGTTCGTTGAAGGAATGACGCTTCTAGCGTGGGACATAGCCTGGATCTGCAAGACACAAGGGCTCAGTGTCGGAGACAACTGGTGGGAAGAAGTCTGTGCTATGGGGCGGAATCTCTGGCAGCTTCTTGCCGCCGCGTCCCCAGTGTCATGGCCGCCGATTCTGCGGCAACTCCATCCACCAGTGAATAGTATGCTGACATCCCATAACCAAGGAGGATCCAGTCTTGCCGTTTCGAGTACCGCCACACCCCTGGGAACATAACCTCACACAGCTCTTGCATACATGGAATCAGCGGCTTACAGTAAGACCGAAGCAGTGATTTCAGACTCTCCAGATGTAAATGCAAAGAATGGAATCTGCGTTCATACTATGGACACTTAGCATAATTTTATAGCTTGCAATCCCGGGCCTTCTCCTGCTTTGTTAAGTACAGCCTTTATTTGTAGTCGATCGGTCGCTCTCAGATATGTACCGTGTGGGAAAAAAACCTTATGCAGCCCTCTCAAGCAATGGATCAAAGGCTTACAGTATATCATCCAAGGATTCCCTGCTATTGGCAATATCCGTCCTAAACTCTTTGGTGTCATGTATTAGGTGCGGGCAGTGCATAAGGATATGCTTGGCTGTCTGATGGCTCCATCCGCAGTCGCATCGAGGGCTATTCGCACCCGGAACGTTCCTGGAGTACAGATAGGCATTTAGACCTATGCGTTCGGTGAGTCGCGAGGGTGCTTTCGGCTTTCTGAAGGTCGTCGCGCATCTTTACTGTCTTGTTGGACAGGTGGAATCTTTGAGCTGATGTTGCGTTGATGTCTGCAATGTGTTTCTTGTAGTTTTCCCATCGAAGGTCCCATTGACTTTTGTAATACTGTGCAATTGCAATGCGTTCGCTTGTTGGGGCCGGCGTTGAGGGGCCGGATCGCCTGCGTCTAGGCCTGAAACATTCAGAAGCGTCGGAGGGATGGAATGATTAGTTCCTATCAGACGAGCGCGTATGAGCTCACATGCCCGCCGAGTCTCCTGTGTCCCCTCTAAGGAGGTGGCCAAACAGCGAATTCGGAAGCCCACGTCGAGCTTCCACATACATAGACCAAAAGCCCACCTAGCCCTACCAGCTGGGTGGCCATACATAAACCAAAAGCCCACCTAGCCCTACCAGCTAGGTGGCCAAACAGCGAACGGAAGCCCACGTCGAAGTGGCCAGCTTCCACATACATAGACCAAAAGGCAACCTAGCCCTACCCCCAGGTGGCCAAACGTTAATCCAGAAGTCCACGTCCAAGTGGCCAGCTTCTACATTCAAAGTCCACCTACTTAGGTGGCCAAACAACAGCCAAATGGTCAATTCGAAAGCCCACGTCGAAGTGGCCAGCTTTCAAAATCTCGATTTGTCTATGTGATCACTTGGTTATATAGACAGTTCACACGCTCGTATGCGCATTTCATCGGTGTGACTGCACAATGGGAAGATATTAAGCATTTTGGGCCAAATTACATGTAATTTAGCATACACACAGCGTCTAGATAGTGCCATAGCCTTAGGCTGCATACGCACTCAATGAAGAAATTAAAAAAAAAATTCCCTCCAATTCTACTAACATCTCCCATATACCTGAACAAAGATTCCGAACTCTAGGTACAAGACGTGTTACAAGAGAGATGAATCATTTTTGAAGACCCAGCTTCTGGTAGACAGGCAGGAAGAAGGCAACAAGAAGGCAACAAACTTAAGTAAGGCACGAATTGCGGGCAGAGAAAGCAGCAAATCCTGTTAAGTAAGCATACGGAGAAATCGGGAGCCAACATGCATATGGAGAAGCCGAGACACTAGGTACTATTATCACGTCTAGCTCAACAACTACCTACAATTGGCAATCCGATGAAATATACCCTTGTATCCGCAGCACACCCAACTCACGACTCATGCATACCATCATCACTTTGCAGCCCATGCTGCGTCCTTCAATGCATCCTTTACTGGATCAAACATTTCCGATCTTGAGGCCGGGTCGACAGGTTTATTTGTGGAGGATCCTGCAGCTGATTAGGCACGGAATTTAGCTACCGATCACTGATCAAATGATTGATATGTAATTGTACTAGCTTGCGTCTTCTGATGATTCTTGCTCGTCTCCCTCGCCGCATGATGCCGACGGCGTAACATCCATTCGGCCGCAGATCCCTTTGGCTCCCCATATATCGCCTTAAGCCTAGCTATGGACTCCTTCTTCTTAGCTAGATCCAATTCGTTCCAGGTTTTGTGGGGGCTGAAAATCTCATCGTGAGTATCATATTCATGTCGGGCATCCGCCTACATCCCATCTTAGCCATTGGCATGGGAAGACAACGGTAACAAAAGCAGCTATACTCGCAAGCGTTTCCATTCCTGATCTGTAAACCCTAGACTTGATTTAACGTCGGCTACCTTGGCGGTCATCGAAATGCCAGCCATTACCGATTATTGCGGCGTTTGTTCTGTTCACAAGTGAATAACAAATTTTGAAAATTTAGCGCATGCGGTTTTAAGTCCTTGCCTAGCATGACATTAGTGCGCTGCAGTGTGCAAGTGACTTGGCACCTTTAATGGTTCTGGGTGAAATTCAAATTTTGATCATTTAGCGTCCCCACTGCGTTTTTAGTGCTTGCCCCCTACCTAAGGTATCCGTGCCCCCCACTAAGCTCATTCTTCACTTATAAGGTAGTCATGTGGTTTTGATCGAATCTTTTTTATCAGCAATTGGGTATAATGAGTTTGTATTTCGTTAAATAATGCACTAGGACTCTACGATATAGCAGTATTTTTATTGCAATCTTCCCATTGATTTGGATGCTGCTTTGAAGGAAATTCAACGTCCTCGCTTATTCAACGTTAAGCATTAATACCCTGGACGACCAAGTAGCATGATTGATTGTACTTCCGTCAATAAGGCAGTGAGCACGAAGCCAATTACATCATTCTGGAAATATTTGCTCCGTTGTCAACAATGGACACCTGAAGGATGGGACTATGTACGCCGAACGTGATTCACATAATCCCTGTGAGTGGAGCTCTCGTGATTAGCGCGTTGCTGGTCCGTCAGCATGACTTGGTAGTGCGGACGCTAAGGTACAGGGCCCAAGACAGTGCCGAAGCTGGTCTTAGGAGGGAACATACTCCGTAGCTATATTAGAATGACCTCCTACCATTCCATGCCGGAGGTATCGCACTTTCCTATGGTAATTGGGCAGCATGCCTATCATTAGTTCGGAGACTCTCGCCCAAGGCAGTGGGTCGTCACCGCTTAAGCCAGGAGACACGGTTTCCATATTCTTTGCAGGCACACTTGACGACCCTGTCGGTCCCAAACCTAGATTCTTACGTGGTGATTGGTTGAAGCATAAGATTCGCACTGAAAATCTATCGATTATAGGTATGAAACCGACGCGTTAATAACTTGTTCACGACTAATTCAGATTGCAGATGAAGCCCTAATCGGAAGATTCAGAGGTGAATGTGTGAGAGTCAAATTGTAAGGAACAATACCTGTCTACTAGAACAGTAGAATTGGTTAACCAAGCACTTTAGCTCATCGATTCGAATTCAGGATGAAGGCCCGTGTTTCTGGTATAATGGAAGGCCCTTTCTGGTAGAGGTAGACTAAGCAATTATAGCTTATTTCAGGTATTGGGGCGTGGCAAGACACACATCAGTCAACCTATATTACGTCAACGAATGCAGCAAGAAAGAGACATCGTGTCAAAATGTCAAGACTTTACGATGTCTCGTTGGGAGCACATTTTCAGGAAAGATTCAGGAAGGTATATCATTCATCATACATTAGCTCCGAACTGGCTAATGGGTGGTTTTTCACAGCTCCGCACAACCAAATACTTCTATCTTGAGACCAAACCTGACCTCTTCCAAGACGTCTCTATCATCAACTGTAAATAGTACAATTCCTGAAGATCGTGTCTTCTGCGATGTTCCTGTCTGTTCGAACAGGAAACGGCGATTGGATTGGACGGACAGAGGAAAGAGTGCACCGTCCTCTTTGCAACATGAAAGAGATCACGGGTGCCATAGTGCTAAGCGCCGTAGGCATGATTAAGAAACGAGGTCGGGCTTCCCATGATCGTTTGAGCTGATTCATAGACACGAGCAAGCAATGATTCGACCCCCAATCCTGTTGTCCTCAAAATCCTTGCTCTTTCAACCATTCCCCTTTCTTCGTGCGCTCTCAAGTGCTGATGCCATACTGCGGATTTTCCAAGACGCCTGAAAAGGTTCTCAACGAGTCCGCAAGGCCAGCCACGATGAAAGGTATACATTAGACACTCTGTCTGTTAAGCATCTTTCTCAGTTGCCTGGCTTTGTAGCTGCTGAACTCAACGAATGGGATTCTTTCCGTCTGCAAGAGGCAAGTCACTTGCTTGCGTCTCTTTTCTTAATCACTAGAAGCACGCGACGTGGGTTTCTCGAGATTTCAATACATTCACTAGTCATGCTTGGGCTAAGGACCGTCTAAGTTCAAAGGAGCAAAACCGAGCTTGGAACACCACAGGATCTATCCTTGCGCTGTCTTTCTGCCTATCTCAGATTTGGCAAACACATGAGAGGCAGCTCCGACCACACGTTCATTCCTACCTCAATATACAAACAATTAGGATGTTTTCACTCGACCCAGCATCTACGACCACACCGATACTTCTCGCCGACATACTTCCTAACTTCCTGATCCGTAGGTGTGAGGAGAGTCTGTGGTTTGGGTATGAACTGGTGGAGCTTAAGAAGCTCCATCGCTTCAAACATACAGGCCAGTTCCCAGTATCGTACATGTCCGCATTTGAAGCTATCACTATCAATTGGCAACAAGCCGTCTTGAAAAAGCTTGAGGAACAGCAAGGAAATTGGGATAGCAATAAGCATCTTGCCGGTTTCATACGCGTTCATCCACAACATTCGACTGCAGTCAATTCCAATATGGCATTTACCTCAGCACGACTTCTTCGTTTATGCAGCTGCCTACCTTACCTCGCCGTCTCCTCACACACCCATAACCAGAAATATACTAACAGTGCAATCGAGGCTATGTGTATGGATACGAAAACTGGTCGGATGAAGGACGGCTGTGTGTTGAATCATGACTACGCAATTCTCAAGAGTACTTCACCTAAGCTTCGCGTCATCGCCCGCATCCTCAAGGACCATGAAGGCGCCAATGTGTTGACAATGTCTTCATTTACTGAGATGACCCTGGTGACCGAACGCGTAAGTCTTTCTCCCCTTCGAGATTTCCAATGAACAAGTGCTTGAGCTTGTCTCGTTCCATATCACAAGCATGTTCTTTCCTCCTTCGAGTGGTATGCTTACTGCAACCCTTCCCTTTCGTAGGATATTCGGAATAATAGCGAGCTCAGGCATCATACTCGCATGTACTTTGGGGATGCTAAAAAGAGGAAGAACGCTGAGTATGTATTCATGCGATAGATCGATGGAAACGGTTGTCTTGTAGTAGACGACAAGCCGGACTGTTTGATCGAATGCATCGGCATTATGAATACCGGAATGAATCTGAATCGTGCGACTGTGATAACTCTTTGCGAGCCCGTTTACGACCCCAAATTATACAAGCAAGTGCTTAAGAGAGTTCATCGCCTTGAACAGGAAGAGAAGATGTTTGTCTACGTGTTGTTTTCCGATACGACTATTGAGAAATATGTCTGGTTTCGAAGCCGACGCGTTCAAGACTGTAGATGCGACGTAAGATCTGAGCAAGCAGGTTCCGACAGTATTGGCAGGGCAAGTAGATCTAGGCAAGATCTGGGCAAGATCTGGGCAAGAAGATCGGAGCAGAATATCTGGGCAAGATCCGGGCAGGATATCTGGGCAAGATCCGGGCAACATAACTGGGCAAGATATCTGGGCAAAACCTAGGCAAGAAGATTCTCAAGCCGACAAGTATTGGCAGGGCAAATAGATATGGGCAAGATCTGGGCAAGATCTG
>JAABUV010003929.1_pt1 | contig 18357 bp, 12 predicted proteins | sample 5559971 | NCBI WGS metagenome assembly JAABUV01 (sample SAMN10711881, study PRJNA513362) | rock metagenome | isolation source: Antarctica rocks | place: Antarctica: Victoria Land, Knobhead nord | collected 2015-12-19
TGCTGGCGATCGTGGTAGTGAACCAGTCGATCATGGAGTGGCCTCCCCTCCAAGACAACAGACTGTCAACCCGGCCAGCCTCGTTTCGGAACACTTTGCGACAAGGCCCACGGACATGGACCGGCAGATCGCCAAGCAGCAGGGCTTCCTGACGATGGTCTTCGGGGGCCCGAACGCTTATACGGGCAGGGCCATGAGGGAAGGCCACAGGCACCTGGTCGCCCGGGGGCTGGACGACACCCACGTCGACGTCGTGATCGGGCACCTCGGCGACACGCTCCGCGAGCTGGGCGTCGGCGAGAAGCAGATTGCCGAGGTCGCCGGGCTGGCCAACTCGGTCCGCGACGAGGTTCTCGACCGTGCCCCGCAGGCCCATTGATCCAGGAGGAAACCATGTCGATCATTCGATTCGACGGCCGGTCCACGGGGCTCCGGCCGGGAGAGACGGTCCTGGAGGGATTGCTCCGGGACGGCCATGAGGTGCCCCACTCGTGCCGGGCCGGGGCCTGCCAGTCGTGCCTGATCCGGGCGGTCCGGGGCCGCCCGCCGGAGTCGGCGCAGGTCGGGCTGAACGCTGCCCGGAAGGCCCAGGGGTATTTCCTGGGATGCCTAGCCCGGCCCTCGGAGGACCTGGACGTCGACCTCGGCGGCGAGGCGCTCCGGCGGACTCGGGTCACGATCGCCTCGATCGAGCGGCTCAGCGAGACGGTCCTCGGGGTGCTCCTCGAACCCGAGGCGGAGTTCGAGTACCGGGCCGGGCAGTTCCTCACGCTGATCCGCGACGACGGACTTTCTCGGAGTTACTCGATCGCCAGCCTGCCCGGCCGGGATCGTCCGATCGAGCTGCACGTCCGGGTCCTGGCCGGCGGCCTGATGAGCCGGTGGTTCGCCGGGGCCGCGAGGCCGGGGGACCGGGCCGCGATCCAGGGGCCGTCGGGCGATTGCTTCTACGTTCCGGGACGGGAAGGGCAAGAGATCATCCTGGCGGGGACCGGGACCGGGCTGGCTCCGCTCCTCGGGATCGTCCGGGACGCGATCGAGCACCGCCACGAGGCGTCCGTGACCCTCTTCCACGGGGCCAGGGATCCCTCCGGCCTCTACCTGGTCGAGTCGCTTCACGACCTGGAGCGGCGCGTCCCGTGGTTCCGGTATGTCCCCTCTGCCGTCGAGGGGGGCGACGACGAACCGGGTGGCGTCGCGGTCGGTCCCCTGGACGCCGTCCTGTTCGATCGCGTACCGTCCTTCGCGGGGAGGCGCGTCTTCCTCTGCGGAAATCCCGAGATGGTCCACGCCCTGCGCAAGAAGGTGTTCCTGCGAGGGGCGGGGATGAGGGACATCTCCAGCGACGCCTTCGGGGCCGCCCCGGCCACCGCGATCTGAAGAGGACGGAGCGGACTCCGCGACCCGGGAGGGTCGGGACGCGGGAAGGGGATCGCCTTCGGACTCGGAATTGGATCGGGAGCGTCGGGCATCGGCGGCGGGAGTCGCCCGGCCGGCTCCCTCCCCTCGAACAGGATCAGCGCACATGACAGGTCGCCGCCCCATGACGGTCTCCCCGCTCTGGTTGCAGGGATCGATCCTCACGTTCATCGTCGGGTTCTCCTTCCTGTCGTTCTCGGCGCTGCGGATTTACCAGGATTCAGCCCCGATCCCCGAGCGGATCGTGGACGAGGCGGGCAAGGAATTGTTCACGAGTCGTCAGATCCTCGACGGTCAGGAACTGTTCCTCACCTTCGGCCTGATGCAGTTCGGCACCGTGTACGGCCACGGGGCTTACCTTGGGCCCGACTTCACCGCCGATTACCTGCACCGCATGGCCGTGCATATGAACAAAGAGTACGGGGGCGACGACACGGCCAAGGCGAGGACCCGGCGCGAACTCCAGGCCAACCGCTACGACCCGGGGACGGGGACGCTGACCTGGACAGCCGGGCAGGTCTCGGCCTTCGAGGAGATCCACCGATACTTCGGCGAGCTGGTCTACGACCGGAAGGTGAGCGGCGCCGGGCTCAAGCCGGGGATGATCGCCGATCCGGCCGACCGCCGAGCGATCACCGCCTTCATCGCCTGGACGGCCTGGACGGGCGTGGCCCGCCGTCCCGGCAAGACCTACTCCTACACCAACAACTGGCCGCCCGAGGAGCTGGTGGGCAACACGCTGACCGGCGACGCGATCATGTGGAGCACCCTCTCGCTGGTCACGCTCCTGGGCGGGATCGGGCTGGTCCTGGGCGTCTACGGCCGCTTTTCGGGGCTCGTCGGCTGGCACGAGACCGAGGAGCGGCGGGTCCGATTCGTGCCCCCGACCGAGGTCGCCCTGACGCCCGCCCAGCGCGTGACCGCCTGGTTCTTCCTGGTCGTCGCGGTGCTCTTTTTGCTCCAGAACCTGGTGGGCGGGGCGACCGTGCATTACATGGTCGAGGCCGGCGGCTTCTTCGGGATCGACCTGCCGAGGTGGCTCCCCTACAACCTGACCCGGACCTGGCACCTTCAGCTGGCGATCTTCTTCGTGGCCACGGCCTACCTGGCCGCCGGGATCTTCCTGGCCCCGCTGATCGCCGGCCGAGAGCCGCGCGGCCAGGGTCTGCTGTCCGCCGTGCTGCTGGGCGCGCTGGCGGTGGTCGTCTTTGGCAGCCTCGGCGGCGAATATCTCAGCTACCATGATCTCCTGCCGCGCGGGCAGCGGTCGTTCCTGGGCGCGCAAGGCTGGGAGTACCTGGAACTGGGCCGGTTCTGGATGTATCTGCTGATCGCCGGAATGGTGCTTTGGGTGGCGATCATCTACCGGGGTTTGCGGCCCCGCCTGGACGTCGAGAGCCGGGGCAACCTGCCCTGGCTGTTCCTCTACAGCGCGCTGACGATCCCGGCGTTCTACGCGGTCGGTTTGCTGACCCACACGCGATCCACTTTCGCGATCGGCGACTTCTGGCGGTTCTGGGTGGTCCACCTCTGGGTCGAGGACTTCCTCGAACTGTTCACGACGATGCTGGTGGCGCTGATCTTCGTGCTGATGGGGATCGTCTCAGAGCGGTACGCCACCCGGTTGATCTATTTCGACGTGATGCTCTACTCGATCGGAGGCGTGGTCGGGACGCTCCACCACTGCTACTTCAGCGGCGGCCCGGCCGTCGAGATGGCGCTGGGGGCGTTCTTCTCGGCGGCCGAGGTGATCCCGCTGACGCTCCTGACGGTCGAGGCGTGGTCGTTCCTCCAGCTCGGCAACCGCCAGCAGGCCGGCGACTCGGCGGCGTTCCCGCATCGCTGGGCGGTGCTGTTCCTGGCCTCGGTCGGGTTCTGGAACTTCCTCGGGGCCGGGGTGTTCGGGTTCCTGGTCAACCTGCCGGTGGTCAGCTATTACGAGATCGGCACGCTGCTGACCTCGAATCACGCCCACGCGGCCTTCATGGGCGTGTACGGGATGCTGGCCCTGGCGCTGTTGGTCTTCTGCACCCGCTACCTGGCCCGCCCGGAGGACTGGAACGAGGGGCTGGTCCGGTTCTCGTTCTGGGCCACGAATATCGGCCTGATGATGATGATCCTCGGGCACCTCTTTCCGCTGGGGGTCTTGCAGCTCGGCGACGTGGTGACCAACGGCTACTGGCATGCCCGGACCGAGTGGTTCCAGAACTACCCGTGGCTCTCCTGGGCCCGGATGCCGGGCGACCTGGTGTTCATGGCCGGCTCGGCCCCGCTGGTCTGGCTGACGCTCAAGGTGGCCCTCCGGACCCGGAAGACCCCGGCACCGGCGGACCAGTCGGGGAAGCCCCTCGAAGTGACTCTCTACACCGAGCACACGCCCGACGCACAGGCTTGAGCCCGGCGATCCATCGGGGGAGGGATCTTCGATGCTGCCGAGACTGAACGGGTGGGGCCCCGGGATCGACCCGGGGCTCGCCCTCCTCCTGGCGTACCTGGTCGTGCTCTGGGTCGGAGGCTGGTCCCTGGAGATCCTCGCCAGGGCCAACTTCCATCGCGCCCTGCGGTTCGCCCATGACGGCTTCGCCTACGACGTTGAACTCGACCGCTACGAGTGCCCGCAGGGGGAGCTGCTCACCCTGCAAAGCTTCGACGACCGGGACAAGCTGGCCATCTACAAGGCCCCGGCCTCGACGTGCAACGAGTGCCCGCTCAAGGCGTTCTGCACCCCGCACGACGAGGGCCGCCGCGTCTACCGCTCGCTGGCCGCTTTCCACGAGACCGACGTCGGCCGGTTCCACCGCCGGCTCTCGCTGGTGATCCTGGCGGTGGCCCAGGCGTTCTCGGCGGGGGGCGTGCTCGCCTGGTGGGACAAGCCGGGCGAGTGGCTCCTGGTGATCGCGGCCGGCGTCAGCTTCGTCCTGCTCTGGCGTGACGCCCGCGACTCCCCGGAGCGGCTCGGCTCCGAGGACCCCGACCGGTGACGGCCCGGGGCGAACCTCACCGGACCATCGCTTCGCGGAGGGCCCGGCCGGCTTCGAGGATGGCGGCGCGACCCTGGGCGAAGGCGTCGGCCATCTGGAGGAACCCGTGGATCATCCCGTCATACCGCCGGTGCTCGACCGGGACGCCCGCCTCCTTCAAGCGGGCGGCGTAGGCTTCCCCCTCGTCGCGGAGGACGTCGTACCCGGCCGTGATCACCAGCGATGGCGGGAGGCCCGAGAGGTCCGGAGCCCGGAGCGGCGAGGCCAGCGGCGACCGGCCGTCCTCGGGCGAGGCGAGGTACTGGTCCCAGTACCAGACCATCATCGCGCGGGTCAGGCCGAAGCCCTCGGCGTTCTCGCGATAGGAGGGCGTGTCGAACGAGAAGTCGACGATCGGGTAGATCAGGAGCTGGAAGGCGAGCGGAAGGTCCCCCCGATCCCGGAATTTCAGGGCGACGGCCGCCGCCAGGTTCGCGCCGGCGCTGTCGCCGCCGACGGCGATCCGAGAGCGGTCGATCCCGAACGACGGAGCCTCGTCGGCGACCTGCCAGACGGCCTCGAAGCAATCTTCCAGCGGCGCGGGAAACTTGGCCTCGGGGGCGAGCCGGTAGTCGACCGAGACCACCACGCAGCCCGAGGCGTTGGCCAGCCTCCGGCAGAGGTTGTCGACCGTCTCGATGTCGCCCAGGACCCAGCCCCCGCCGTGGAAGAAGACCAGCGCCGGCCTCAAGCCCGGCCCCCCCTCGGCCGGGGTGTAGACCCGGACCGGGATCGACGGGGGGAGGACGCGGTCCTCGGACCCGGCGATCGGGTCGGGCGGCCCGGCCAGGGCTCGCATCGCCCGGAACATGGTTCGGGCCTCGGGCGGCGGCATGGTGTGGAACTCGGGGATCCGGAGCGACGCCAGCTTGTCGAGGTAGGCCCGGGCCTGGGGGTCGAGGGGCATGACTGGTCCCGTGGATCGATTCGAGGGTCGGTCGCCGGGCCCCAGGATACGCCCCGGGGGCTCCGCCCCGAAAGCCGTCGCCGACCATTTCGCGTCGCTTGCAATTGCCCCCGGCTCCTCTACAGTAGGGCGGCCGTGGATCACGATCCGAGGGACCGGGGACATTTCCCAAGATGAGCGACAAGGACCTCCATGCCCTCTCGACGGAGGAGCAGGCCCGGTTGGCCCGCGTCCTGATGCGCCGCCAGGGAGCCCTGAGCCTCCGGGTGGCCGCCGTCTTCGTCGGGCTCGTTCTGGGCGTCCCGCTGGTCAACCACCTGTATCCCGAGCTGGCCAACGCGCCGGTCCTGGGGTTCACGGCGAGCTGGTTGTTCCTAGGCGTCCTGATCTACCCGATCACGGTGGTCCTGTCGTTCTACTTCGTCGCCACGTCGAACCGGATCGAGGCCGAGTGCGTCGACTGGCGCCAGGCCCTCTCCGACGAGGAGGGGCTCTGATGTCCACGGTCTCCTGGATCCCCGTCCTGTTCGTCGCGCTGATGACCGCCGCCACGATCCTCCTGGGGATCTTCGCGACCCGAAAGGCCCGGACGGCGTCGGACTTCTTCGTCGCCGGCCGGTCGGTGAGCGTCTTCTGGAACGCCTCGGCGATCTCCGGCGAGTACCTCTCGGCCGCCTCGTTCATGGGGATCGCCGGCCTCTTGATGAAGAACGGGTACGACGCCCTCTGGTATCCGGTCTGCTACGCGACGGGCTACCTGTTCCTCCTCCTGTTCATCGCCGGGCCGCTCCGAAGGTTCGGGGCGTATACGATCCCCGACTTCGCCGAGGGTCGCTTCGACAGCCCGGGCTTCCGCAAGGTGGCCGTGACGTTCGTCCTGTTCATCGGCTTCTTCTACACGATGCCCCAGATGAAGGGGGCCGGCGTGGTGATGGGGTCGATCCTGAACTGGCCCTACTGGGCGGGAATCGTGATCGTCGGCGTGGTGATCACCTTCAACGTCGCCTTCGGCGGGATGAAGGGGATCACCTTCGTCCAGGCATTCCAGTACTGGGCCAAGCTGTTCGCCATCTCGGTCCCGATCTTCGTGCTGGGGTCGGTTTACGGGGGCTATTCGAAGAACCTGGCCCGGAGCGCCGATATCTATCACCCCGAGAACACGCCGAAGGTCTCTCCCGGCACCACGGTCCGCATCAAGGGCGTCCGGGACTACCCGGCGAATGTCTTGACCTGCTCGCCCAGGGACGTGTTCTTGCTCGGTTTCCCGGCCGGAGCATCCATCAAGATAACGACCGTCCGCAAGCCGCTGCCGGAGGAAGACCCCGTCAAGGCGGTGTTTTCGACGCTCGACCGCGACCTGTTCCAGGCCGGACGACCGCCCGGTTGGCGTCCGCTGGAAGTGCCGGAGGACGGCCGGACAATCCGCCTGGAGCCGGGAACCACCCTGAACGTGTACCCCCATGCCGTGAAGAACAATGGGGTCGCGGTCCTCCGCTCCGGGCAGCCTCTGAATACTCCCGTGAAGATCGAGATTCAAGAATCCACCGATCTGATTCTCTATAATGGCGTCCCCAACGCACCACCCGATCAAAAATGGCTCCATCCCTTCGGGCCGCTGACCTCGAAGCACGGCTATCCGCTGCTCTACACCTACTCGCTCATCATCGCCCTGATCTGCGGGACGGCGGGCTTGCCGCACATCCTGGTCCGGTTCTACACCAACCCCGACGGCCGGGCCGCCAAGCGGACGACCTTGTGGGTGATGGTGATGCTGGGCTCGTTCTACGTCTTCCCGCCGGTCTGGGGGACGATGGGCCGGAACCTGCTGCCCTCGCTCTACGCCAGCAACACGACCGACGCCGTGGTGATTCGATTGCCGACGATCCTGGAAAGCCCGCTCTGGGGCCAGGTGCTCACCGGGATCACCAGCGCGGGGGCGTTCGCGGCGTTCATGTCGACCTTCTCGGGACTGCTGGTCAGCATGTCGGGGGCGTTGGCCCACGACATTTACGGCAAGATGATCCGGCCCGACGCCTCGGACCAGTCGAGGCTGGTGGCGTTCAAGGTGGCGGCCGTCCTGATCGGCGTGGTCTCGATGGCGCTGGGGTTCCTGGTGGAGTCGTTCGACATCGCCCTGATGGTGGGCTGGGCGTTCGCGATCGCGGCGTGCTCGTACTTCCCGCTCTTGCTGCTCGGCTCGTGGTGGCCGGGGCTGACCAAGGTCGGGGCCGGGGGCGGGATGCTCGCGGGCGGCCTGCTCTCGCTGGCGGCGATCGTCTCGACGATGCTGATCGACAAGAAGGTGATCCACCTGGAAGTCTCGCCGCTGACCCGCTCGCTCCTGGAGCAACCGGCGATCTGGGGCGTCCCGCTCTCGCTGGGGGTGATGGTCGGCCTCTCGCTCCTGACTCCCAGACTGGTCCCGGCCGACGTCCACCTCAAGATGCTCCGCCTCCACGCGCCCGAGGAACTGGGACTCTCGAAGAACTACATCGACCATTGAGTGGCTATCCGGAATCATTTCCGTGACCTGGCAATGAGTTTAGGAGTGACGCAGCTGATGGCCTTTGTCCAGTAGGTGCATTTTGCTCGCTGCACAAGATAGGCAGCATGCCGTCAATGAGGCAAGAAGACGAGCCGAACGCCTACTGTACATAAGCCATCAACTGCGTCACTCCTATGGCCATCAACCATTTTTGATCCCGGAGAGCCTCTGACCGCCCAAGGACACCCGCCATGAGGTCCCGACGCCTGCTCGCCGCCGCGATGTCCGCCACCGCCTTGCTCGGGCTGACGGTGGCCTGGGGTCGTCAGGCGGCCCCGCCTCAACCCGGACGCTCGCTCGATCCGAAGGCCGTCTCGGTCCGGCTCCTCCTGGGCGTCGGCGAGGGGGAGGCCAAGCCCTGGGGCGGGCGGGCCCAGCTCGACAAGGGCGAGGTCGTCGGGGTCGACGGCTGGCGGTTCCGCCAGGACGACCGCGTCGTCGGCGTCGACGGCTGGGAGGCCCGGACCCGCGCGATCCTCAAGAACGCCGCCGGCAAGAAGGCGGCCACCCCCAAGAAGAAGGCCGCCTTCAAGAAGGCCGCCGGCGCGGGCAATGCCGGGGCCGGTGCCGTCGTGCCCAACGGGGTGATCCTCACCCTCAAGGCCCCGCCCGAGGCCGTCCTCTCGGTGAACACCGAGGGCGGCAAGTTCGAGGTCCCGCTCGCCGGACTCGCCGGGAACCAGCCCCGCCCCTTCCTCGACGGCCGGGTGATCGCCCAGCGCGTCCCGCCCGGCGTCCCGCTCGTCGACGGCCCCGGCCAGGACGACTTCCCGGCCGCCGTCGCCGACAAGGCCGGCAACCTCTGGGTCGCCTACGTCGCCCACGCCCCGCGCGGTCCGGCGACGCTCGCCCCGATCTCGGCCCGACCCAAGTCGTTCGAAGACTCCGTGCCGACCGGCGGCGGCGACCAGGTCCGCCTGGTCCGGTTCGCCGACGGCAAGCCGGGCGAGCCGATCGACGCGACCCCGCCCGGCAAGGACGTCTGGCGGCCCGCCGTCGCCGTCGAGGGGGACGGCTCCGTCGTGGTCGTCTGGTCCGAGAACTCCGCGGACAACTGGGACCTGATGGCCCGCCGCTTCAACCCGGCCCGGTCGTCCTGGTCGGGTCCGGTCCGCCTGACCACCGGCGAGGGGACCGACACCGACCCCGCCCTCGCCGTCGACCCCGAGGGGCGGGCCTGGGTCGCCTGGCAGGCGTGGCGGGGCGGCCAGGCCGACGTCTACCTCGACCGGCTGTACCAACCCGGGCGCCCGATCAACCTCAGCGACCACCCGGACAACGACTGGTCCCCGAGCCTGGCGATCGACGCCTCGGGCCGGGTCCTGGTCGCCTTCGACAGCTACCGGTCGGGCAATCACGACGTGTTCCTCCGGGCCCGGGCCCCCGACGGCAAGCTCGGCCCGCTCATCCCCGTGGCGGACTCGGCCCGGTTCGAGGCCCGGCCCAGCCTGGCCGTCGACCCCCGGGGCCGCGCCTGGGTGGCCTTCGAGGAGCGGACGGCCCACTGGGGCAAGGACGCCGAGAACCTGGTCGAGGGCGAGGGTTCCAGCCTCTACCGATCGAGCCGGGTCCGGGTCCGGGTCGTCGACGGCGACCGGCTCCTCGACGCCCCCGACCCGACGGCCTCCGCGCCGGGGCCGCTCCAATTCATGAACAGCTACCCCCGGATCGTCGCCGAGCGATCCGGACGGGTCTGGCTGGAGTTCCGGCACCGCCTGGAGGTCCGGGGCTCGCCCGTCGGCGGGACCTGGATCGGCCAGGTGACGACCCTGGACGGCGCCGCCTGGTCGCCGCTCCAGGTCCTCCCCCGGAGCGACGGGATGCTCGACAACCGCCCGGCCCTGGTCGCCCCGGCCAACGGCCCGACCCTGGCCGTATTCGACGGCGACGGCCGGCTCGGCCCCGACGGCGACCGGGTCGACCACGACCTGTCCGTGGCCGTCCTCGTCCCGCCCTCCGAAGGGCCCGAGGAGCCGAGGCTGGTCGTCGCCACGGCCTCCCCCGTCGTCCCGCCGATCCACCCGACCGAACAGGCCGACATCGCCCGGATGCGCGACCACCGGATCAAGGCCGGCGGCAAGACGTATCAACTCCTCCGGGGCGAATTCCACCGCCACACCGAGATCTCGACCGACGGCGGCAACGACGGCTCGCTCGAAGACATGTGGCGATACGCCCTCGACTGCGCCCGGCTCGACTGGATCGGCAACGGCGACCACGACAACGGCGGCCACAAGGAATACACCTGGTGGCTCACCCAGAAGGCAACCGACCTCTACCACTCGGCACCGACCTTCACGCCGATGTTCACGTATGAGCGGTCGGTGCAATTCCCCCACGGCCACCGGAATGTCATGTTCGACCGCCGGGGGATCCGGACCCTCCCGAGGCTCAACCCCGGCGGCGGCCCGGTCGCCGACGACGACACCAAGATGCTCTACGACTACCTCCGCGAGATGGGCGGGATCACCGCCTCGCACACCTCGGCCACCGCCCAGATGGGGACCGACTGGCGCGACAACGACCCGGCGGTCGAGCCGATCGTCGAGATATTCCAGGGGCACCGGAACTCCTACGAGCACTTCGGGGCCCCCCGGGTGGCCCGCCGCCAGGGCGAGGCGGTCGGCGGCCTCCAGCCCTACGGGATGGTCTGGAATGCGCTGGCCTTGCAGTATCGGCTGGGCTTCCAGGCCAGCAGCGACCACGTCTCGACCCACATCAGCTACGCCGTCGCGATCGCCGAGGATCGCTCTCGGGCCTCGATCCTCGACGCCTTCAAGCGGCGGCACTGCTACGCGGCCACCGACAATATCCTGCTCGACGTCCGGTCCGGCGACCACCTGATGGGCGACGAGTTCGACGCCGACGGGCCGGTCCGGATCAAGGTCCTGGCCCACGGGACCCGGCCGATCGCGCGGGTGGACATCATCAAGGATTTCGTCTACGTCTATTCAACCACCCCCGGCCGCGAGCGGGTCGAGTTCGACTGGCTCGACGAGGAGAAGCGCGGCCCCGGGCTGAGCTGGTACTACGTCCGGGCGATCCAGGACGACGGCGAGATCGCCTGGGGGAGCCCATTCTGGGTCCGGACCCGGGCCGGCGGCGGGGCGTCCAATGAGTGAACCGCCAGGGCGCCAGGACGCAGAGGTCGGACAGAGAACAAATCGAGAAAGAGAGAGCAGCAATTCTTCCTCCCCTCTCTTCTTCCTCGCTCCGAACTCTGCGTCCTCGGCGTCTTGGCGGTTCAATTTCCCTCATTCGATCCGGGCCCGACCTCCAGGCCCACGGCCCGCATCAGGGCCAGGGCGTTGCTCCGGGTGACGACCCCAGGGCGCATCCGGTAGTCGAAGGCGAGCCGGCCGGCGTCGTCGAGGTGGTCGGCGAAGTGGACGTTGGCGGCCCGGGGGGCAAGACTGTCGGCGACCCCGGCCAGGGCCAGGTCGTGTGTCGTGATCAGGCCGATGGCCCCCCGGTCGATCAGGCCCCGGACGACCGCCTCGGCCCCCTGGAGCCGGTCCAGCGAGTTGGTCCCGTGGAGGATCTCGTCGACCAGGAACAGGAGCGGCGTCGGGCCCCCGGCCAGGTCGACGAGCTGCTTGAGCCGGAGGATCTCGGCGTAGAACCGCGACCGGCCCGCCTGGAGCGAGTCGTGGACCCGGAGCGTCCCGCCGATCGCCAGCGTCGAGAGCCGGAGCCGCCGGGCCCGGACCGGAGCCCCCGCCTGGGCCAGCACGGCGTTGGCCCCCACGCTCCGGAGCCAGGTGCTCTTGCCCGACATGTTCGACCCGCTGACCACCAGGACCCGGAGCTCGCCGCCGAGCTGGATGTCGTTCCGGACGCAGGCCGAGTCGGGCAAGAGCGGATGGCCGATCCCCTCGCCTTCGAAGATCGGCCCGCCGGCCACGACCTCCGCGAACACGTCGCCCGGGTTCTCGAAGGCATATCCCGCCAGCGACTCGATGGCCTCGAACTGCCCGACCACGCCCAGCCATCGGCCGATCGCCGCCCCCTCCTCCGCCCGCCAAGCTTCGATCGCCAGTCCGAGCTGTGTCTTCCAGAGCAAAAGCGAGCCAAACAGGGCGAAGTACACGTTGTGCCGGGCCTCCAGCCACCGGACCAGCCCGGCCAACCGCGCGATTCGTCGCGAGGCCGGGGGCCCGTCCCCCGCCAGCGATGCCTTCAGGTCTTGGAGCCGGGCCGACCCGAACGACTCCCGCTCGATCCGCGCCAAAAGGCCGGCCAGCGTGACCAGCTCGCTCGACCGGTCCTCCACCCCCGCCACCGCCCGGGTCGTCCGCCTCGCGAAGGTCCCGGCGATCGCGATCTCGGCGACCAGCAGCAGCGAGAACGCCCGGACGCTCGCGAGGTCCGCCAGCCAGGCGACCATCGCCCCGACGGTCAGGGCCGCCGACGCCCCGATCAGCCACCGGACGCCCCGAGACGCTCGACGGAGCGGCGTCGCGCCCCAGGCCGCCAGCCCCTCGGGGGCGGATCCCGACCGGACGACGTCGCCGAGCATGGCCAGGTCCTCGCGGAGCCCGAGCCCCGGCCGGAGCTCGACCACGGCCTCGGTCCGGGCGGCGAGCTCGCCGGTGGACGCGGGTCCGAGCAGCCACGAGGCCAGCTCCGCCTCGCCCGAGGCCGTCCGGGCCGAGCAGAGCCGCTCGAAGAGCGAGCCGACGCCGAAGAGGTCGAGGTCGGCGGCGTAGGGATGGTCCTCGTCCAGGAACCGCGACCCCGTCACGCCCGCTCCCGCCCATCGGCCGTCGAGCCGCGCCAGGCCCCGCTCGTGGAACCGGACACCCGCCTCGGCCCGCCTCCGGCCGGCCAGGACCCGCCCGTGCGCGACCACCAGCGCCGCGAACCCAACCAGCGCCGCGACCGCCCAGGCCGGGCCGACGTCGCCCCGACCGGCCAGCCCGCCGAGCCCGACCGCCACCAGAAACGCGACCAGCCGGGCATTCCCGAGCCGGTCGTCGCGGCGGGTGAGCGTCGCCGCCCGGGCCCGGCTCGCTTCGAGCCGGCGAGCATATTCGCCGCGGGGATCGGCATCGACCCCCGCCCTGCCATCCGGGTCATCCATCAAGAAGCGCCCCCGTTGCTTCGCCATCCTCGGAGGGAGCCCTCCCCCCTCTGACGGCCGGTCGATCGTAATCGCGTCGGGACCCGGGCTCAACCGGCGCGTGGGGCGGCCGATCGTCGAACGGGCGTCCCGTCTGCTATGATCCGGATCCCGATGTCCCCCCCGACCGCCCCCGCCCTGACGAGGCTTCCATGAGACGACCGATCCTCTTGATCCTGGCGACCCTCGGGACCGCCGCGGCGGCCCCGGCGGCCGAGTCCCCGGCGGCCCCGAGCGTCGAGACCACGCTCGCGACCCGATCCCGGTCGATCCGCCAGTTTGCCTTCGACGGCGATCCGGTCACCTTCTTCGCCTCGGCGGCGAATCCCAGGGCCTCGGACCACTTCACCCTCGATCTCGGTCGGCCCGTTCCCCTCGGCTCGGTTTCGGTCGTCACCGGCCTGCCCGACGGGTCCGAGCGGTCCGAGGCCGGGGTCCTGGAAGTCTCGGTCGACGGCAAGGTGTTCGAGGAAGTCGCGAAGTTCTCGGGCGGCTCGGCCCGGGCCGACACCAAGGGGCGGTCCGTCGTCGCCGTTCGGATCCGGCCGACCTCGGACATGGATCACGCCCTCGCCATCCGCGAGATCGTTCTGGAGTCCGCCGAGCCGATCCCGACCTTCCGCTACCCGGTCGAGTTCGCCGTGGATATCGCCGATGCCCCCGAGATGAAGGACTGGGCCGACAAGGCGGCCCGGAACTCCGAGCGCTGGTATCCCCGGATCTGCGAGGCGTTCCGGACCGACGGCGACAAGCCGGTCAGCTTCATCGTGATGGTCATCACCCCGAAGTATGACGGCGTGGCCATGGCGGGCGGAGGGAAGATCACCGGCTCCGCGAAGTACTTCAAGGATCATCCCAACGACCTCGGCGCCATGATCCACGAGACGGTCCACGTCGTCCAGCACTACCGGGGCCGGAACAACCCGGGCTGGCTGGTCGAGGGCGTGGCCGACTACTTCCGGTTCTTCATCTATGAGCCCGGCAAGGCCGGTCCGGTCAACCCGAAACGGGCCCATTACAACGACAGCTACCGGACCACCGCAACCTTCCTGGCCTACCTCACCGACAAATATGATAAGGAGATCGTCCCCAAGCTGAACCGGCTGATGCGCGAAGGCAAGTACAAGGAAGAGGTTTTCCGGGAGTTCACCGGGAAGTCGGTCGGGGAACTCGGCGAGGAGTGGCTGGCGTCGATCCGGAAATGAGCCATCGGTCCGTTCGGCAAGGCGCAAGGATGACCCGGTTCGAATCAATAGGATTCGCTGTTCAAGACCTCGCCGCCGTTCCGGGTGCCGAGGGCCTGCCAGAGCGGGAGGGAGACCGAGTCCTTGATGAACTGGACGTGGCCGTCGCAGCAGAGGGAGTTGATCCCGCCGGGGTGACGACCTCGGGCCGCGATGTTGAGCGACAGGTAGTTCCAGTTGGGGTCCGACTTATCGCTGTGGGGGATCCCGCCCCGGCAGTCGGGCCGGCGGTCGTTGGGCGGCCTCCGATGGTTGTACATGCTGTGCCCCGGGGCCCCGTAGTGCCACCGGACGCCCCGGGTGTTCTGGAACTGGGTGGTGGTCGGCGGCAGCGACTGGCACATCGAGGCGTAATCCGCGTCCGAGGTGATCGGCGGGGCGTTCGACTTGTTGTCGCCGGTGATCAGGTAGCCGCCGAGCGGGTTGTTGGCGTAGGTCCCCCCCGGGGTCGACCGGGTCGTCTCGCTGACCGCGACCGTGTTCGAGAGCCCGTCCGTGATCCCGGCCGGGCCGACGCTCGAATTCTCGAACAGGGGACCATTCGGGATGTCGGTCAGGGGCGCGGCGGGGTTCTGGACGAGCGAGTAGCCCGACCCCGTGTTGGCATTGTAGTTGTGGGTCGCGAACTGGCCATTGCTGATCGTCATCAAGACCGGCGGCGCGTCGCTCGGGCAGATCAGGGTATTCACGAAGGTCATGAACCCGGTTGAGTTCGCCGCCGAGGCCGTCGTGGTCGGGTCGGTATCCGGGGGCAGGTTGAAGTTGAATGAGTCGAACAGCGCCGGCAACTCCATCTGAGGGAGGATCTGGGCGTACAGGCCCCAGCAGTTCCCCCGGCCCGCGACGTGGCTGTTGACCCGGCCCGGCGGCAGGACGTTGTGCGAAGACAGATAAGTATGCAGCGCCAGGCCGATCTGCTTGAGGTTGTTGACGCACTGGGTCCGCCGGGCGGCCTCGCGGGCGGCCTGGACCGCCGGCAACAGCAGGGCGATCAGGACGGCGATGATCGCGATCACCACCAACAGCTCGATCAGAGTGAAGGCGGTCCGGCTGGCGGGTCGGGTCATGGCGAGGTAAGTCCCTGAGTCCTGGGGATCCGATTCCGGCGGAGAGTTGCCACCATTGATCGGGGAATCAGCATCCGGCGTCAAGACACCGGGCCGGCCGTGGAGCGGAAATCGGCCCGACCGGCGGGCGCCCCGCGTTCTCGTCAATCCTCAATTCTGGAACGAACTTGGAGGTGGCCGGAGTCGTGATCAGGGAACGTCAGCGGCGATCGATCGGGCCCTGGTTTGGCGAGGTTCCGGACTTTGAGGAAGCTCACGAGTGACCTCGGCAAATAGGGCCCCGAGGTCGGGCCGAGGCTCTACCACGTCCTCCAGAGCAAGGCCGCCCACGCGGGCGTCGGGGCCCGGCTCCGCGGGAAGCGTGAGGCCCTGCGCGAGCGGCGATCGCGGACCCTCCCGCTCTTTCCCAAGGGGCCGGCCGGGGTCAGTCGCGACGCCGCCCCCCCCTCGCCTCGGCACGGGCGGTGAGGGGATCGTCGGGCCACGAGTGCTTGGGATAGCGGGCCCGGAGATCCTTGCGGACCTGGAAGTAGGCGTCCGACCAGAAGCTCCGGAGATCGCCCGTGATCTGGACCGGGCGATAGTTCGGGCCGAGCAGGTGGAGGACCACCGGCACCCGGCCCCGGAGGATCCGGGGGGTCTCGGACCACCCGAATAACTCCTGGAGCCGGACGGCCAGGACGGGCGGCCCGTCGCTCGGATAGGTCAGCTTGATCCGGTTGCCGCTGGGGACGGTCAGGGCCTCGGGGACCTCCTCGTCGAGCCGGCGATTGGCGGCATACGACAGCCGCCCCTTGAGGAGCATCAGCAGCGGCCCCTTGAGGACGTCCTCCTCCGACCTCCGACCCGCGCAGGCCGAGGCGACCAGTTCGGCCCAGTCGGACTCCCCGAAGGTCGGCCCGTCCTCCCCGGGCAGGAGCCGGTCCCGGAGTCCGAGCCGGGCCAGCCAGGCCGCCGCCGCCTCGTCCCGCTCGAAGAGGGCCGGACCTTCGGGCGTCAGGGCCCCGGCCAGGACCCGGCCCGCCTCGTCGGGGGCGACCGGTGCGTTCCGGTCTTCGCGGAGGATCAGGTCGAGATAGGAGACGGTCGAGACGCCCACGACCCGGCGCCGAGCCTGGTCGAACTCGACGGAGCGACCGCGGCGGACCGCGCCGGGGAAGAGGTCGTCGAGCCATTCGGGCCGGATGGCGCTGGCGGACCGGACCCGGGCCTCGGTCGTCCCGCCCCGACGGTCCTCGCGTGGGTCGAGGGCGAGGAAGAACTCGGCGTCGCGGACCACCGACTCGGGGTCGAGCCGGACCCCTCGGCCGCCGACCATCACGCCGGTCGAGCCGTCGCCCCCCCGCCGCCGGACGACCCGGTCGGGGTAGGCCAGCAGGATCAGCCGGAGAAGCGTCTCCTCGTCGAACCCGGCGGGGCCGCCGACCGGAGGCCCGGGGAGCCTCCGGGCGACCCGGAGCAGGTCCTCGCGGACCCGGGCGACCTGGCGGGCGGCGGCCGGGTCGATCCCCCGGTCGCGGAGCCCGGGGGCGAATCGGGCCCGCTCGGCCTCCTCCAGCCGGTCGAGGCGGACCAGGAGGTCGGATTCGGAGTGGACCTCGGGCCGGGCATCCCGGCCGAAGCTCCGGGCCAGGATGTCCTTCTCCGATAAAAGGGCGGCGAGCGAAGCCCCCTCGCGGACCGCCCCCGACCGCGCCGCCTCGATCAGGAGCCGGCCGACCCGGGGGTGAGCGGGGACTCCCAGGAGCCTCCGGCCGGTCGGGGTGATCGCCCCGCCGGCCCGGTCCAGCGCCCCGAGGAGGACCAGGAGCCGCTCGGCGGCGGCGAGGGATTCAGGGTCGGGCGGCTCGTACCAGCCGAACCGGCCCGGCTCGGCGATTCCCCAGGCGTGGAGCGCCAGGACGGCCCCGCTGAGGTCGACCCGGCGGACCTCGGGCAGGTCCGACTCGGCGAGCCCTCGGTGCTCGCGTTCGGACCAGAGCCGGATGCATCGGCCCGGCCGGGTCCGCCCCGCCCGGCCGGCCCTCTGCTCGGCGGAGGCCCGGCTGATCCGCCCGAGTTCGAGCCGATCCAGCCCCCGGGCCGGGTCGAAGCTGGCGACCCGGGCCATCCCGGAGTCGACCACGGTGGCCACGCCGTCGATGGTCAGCGAGGTTTCGGCGATGTTGGTCGCCAGGATCACCTTCGGGCGGTCGCTGGGCCGGAGCGCCCGGTCCTGCTCCTCGGCCGGGAGCGACCCGTGGAGCGGGAGGACCAGCACGCCCGACCGGTTCGCCCAGCCGGCCAGCTCGCGAGCGGCCCGGCGGATCTCCTCCACGCCCGGCAGGAAAGCCAGGACGTCGCCGGGCCCGGGATCGCCGTCGACGGCCTCCTCGACCGCGCGGGCCACCCGGTCGGCCAGGGGGGCGGTCGACGAGCCTTGATAGCGGACCTCGACGGGGTACGCCCGCCCCTCGGACCGGACGATCGGCGCCCCGCCCAGGAACTCGGCGACCGGCCCGGCCTCCATCGTGGCCGACATCACGACCAGGATCAGGTCGTCCCGGACCGACTCGCGGACCTCGCGCAAGAGGGCGATGGCCAGGTCGGTGTGCAGACTCCGCTCGTGGAATTCGTCGAGGACGACGGCCCCCACGCCTTCGAGGAACGGGTCGGCGACGAGCTGGCGGTTGAGGATCCCCTCGGTGACGACCCGGATCCGGGTCCTCGGCCCGACCCGCTTCTCGAACCGGATCTGGTAGCCGACCTCCTCGCCGACCGCCCAGCCATTCTCCTCGGCGATCCGGCACGCCGCCGCCCGGGCGGCCACCCTCCGGGGTTGAAGGAGGACCAGGGCCGGGTGCTCGCTCGCCAGGAGCCCGGCCGCCACCAGCGCGGCCGGAACCCGGGTGGTCTTGCCCGCCCCCGGCGGGGCGACCAGGACCAGGCACCGAGCCTCGGCGACCTTGCGGACGATCTCGGGGAGGATCGGGTCAATCGGGAGCCGGATCAAGGGCATCAATGGAATGCTGATTTAAAAAACATGTTGAAATC